>Ga0307378_10010495_pt1 | contig 12019 bp, 6 predicted proteins | sample UN1MG_FD_202238 | JGI IMG/M metagenome (GOLD analysis project Ga0307378, IMG submission 202238) | Soil microbial communities from Risofladan, Vaasa, Finland - UN-1 | ecosystem: Environmental > Terrestrial > Soil > Coastal area > Acid sulfate soil | place: Finland: Risofladan, Vaasa | collected...
CTGTTTGATCTGCTCGGCGAGCTTGTGGAGGTCCTTGCGGGCGGCGTCGACGGCCTCCATCTGCTCCTTGCGGGCGAGCGTCTTCTCGCCCAGCCCGATGTGAACGAGGAATTCGGATGAATCGCCGCGCCCGGGCTCGCCGCGCTCGTCGAACGCGCTGACCTTGTAGATGATGTCGTCGCCCGCCTTGGCTCCGATGGCCGCCAGGTCCCACGCGTAGGGCAGCACCAGGCTCCTGGCCTTCGGCTCGGGCAGCTTCAGGTTGATCGACTGCGGCTCGCCCTTGGCCACCTTGTAGACAAGCTGCACGCTCGCGATCGCGAAGTCGTCGCGCACCGCCGCCAGGAGGTCGAGCACCGCCGGCTTCGACATCGTGAGGTTCTTGCCCGGCCGCTCAATCTTTACGATCGGCTTGCGGTCGGGCAGCGCCTCGATAGGATATTCCGGCACCGGCAGGTTCTCGAAGCCGTCCACCGATACCAGCCGCACCAGGTAGACGTCGTTTGCTGTGATGGTGAAGCTGAACGCGGCCTCGGTCGCCGCCAGGTCCATCGCGTGCGACTTGCTGTTGCTCTTGAAGGTGATGTGCGCTTCCTTCAGCGGCTGGGTCGATTTCACCTTCAGCGTCACCTTCGTGCCTTCAAGCTCCGAGATGGTGCCGTCGGTGGAGGTCACCTGCCGCGGCGCCTGGCCCGTGTAGGCGGGATATTCATACGAGAGGCCGAGCGCCTGGATGGCAGGCCGCGGCACCACGCGCACGCGGTACTCCTTGCTCACGGCGTCCCCGGCCAGCACCTGGTATGCGAAGCTTTGCCGCTGGTTGCCCATCGTGATCACGAAGGTACCCTTCTCGTCGGACAGCATTTCCAGCCGCTCGCGGGTGCCCTGGTCGGGCCGGTATGACAGATACGCCTGCTGCGGAATCCTGCCGCTGGCTTGCGCGTAGATGGTGATCGCCTCCCCGCCCAGCACCGATGCATCCCCCGGCTGCACCACGAGGCGCGTGTTGCTCAGCCGCGGCACGTCGGCCAGCAGGAATCGCTGGAAGAGCTGCGAGAAATCCCGGAACTGCAGCCATGCATAGATGCTCACTCCCAGCAGGACGATGGCCGCCACGGCCACCGCGCGCTGCGCCGTCTTGAACGGGATCACCGTGCGGAAATCGATGTCCCGCGTCTTGCGGAGCGTCCCCTGCACCAGCGCACCGATCAGCTCCGGGGAGCCTTTGATGTCATCGCTGTCGTCGCTCGCCAGAATTTCCACGGTGCTGGCGAGACCCTCGCTGAGCTCCGGATGAACGGCTTCCACGGCGAACGCGAGCGAATCGGCCCCCGGCCTTCGCCGAAGCGGCGTAATGGCGAATATCCATGCTGCCGCGCCCGTGGCACAAATCGAACCTGCCAGCAGCAACGTGCGCGCGACGTTTGGCAGCACGATGTAGCGGTCCAACATGAACGAGCACACCATGCACAGAACGAAGACGCTGAGGGTGATTGCGATGCCCTTCGCGAGATGGACGGCGATCATGCGCCGGGCTTCGGCCGCGAGCTTGCCGCGCAGCTCCTCGGGCAATCGGGCGGAATAGGATGCGGTAGCCATGGGGAGTCCTCCGTGGACGTGAACACGGCGGCCTCGGGGACAGCCGCCTGATGCGCGCTCTATTGTACGCGGAGCGAGCCGCCCAGTCAAACCCAATCTGGCAAAACGGGCGGTGTTACAAGATTTTACGGCGGGCCGGGGGAATCAGAGGAAGAGGAGGTGACAACGAAAGAATGCAAGAACGGGAGAAGGGAAAGAAGGAAGAATGAAGAAGGATGACAACGAAAGAACGCAGGAAAGGAAAGCGGAAGAACGAGTGAAAGGGGAAAGATCCGTACTTTCCCCTGTTCCCCTTTCGTTCTTCCGTTCTTTCGTTGTCACCCCTCTTGCTCTCAATCAAGGGCGCCCGGAGCCATCCCCGAGCGCCCTGTTCTATGTATTCCGGCCGTCATAGCCGCCGGTCCGGGGCTTACATCTCGGGGTATTCCTCACCGCCGTGGGTGTGGCCGGCCTTCTCCTTCTTGGGGAGTTCGGCAACAAGGGCGTCGGTGGTGAGCAGCAGGCCGGCAACGCTGGCCGCGTTCTGGAGGGCATAACGGACCACCTTCTTCGGGTCGATGATCCCGGCTTCCACCATGTCGACGTACTCGCCGGATGCGGCGTTGTAGCCGTAGTTGCCCGTGTTCTCGGCCACCTTGTTGACCACGATGGCGCCCGGTGCGCCGGCGTTCTCGGCGATCTGCCACAGCGGGGCTACCAGCGAACGGCGAACGATATCGACGCCGATCGTCTCGTCGCCGGTGGTCTTGACGTGCTTGAGGGCGTCGACCGCGCGGATGAGGGCCACGCCGCCGCCCGGGAGGATGCCTTCTTCAACGGCAGCGCGGGTGGCGTGGAGGGCGTCTTCGACGCGGGCCTTCTTCTCCTTCATCTCGATCTCGGTGGCGGCGCCGACGTTCACCTGGGCCACGCCGCCGGCCAGCTTTGCCAGCCGCTCCTGCAGTTTCTCGCGGTCGTAGTCCGACGTGGTCGTCTCGATCTCGTGCCTGATCTGCTTGATGCGGCCCTGGATCTGCTTGGGGTCGCCTGCCCCCTGGATGATGGTGGTGTTTTCCTTGTCGATGCGGATCTTGCGTGCGTGGCCGAGGTCGCCGAGCTCAACGCTCTCGAGCTTGATGCCGAGGTCCTCGAAGATCGCCTTGCCGCCGGTGAGGATGGCGATGTCGCCCAGCATTGCCTTGCGGCGGTCGCCGTAGCCAGGCGCCTTGACGGCCGAGCAGTTGATCACGCCGCGGAGCTTGTTTACCACGAGCGTGGCGAGTGCCTCGCCTTCGATGTCTTCGGCGATGATGAGGATCGGCTTGCCGGCTCGGGCGACCTTCTCGAGCACGGGCACCATGTCCTTCACGCTGCTGATCTTCTTCTCGTGGATGAGGATGTAGGGGTCCTCGAGCTCGCACTCCATCGTTTCGGTGTTCGTGATGAAGTAGGGCGAGAGGTAGCCGCGGTCGAACTGCATGCCCTCGACCCACTCGATGGCGGTCTCGAAGCTCTTGCCTTCTTCGACGGTAATGACGCCATCCTTGCCGACCTTCTCCATGGCTTCGGCGATCTTGCTACCGATGTCGGGGTCGTTGTTGGAGGCAACGGTGGCGACCTGTGCGATCTCGGTCTTGCCCTTGACGGGGATTGACATCTTGTCGAGCTGCTCGATGACGGCGGCGACGGCCTTGTCGATGCCGCGCTTCAGTGCCATTGCATTGGCGCCGGCAGTGACGTTCTTGAGGCCTTCTTCGAAGATGGCTTCGGCGAGCACGGTGGCGGTGGTGGTGCCGTCGCCGGCGACGTCGCTCGTCTTGGACGCCACTTCGCGGACCATCCGGGCGCCCATGTTCTCGTAGTTGTCTTTCAGGTCGATTTCCTTGGCAACCGATACGCCGTCCTTGGTGACGGTGGGTGCGCCGAAGCTCTTCTCGATGATGACGTTGCGGCCCTTGGGTCCGAGGGTGATCTTCACTGCGTGAGAGAGCAATTTCACTCCGCGCCGCAGGGCCTCGCGTGCCTCGTGATCGTATGCAATTCGTTTCGCTGCCATACAGTCCTCCGGGAAATGGGATTATCGGTCAACAACGCGAGAAAACTCTACTCGAGCACTGCAAGGATGTCGTCCTCTTTCATGATCAGGTATTCCTCGCCGTCCACCTTGATCTCGGTGCCGGCGTAGGACGAGAAGAGGACGCGATCCCCGGCCTTGATGCCGATGGGGGCGGTTTCACCGCTGTCGAGCACCTTGCCCGGGCCTACTGCGATCACTTTGCCTTCTTTGGGTTTTTCCTTGGCGGTATCGGGCAGAACGATTCCGCCCTTGGTGCGCTCCATCGCTTCGACGCGCTGCACAAGGATTCTGTCACCCAGGGGTTTCACCTTCATCGATTTGCCTCCTGCCTATCATGGCATACCAGGAACCACAGTGTGAATTCCGCGAAAACCAGTGCGGATACAGGCGTCAGGCCACAGGCTGCAGCCTTTAGCCTGAGCGGCTATTTCTTCTCGGGAGTTGGCGAGCTTGGAGTCGGTGCAGATGTTTCCGACTTGGCCTTCTCCTTGTATTCCTTGCTTCGGTAATCGGTCTGGTAGAAGCCGGAGCCTTTGAAGATGATCCCGGCGCCGTGGCCAATGAGGCGCTTCACGCTCTTGCCGCACTCGGGGCACTTTTCCACGGGTTTGGCCGTGATCGACTGGAATTGCTCAAATCGATGCCCGCACGATGAGCATTCGTACTCGTAAGTTGGCATCTTCCGGGTGCTCCTTTCTTCAGGCAGCGGATAGTATATGCAAAATGTGTGCCAATGGGATTAGCCCGTCTTGTGTTCGACGTAACTCATTGTACCACAATCAGTTGCGCGATTCGGCGGCTTTCCAGGGGCACTGTCAGGTTGGCAGCCTGAACAGCAGGAAATCCGCGGCACCTGTCAAAATGGCGGTGAGGCCGGCCGCATAATACGGAAGGCGGACGAGTGTTGAAACTCGCCCGCCTTCTCACCGGGGCCATGGTCGGGGGGGAGCTGGAGTGCCCCGTGTACGGCCGGGGCACTCCCAGGGTGAGACGACCGGAATATGCTCGAAACGCGCTTTACTCAGTACAATTCTACCTACTTGGGGCCGGCTGTTCAATCGGGACATGCCCGATTTTGGCATTCCAAGAACCTGAGGGCGTGTGTGAGCAGGTTATCCCGGGGCAGGGCCTATTCCAGCGACGTCAGGCCTTCGCGGACGGCGTACTTGGTGAGTTCGGCCACGCTGTAGACGTTCAGCTTGCGCATGATGTTCTGGCGGTGCGTCTCGATCGTCTTGATGCTGACGTGCAGGCACAGGGCCGTTTGCTTGGTGGTCTTTCCCTCGGCGAGGAGCTGCAGCACTTCGCGCTCGCGGCCGCTCAGGATCGACCCGGCCGATCCGCCGGGCACCGCGAGATGCTGCACGTAGTCGCCGATGACCACCCCGGCGATCCCCGGGCTGATGTAGGTCTGGCCCTGGACGACCGCCCGGATTGCCCTCGCAAGCTCCTCCGACGCACAGTCCTTCAGCAGGTAGCCGGAGGCTCCCGCCTGGAACATCTCCGAGACGAAGCGCTTGTCGGAGTGCATCGACAGGCCGATCACCTTGATGCCCCGTACTTCGGCGGTGATGCGGCGGGTGGCCTCGATGCCGTTGAGGTCCGGCATGCCAATGTCGAGGATGGCAACGTCCGGCCTGACCTTCGCGGCCAGCTCAACCGCCTTGCGGCCGTCCTCGGCTTCCGCCACCACCCTGATGTCGCTGTGCTGCTCCAGCAGTGCGTGCAGGCCTTCGCGGATGATCTTGTGGTCGTCGGCGAGGAGAATCGTGATGGTGTTCTCGGATGTCATTGCTGTGTTTCTCGAAGTGGTGCAATCAGGCACACGCGTGTTCCACGCTGAGGCAGGGGCTCGATGGTCACGTGGCCGCCAAGATGGCCCAGCCGCTCGCGGATGCTGAACAGCCCGAAGCCGGATGTCGCCCCCCGGCGTGCGGCGGCATGAGTGGCGTCGAAGCCGATGCCGTCGTCTTCCACCGTGACATGCAGTTGCTGATCGATCCGGCGGATGCTCACCTCTGCCGTGCGTGCCCGGGCGTGTTTTGCCACGTTCATCAGCAGCTCGCGAACGGCCTGGAAAAGCACCACGCGGACGTTGTCGTCCAGCGGCTTCTGATGCTTGTCGGCTTCCATGGTGCAGGCGATGCCGTGCTCTTTCTGGAATTGCTCGGCGAGCCATTCGACGGCGGCCTCAAACCCGAGCTCGTACAGGATCGGCGGGCTGAGCTGCCCGGTGAGCAGCCGGGTCTGCCTGATGATCTGCTCGGCCAGCTCGAGCACCGTCTCGATCTGGGGGGCGAGGGGGCCGCCGGCTGCCTGCTTGCGCAGCTCGCCAAGCCTCATGCGGGCGAGCGCCAGGTTCTGGCCGATGTTGTCGTGCAGGGTGGTGGCGATGCGGCGGCGTTCGCGCTCCTCGGCGAGGGCAAGCTCCGAGGCCAGTGATTGGAGCTGCTGCTGGTGGACGACCAGCGCTTCCTTCGCACGGCGTTGCTCTATCGCGATCGCCGCGCTGTGCGCCAGCCGCTCCAGCAGTGAAATCCGGTCCGGGCTGAAGCAACCCTCGCGGGCGCCGTTGAACTGCACCAGCCCGATGGTCTCCTGGCCGCACCGGAGCGGGACGAGGGCCAACGATTCGTATCCGGCCGCCGGGCACCTTCCGCGCAGGTGCGTGCCCCACTCGTTGCCGCTCACCTTGCCGAGCAGCCGACTCAAGTTGTTGCTCCAGAAGCTGCCGTGGCTGGTGTAGAACGGTTTCGTTGGATCGGTGAGGCCGCGGACGACCCGTCCGCACAGGCATTGGAGCACGAGATTCCCGTCGGCATCTCGCCGCGGCTGCCCCTCCTCGTCGAGCTCGCACAAGCGGCTCTCGAGCTGAACGAACTCGCCGGGCAGGCCGGTCGTCTCGAAGTAGGGAAAATCATCGCCCTCCCGCAGGCGGATTCCCACGGCATCGCAGCCCGACCAGCTCCTGAGGAACTGCGCCAGCGTGCTGACCAGCTCATGACTGCTGCCGGCAAGATTGATGAGGCTGAGCAACTGGATGGTTGCTTCCTTCTCCTCGCGCGTCTGCTCGTTCTTGGTGACATCCTCGTAGATTGCTACGACTTCGCCGGAGGCGAGCCTGTAGACAAAATTCTCGCGCCAGCCCTTGATCCGCGGGTCTTCGTAGATTCGGGGTGCATGGTGCTCGGGCGTCCCGGTGCGCCAGACGCGCTGGAGCACGTCGAACAGGCCGAACGGCTTGATGCCGGGGAAGACGTCGGTCACTGGCTTGCCGATCACCTTGGCCCGCGCGACCTTCTCGAGCCGTTCGGCGGCCGAGTTGAGATCGACGAAGATGAAATCATCGCCGTCGTCCGTTGCCCGGTATACGGCCACGGCATTGCTCATGCTCTCGAACATATGCCGGTAGCGCTCCTCGCTCTGGCGGAGGGCCTCCTGCATCTGCTTGCGCTCGGTCACGTCGCGGCTGACTCCCCGGAAGCCGGAAATCTGGCCGTCGGATCCGACAATCGGCGCGCCGCTCGATTCGAGCATCACCTGCCGCCCGTCCTTGTGCGTCATCGCGATCTCGACGAGCCGGAACGGCTCGAGGCTGTCGAGCGATTTTGCAAAAAGCTCCGCCAGCTTCATCATCATGTCCTCTGCACTCACGTACTTGAATGCCGGAGTGCCCACGATTTCCTCCGGGCGGTAGCCCAGCACTTCGCGGGCATTCGAGCTGACGTAGGTGAAGACGAAGCTCGTGTCGACCTCCCAGACTACGTCTTGGAGGTGCTCGATGAGGTTGCGGTACTTTTCCTCGCTCGTGCGGAGCAATTCCTGTGCCCGTTCGCGTTGGAGTATCTCATCGGCAAGGACGGCGTTGGCACGGGACAGCTCGGCGGTCCGCTCGCGCACGCGCTCCTCGAGTTGCTCGTGAGCCCGGCGCAGGGCGTCCTCGGCTTCCTTGCGGGCCGTGATGTCGCGGCCGACCGACTGGAATTCGATGATGGCGCCGGCCTCGTCGAACATCGCCCGGTCCGTCCACTGCTGCCAGCGAATGGAGCCGTCGCCAAGGATCACGCGGTGCTCGATCACGGCCACCGATCTATCCGGCGAGAAGGATGCCAGGTGGCGGGCGAACAACTCGTGCTCTTCCTGGGGGATGAGCGGCATGAACTTGTGCCCGATCAGATTCTCCCGCCGCCTCGAGAAGTAGCGGCAGTAGGCGTCGTTCACGAAGGTAAGCGTGCCGTCGGGCATGAAGCGGCAGATCAGCTCGGTCTGGTCCTCAACGATCGCGCGGTATCGAGCCTCGCTGTCGCGCAGGGCCTCTAGCGCGCGCTTGCGCTCGGTCACGTCGCGTACCACCGACACGCTGACCCTCCTGCCCGAGGAGTCGGTGACGGCCTGGCAGTCCAGCAGCACGTCGATGATCGTGCCGTCCTTCTTCACGTATTGGTAGGGAACGTCCCTGGCCGACCCCTCCCGCCAGAACTTGGGGATGACTTCGGCGAAAGCCCGGCGTGCCGACTCCGGGGTCATCAGGAAGTCGGCCTTGCGCCCGATCACTTCCTCCCGCGTGTAGCCCGTCACCTCCAGCCACTTCCTGTTCACCTTCACGATCCTGCCCTGCTCGTCGATGGAATGCATCATCACGGGCGAGAGGTCGTAGATCTGCTGGAGCTGCGATTGGCTCTCGCGCAGGGCCAGCTCGGCTTTGCGGCGGTCGGTTGCGTCGCGCGCGAGCGTAAGAATGCAGCGCCGCCCCTCCCAGTCGAGCGGCGTCAGGCGAATCTCCACCGGAAACAGGCTGCCGTCCTTGCGCCGGTGCGTGCCTTCACACGTGAGATGCCGCCCCGGCTCGAGCTGCGGCCACGCCGCCATCATCTCGGCCTTCCTGTGGCTCGCCTCAATGTCCCACACGAACATCGCCAGCAGCTCGTCGCGCGTGTAGCCGGTGCTCGCGCACGCCTGCTGGTTGACGTCCAGGATCCTGCCGTCAAGATCGCTGACGACGAAGGCATCAGCGGCATTCTCCAGAAGATCAAGGTAGCGCATCTCGGAATCCCACGGAGTGCGGGCGACTGGCTGCAGGCTACAGGGTGCAGGTTACAGGGTTGCAGGCTAAAGGCCACAGGCTGCAGATCTGTGTTCGCCCGGACCGGTCGCCGGCGTCGATTCGCCATTCCCGCGAACGCGGCGGTAGGGGCGAACCTTGTGTTCGCCCTCCACCGTACCGCGCGGTGGCCGCATTCCCACGAGGGCGAACACAAGGTTCGCCCCTGCGACGGATGACGGTCGGCGGCGGGCCGGGCCGCGTGGCGCTGCCGGACCGAACGATGAACGTGGAAAACTTCCGGCTGCCGGCCCTGCCGCCTGTAGCCTGCCGCCTGCCCACGCTCAGCCGTGGTAATACACTTCCCAGCCGAGGTAGTTCTCGAGGGCTTCCACAACCGCGTCGCCCACGCTGCCGTGCGTGAGTGCCACGTGGTGCTCGAAGCCCATCCTGCAGATTACCTGCATCAGGGACTGCAGGTTCTCGATCCGGGCCACGCCCCATCCCCCGAAGGTCTCGAGCGGATCATCCGTCAGCTCGCCCGCCGCAACGTACGCCTGGATGACGCCCTCGGAGTCGTCGGTGGATACCCGGCACATGGTGATCGGCCCTGGGGCCATCCGGCCGACGCACGCCCCGTACGCGTTCTGCTTGCCTACGGAGCCCGCTATGATCTCCTGGTAGTCGATCTTCACCTCATCGAACATCGCCTTCGGCAGGTTGCTGCAATGGAACAGCACGCACTTGTCGGGGTCCTCGCCGTAGTTGTTGTTCCAGTCGAGCAGGGCGGCGGGCGTTTCGGACGCGAGCTGGAGGGCCAGCATGCCCACGCAGCCGGTCACGTCCACTTCGCAGGCGCTGGGCATCAGCTTGTTGCTCATCATGCCCATCACGGTGCAGGGCGTGATGCCGAAGATTTCCTCGATGGCGGTCCAGCATTGGATGGCGGTGGCGTCCATCTCGTTGGCGTCCATCCAGTGGTCGATGGCGAGTGCGAACCGAGCCATCTTGCCGAGGGCCTTCTTCGGCACGCCCGCCGCGTTGCAGTAGCCGGTGATCTGCTTGATCCGCGCCTGCACGTCCTTGCTGGTATCCTTCATCTTGTCGCTCGCGGCCAGGATTTCCGACAGGTCGATCGTGACCACGCTGATGCCGGCGGCTTCCAGCAGCTTCTCGCTGTAGCGGACGGTGGTGAACGGCGATGGCCGCGCGCCGATGGCGCCGATGCGGGCGCCGCTCAGGCCGTTGACCACGCGGCACGTGGCAGCAAACGTGTCGAGCTCCGCGCGGAAGTCGTCGCTGGTCGGATCCGCCACGTGGTCGTCGGTGAGCGTGTAGGGAATGCCCCGCTGCCTCAGGTTGTTGCAGACGGAGATCTTGCCGCAGAAGCTGTCGCGCCGGTTCTTCACGGTCATCTTGCCGATCTTGTCGGGATAGGCCTGTACGAGCACGGGCACGTCGAGGCCCGATTCCGCGATGCTGTCGGCCACGCCGCGCTCGTCGCCGAAGTTCGGCAGCGTCACGATGATTCCGTCGATCTTGTCTTCGTTCTTGCGAAAGAGCTCGGCGCACTTGCGGATGTCCTCCCTGCACTCAACCGAGCCGTGGCGGGTGTCGTTGGGCGAGAGGCAAACCTCGCCGTAGCCTGCGTCCTTGAGCACGTTCAGCATTTCGGTGCGGCCTTCGGCCACCAGGTGCTCGGGGAAGAATCCCCGGCTGCCCACGACCAGGCCAAATGTCGTTTTCCGGGCCATCATCAGTCTCCAGATGTGCGGTGCCGCCGGCCGCCGGGGAAAGGGGAAACGCCCCGCCCGTGCCGAAACCGGCCGCGTAATAAGGAAGAGATAACCACCGAATCTATAAGCATACCCAAGTCCCCCCGCGCAAATCAAGCGGAATCGACGAATCGAATCGACGAATCGACGAATCCGGGAATTGGCGGAACGGCGGCCCCGTGAGCAACGCGGCTTATCAGAGCAACCGGAACACCATCACCGCCACTTCGCCGGGCGGAAGATCGGATGATGGGTCCGCCATGCCGCCGGGTGTTTCGACCGAAGCGAGAATCCGGCCCGGCCACGCCACGTCCGGCGGCTGAGGCCTGGCCGACGTATTCCACACCGCAACGGCTGCCTCCCCGGCCGACTCGTATGCCCGGGCCACGATCGCCGGATTGCCGACCTGCAGCGGGAGCGTTTCCAGGAATCGCCCGCGCAACAGCACGCCCGCGTACGTGCAGCGCAGCCTGATCAGGCTCGCCAGCCGGCGCACGAAGTCCGGCCGCAGCGACGTTATCAGCTCGCACTGCTGCAGCGGAGCCAGGAAGAACCGGTATCCCATCACGAACGAATACGCGAGCTGCTCGTAGTCCTCCCGCGAGATATACTGCGTCAGCAGCACGTCCTCCGGAAACGTGTAGCGGTACATCTCGCCGAAATGCTGCCCCTCGTAGAAGAAGCCGGATCCGAACGGGATGGTGAAATCGTAGTATTGCAGGATCGCGTCGGCGATGTATTCCGCCCCGAGCGCCGTCTCGCCGCCGGCGGACTTGACGACCTCGCGGGCGAGCCGCGACAATTCGGTCTTGCCCGGGCCGCACGAGTAGGCGGGGCTGCGGTGCCCGTGGCGCTCGTCGAAGCACAGGAACGAGCTGGCACCGCCCGCCGTCTGGTCCAGGAACACGCAGTCCGCCCCGTATGCCACGCCGCGCCGCACGCAGTCGAGCACCTGCTCCTTCCACGGCTCCGTGGCGACGCACGCGTTGATGAGCTGCATTCGCTCGTTCATTGCGATGATGGAACCGTTGCTCGGCCAGGTGAACACGTCGATGAACGGATTGCCGCGCGGCCCCTTGATCTGGCAGAACTCGCCGTGCTTCGCGTAGAAGCTGGAGTTGGGCGACATCTGCACGAAGTGGAAATACAGCACGATCCTGAAGCCGCGGTCGCGGGCCGCCTTGATGTTCTCGACCAGCTTGTGCTCGCCGCCCAGCCGCTCGCTGGGCAGGAAATCGGGCACCTGGTTGTCGTGCCCGCCGTGTGCCCAGCCGGTGAGTTTCACCACGTCGATCCCGGCTGATTTCGCGGCATCGCAGATTGTGCCGATCTCGTCGTAGCGGAACCGTATTCTACCGTGCTGGTGGAGCATCACGATGTCGTGCATCGCTACCATATCCTGCACCCAGCCCGGCTTGGTCCGGCGGTGGTCCTGCCACGTATCGGCGAACGCGCGATACCGGCGGGCGTCGGCGTGCCACGTGCCGGTATGGACGACGATCACGAACGGCTCGCTCCGCCACGTCTCGCCCGGCTTGCAGAACGGAT
>Ga0307378_10010496_pt1 | contig 12018 bp, 1 predicted proteins | sample UN1MG_FD_202238 | JGI IMG/M metagenome (GOLD analysis project Ga0307378, IMG submission 202238) | Soil microbial communities from Risofladan, Vaasa, Finland - UN-1 | ecosystem: Environmental > Terrestrial > Soil > Coastal area > Acid sulfate soil | place: Finland: Risofladan, Vaasa | collected...
TTGTGCTTGATGATGTAAGAACTATTGATTTTGCAGGAAATGCTGTATACGTAAAAGCTGAGCTTATTCCAAAAGATGGTAAGGTACGTATTATAAAAAGTGCTTTTAGAGGAGAGCCTTCTATTAAAGTTGTTCCTCTTGATTCTACTCAGGAAATAGGATGGTTACCTAAGCCTTCAGGAGTTATTGCTATCAAAAGGGAAGAGACTGAAGTTCCACTTGAGACCAAAATAGCTAATGCTCGTACTCCAGGTGATATGAAGCTTATTGAGAATGAAATTGAGGTAATGAGTCAAGCCTATTTTTTGGCCAGAGGAACCGGTTATTATCAGGAAATAAATAAAAAGATTGAAGATAAAAAGATAGCCATTGCTACTGAAATTAGTCCAGCAAATCTTAAGGTTGGAGATGAACTTCTTATGAAGGATACAACTCTATTTGGAAAGAAGGGATGGGCTCGTATTAATAAGATTAGTAAAGGTGAATATCATATGGTGAAAGAAGGAGATTTTTCAAAAAAAGGTATTTATACAATTGAACAACTTAAAAAAGAAGCTTGGATGAAGATAACACCTGACATGCCTGAGTTGCCCGCTAAAGAAACTTCAATATCTTTGGAGACTGAACAAACATCAGAACAAGGCTTAGCTGATAGTGCTGCTATGAGTAAAGAAGAAAAGAAGAAGATTATTGAGGAAAGTAAAAAGAAGAATTCAAAAGATACAGGAGATGATTTATTTAAAGACTGCGAATAATGGCTGATTGTATAGTACTTCCTGAGAAAGTTCTTGCTCATTTAACTGCAAAGGTAAATGAGATGAGAGTGGCTAAAGACCCCTTTGTCCTAGATGAATTTATACAATCTACCTATAAGGACTTTGTTACAGGCTTTAAAGATGAAGATAGAGCTTTAGCTAACCTACGTATTGTTCCTGGTACACTTAAGGATATGTTCCTTGATGATGAACTATATGAGTACATGAATGTATCTCCAAAAGATCTTACAAAGATTCTTAAAGATTTTAATACAGGAGTTACAGCTGTAGCTGCATACGTAGGAGTTACTACAGCTCCTGCCGTTAAAGAGATTAAAGAGCTTAAGAAGATTCAGAATAATGAAAAGACATCTGGAACTGCTCCTAAAGTATCTGTAAATTATGAGATAGATGAAGCTGTTTTTACAGCTAAACCTAAGAGTATACTTACTAGTACCTGGCAGACTGCCTATGTAAGAACTCTTGATGAAATTATGGAAGAAGAGAATGTTTCTCTCGAAGATGCTAAGGAGTTACAAAAGAAGGATAAATATAGAAATGTAGAAAGTCTTGCAATGGAACCGTATATTGAGTTCCAGCAGTCTGTAGTTAACTTAATGAGTAATACTACAGCAGATAATGATAGTAGAAAACTTAATATTGAAGGTGTAGAAGGAGGATATGGTTTAACAATGATGTCTGCTTCTCTTATTGACGATACTCAAAGACTTCCTTCTGAACAAAGATACTTAGATGATGGTTCTGATAAAGCAAAAGCAAAGAAGCGTGCAGATCAGAATAAGAGAGTTGCAATGGTCGTTACAGATGGCTTAGGAAACATTCTCTATTTTGATAAGGATAATAATCTTACTACTAAGGAGAATGATGGTAAGATGAGATACATGCTAATGAGAAAGGCTCCTGGAAAAGATGCAACAGGAAACTATAAATTCTCAGAAGCAGGAGTGCAGTCTCCGGAGCAAGTAGCTACTAAAGGTGGAGATCTTACACTTATAAAAGGTGAGCTTACTCGACAAGTGAATGATGTTGTTAAAGTTCATGAGTATATAAATGCTAATCCTGAAACCAATAAAGTAAGAGGATATATTACAGGAGGAACAAAGGGATATCTTCAGTTTGAGAAAGATGAACGTTTTCCTATGGGAGAAATAGTTTTAGATAATCCTTTTACATTCAATATTAATACTGAGACCGGTGCTAAAAGAGCAGGTATAGTAAGTTTTTCAATCCCTGGTATTAGTTCTCCTATTATTCTTTATCAAGATAAGATTAGTGATGACGATGTAGAGTTGCTAGTTTCTATTCTTACAGAGGATGTTATGATGCCAAATGAATTAGGAAAGCTTGTTCCTATGCCTATGGAGAATAGAAAGGAAGCTTTTGATAATTTGGCAGCATTTAATGATAAAAATCCTACTCTTCAGGTTATCATCACCCCTCAGGGAATGAGTGTTGTTATAAAGGGAGAGACCTTAGATTTAAAGATGCCTGATGCTAAGGCTAAAATTATAGATGTACTCTCATCTTCTTTTCCTGACTATAGAAATCCACTTAATATCAATGAGGTAAAGAGTTATCAGAAATCTGGAAAAAGAGTATGGAGTACATCAGATGATGATATTGCAGAAGCTCCAGAAGATGATGTTATAATGCAGAGAGATGGAGCAAAGGCTCTATACTTTCGTTTGAAGAGATTAAGATATAATGTTAATAATAATCTTAAAGGAAGTCAGGTTACTCCATATAAGCTTGATAGAACTGCTAAAGATATTATAGTAAGAAAGCTTGCTCCAACATCCTATAATGAATGGGTAAAGAAAAACAGCTGGATAACAGCTAGACCTAACGCTAATAATAAACTAGTTGGCCATAATGGCAACTTCACCTATAACATACCCTTAGATGAATCTAATAAAGTTTATGGTGTAAAAGATAATGTTGATAAAGGAATAAAAGATGCTGAAAAATCTAATAAGCCTACTACATCTGGTCTATCTCAGAAGATGCTTACTCTTGATGAGATTAATAAGAAGCTAGATAGATTAGCATTACGCAAAGGTAGAAAGGGAAGAGAGCATATTACCAAAGCTCAGCTTGATACTGCTAAAAATTGGTATAATAAAGAAAGTGGTCTTGCTAAATGGAAGAGTTTTACTGAAGCTTTTAATATGGTTAATACTGGTGATGAGAATGTCATTGCTCAGTTTACATTAGCCGGCATTACTCTCTATGAGGGATCTGATTATACAGACCTTTATCATGAAGGATGGCATGTGTTTGAAGAGCTCTTCCTAACTATCCCTGATAAAGATGCTTACAGAGCAGAGATAAGAAAGCTTCCTGGAACATTTACTAATTATAAGAATGAGACAGTATCTTTTGCTAAGGCTACCCCGCTTGAACTTAAAGAGTTCTTAGGAGAAGACTTTAGAAAATTTGCTCTTTCTGATGGTAAGTTGATACTAAATGGAAGACCTGCTAGAAACAGTCTCTTTAGAAGAATCTGGAATTTCCTTAAGGCTTTATTTGGAAAGACATCTATAAAAGAAGTTATTGCTACTCAGAATAGAGTAGATTATTTCACTGAGCTATTCGATAAACTAAGATTAGGTCAGCTTCATGATCTTACCTTCGACCAAAGGAATGCAGAATTCACTACTCTTAACAGTGGAGTTCTTCCAATTAATAAAGAGCATGTACTTCCTGAGGGTATGGGTTACGGTGACTCAGATCTGATGGTTTCTATACTTGACTCCTGGATTGCTAGCTCCGATGTATTAGCCAATTTAAGAACAGGTCTTAGTGGTGTACAATTACAGAAGTTTAAAGATCTAAAGAGTACTACACAACCTACACAAGAAGAAATAGATGAGTTAGTAGCACTTGAAGAAGAGCTGGATAATAAGAGAAGACACGTCAGTGAGTTTGATGCAATGAAAATTCCTGAGTTTAGAGTAGAGATCTATAAAGAACTTAGAGAAAAGCTTATTGATAAGAGAGGTGACTACATGGGTCCTTTCTTAGATAACAGTCAAGAGAAGGCCGATGCAATGATGCTTGATTATACCATCAGACAATTCGGTGATCCTGGTAGCTCTGCTACTCCTACAGAAGGTGAGGGGATGATCTTTTATCATCTGATGAATACTCGCTTTTTAAATTATGCAGATAGACTTTCATTAGAAGATTCTTTAGAAGAGGATGAGCTAGTAAGTTCAGAACGTCAGCTGGCTAAAGATAGACCTGGAAATACTGCTGTCTTACGTGAGATAGCTAGTGAATTTGAAGGTATTTACTCTGTTCTATCAGGTATTCATGATATGGAGGTAGCAGATTTAGAGGCTACTCTAGGAGTTCGTCCTTTAATGAGAGATGAAGATGTTCTTAACAGTCTGGCCCGAATGTTTGAAGGTCCTGATAAAAGTAGAGAGACCCTCTATAATAAGATGAGAGAGAACGCATCTATTCCTGAATACAGTTTTGTGATTCAGATTCTTAATAAGATGGGATCACCTTATAATGTAACAAATGAGAGTGTTCAGAAGTTATGGACAGAACTTCAGGTTGTATCTAATATGCCTCTTATACCGCTGATTCAAACTACACAGAATACTACAGTAAAAGGTGTAAGAGAATCTACTGTAGGAGAAGCTTTTTCTGATACCACTCGTCTTCAGAATAATTGGAATAATGGGTTTGTAAATAGACAACCTGATGAGCGTTCTATTCTAACAAGATATATTCTTAAAGATGATAAGAATAGCAACTATCTTAATGTAAAGAAGGTAGTAAAAGACTTTGGTATCAAACAAGGAAGAAGTACAATACTAGATCAAAGTAGAGCATTCGAGTTTCTTCAAGCTATAGGAGCTAACTTAGATGATACTGTTAGCATTAGAAGAGAATTAACTGGAGAAGATAAAATAAAGTATGGAGCAGCTGCTTTATTTAGAAGGTTCCGTACAATCAATGAGTGGGAAGAAAGCAACAAGAAGACCTATAAGTTATGGAATCTAAAGGCTGTATTTAAAGATAATCTTACTACTAAGTTCCAAGATTTATCTAGAGAACAATATAGAAATCTTACAGGAGAAGGAAAGAACTTTGAGAATATACTTAAGCTTCATCTTGCTTTTGATAGAAGCGCTAATTATACAGTTTCTGGTCCTACTAATAAGAATGTTCAGAAACTAAGTCTTCCTAGTACTAAGTCAAAAATTGTTACTGATCTTAATATAGGTAACTCGTTCCCTGAGGTTATAGAAAAACCTAATATGCGTTATCTAGGGTTTGCTAAAAGCTTTATGTCTAGGTATAGTCTTATTCTTAATAAGATGTTTAATCTGAAGTCTGATCTAACTCGTACTGATACAGGTAAAGAGAAAACAAAACTAGAACTTGTAAATATATCAGGTATAGCTAGAACCAAAAATGGAGATGAGTTTGTGATGGGAGCTACAACAGCTGAAGAGGACAAGCTATCTCGAGCTTATATGAATCTTACCCAGACTCTTTCACTAGGATGGTCATCTTATATGGTCCCTGCTGAGAAGTCTAATAACTATGGTATAGGTATAAAGGGTTATGAGTATATAAACTCTATTGATTTTATAGCACCTTCTGCCGCTGAATCCTCAGGAAGAAAGCAATTTAAAAAGATAATGTTAGACTATCTATCAGGAGAAATGGATAGAATCGATTATCTGAACAGTATTCCTGCAGATCATCCTGATCGTTTTGTTATGGCTAAGTTTGGAAAAGAGTATGTATCTCTTTATGATAGAGGAAAAGAATTTAGAATATTTGAGTCAGTATTAAAAAATAGTACTAAAGAAATGCTTAAGACTCTTAAACGTGAAGATAGTGAATCCTTAAATTCATATTTCGCTAAAGAAAAGCCTGATGCAGAAAAGAGTTGGGATATAGAAGTTTATAATGCTATTACTAGAGATCTTGATGAATATGTCGAATATCTAATTGAAGACTTTGGTAGAACTATAGGAGATCTTGAGTTTTTTGACATCAACATGAGAGATAAGATGCTCAAGAGAAAGAACAGAAACATTACTCCTTCTGATGAAGAGACTGAAAGGCTTAAGCGTGCTGCTATTGAGGCAACTGTTGTAGCGTCCTGGTTCCACAACCTAGAAGAAGCTATTCTATTTTATGGGGATCCTATGCAATGGGAGCCAGCAGATCTAGTAAAGCGTTATCCTATGTTTAATTCTACAGGACTTGCTTTTGATAATAGTACAACCAACAAGGCTCGAATTAATCATCTGATAGCTTCTGGAGAGGCTTATAAGTATGCTGATTCTGAATGGTATGACACTAACTTTGGACCTGCTCAGAAACCTGAATGGGGAGACTTTCTTAAGACAGCAGTAATAGCAGATCCGAAGATAAAATCTCCTTATAGAGCTATATATAAAGAAGCTTTTGTTGAACATTTTAAAGCATCACCAGCTTATAAAGAAGGTAAGTGGTCTGATGAAGATATGGAAGCAGCAGCTGAAAAGAAAGTTAAGATCTTTGATGATATGGTAATAGGTGATTCAGCAGCCTTTCTTACATTAGATACTTATCGTTTACTAAGACTTTCTAATGGTACCTGGGGTAAAACAATGGACCGCCAGTATGAGAAGATATTAAACAAAGAACCTCTTACTAAAGAAGATCTAACACACTTCATGCCTATTGTTAAATATCAGTACGCAGGTCCTTTAGATAAGGAAGGAGTAGATGCTAAAGCTCTTCATAAGTATACACTGATGCCACTTGTTCCTACAGTTATACAAAATACAGAATTGGAAGTTCTTCATAATAAAATGGTATCTCAAGGAATAGCATATGCAATGTTTGCTTCTGGCTCTAAGAAATTTAATGTTACTTCCAATGGAGAACTTGATACCTGGTATAAAGAGGATGGAAAGACATTAGCTTTTGCTGATCCCGAGTATAACTTTACTCCTAATATTATTTCTATTGCCTTTCTTAAAGAGCAAGTTAAAATCAATACAAAGTTTAAGAAAAAGACAGTATCTCCTGTTCAGCAACGAGCTATTCTTGTACATGGTGCTATGGAATTTGGTGTTCCTATTGACTTCATGATTGATGAGGAAGATAATGTTGTAAGAATTAAAGCTTGGAATAAACTTTCTTCTAAGGCTAAAACAAAGGAATCACAAGAATGGACTAGAGTAGAAGAACATCGACTAGCTATTGATGCGCTTGTTAAGTCTGAAATATTAGTAATGACTCATGAGTTTGGAGCTGAGAAGAATGGTAAGTTTGACTTTACCAAATTCATGAATGTCGTAAAGAAAGAGTTTGATCGAAATGATAAGTTTGGAGCTCATACTAAGTATCATGTAAATGCTATCAAAAATAATATTAAAGACTTCTCTTTGCTTCCTGTAGCAGAAGATATTGAAAAAATGATGATATCCTACATTCTAAAGAGAGTGATAGGTGCTAAAGTAAACGGAGAGGTTCTTAATCTAATATCGGGTATTGGTCTTGGAAAAGTAGGTGGAGAATCTACTGAAGGACTTACACAAGAAGAAATTTATAGAAGAGGATCCAATGGTTATGCCGGTCCGTGGAGAGATAAGAATAAAGATGGTACCTACGGTCTTACTCATGCTGGTAAAGTAGGAATAGCTTTTCATCCTAATTTCAGAAGTCTTCTTAAAGTAGATGATTTGAATGGAGTAAGAATAGGAACTCTAGATAGACTTAATGTAATGATTAAGGATGAAGCCTGGTTAAATGCAAAGAATGCTACAGGAACTAACAGAGATCTTGTTCTTACAATAGGCCCTCGTGTTCCTACGAATCTTCTTAATACAATGGTCTTTGGGGAAGTATTTCATTTTTATCCTGAAGAATTTGGAGAAAAGATTATTACCTATGGTGAACTTTCTGCTATTGCAGGCTCTGATATGGATGGGGATAATCTGAAAATGCAGTTTCCTAATCTTATAGTTATAAATGGTAAGTCTCAGCTTGCTAAGGATATAACCAGAGCTAAAGCTAAAGAGCTACATAGACTTCTAGTTAATGCTGGTATAACTAATGATACAGCAGATGTTTTACATAGGTATACTAAAATAAATTTAGAATCAGATGTTTTAAGTAAGCAATATTTTAGAGATAAGCTTAAGGATAAATTTGCTGTAGTAGATAATCTTCTTGTAAACATCTTTGGTGATGAGTGGGTAGAAGATATAAGAAATGCTAGTGGTAATATAGACAGCTTTGAGGATTTCTATAATAGACTAAATAGAAAGTCTATTGAGAATAGAGGATTATTAGCAATGAAAGGCTTACTTGAATTACCAAGAAATTTTGCATTGTTGGTTATGCCAAATACTACAGATAGTTTAGAAGAACTTGCAGCCCAAGTAGCTCCTTATACAAGAGAGTATGAGCCTTCAGATACTGTATTTAATGAACAGAAGCATGTTTCATCTACTACAGCTTTAGAGCTTCCATTCCATCTTAATATGCAGGAAGTATTCAAGTACTTTTCAAAAGGTATAGGTATTAGTGCCGTTCATAATAAGTATACACCTCTTGCAAGTGCATCTAATCTACGACTTAAGAACAGTTATACAATACAACAAGGAAGGAACACCTATGATAGACCTATTAAGTTTTTACTTCCTCATAATACTCTTAAAGTTGGAGATATAAATTACATCTCTCTTGCTGGTCTTTATGACGTAGAAGGCAAGTCTCTAATAATGGAAATGAACTCAGAGGAGCTCAATAGTCTAGTTGATGGTGCTAAGAAGCCGTTTCCGGCAGATCTAATGGTTAGTGATTATACACTTCCTGTTACTCATCTGTTAGGATCAGCTGGTGTTACTAGACCAAAGCGGGCTTGGTTTGTTGCTAATCCTCTTGTGAGACAGTATGTTCGTTACTTTATCAATGGTAAAGGTGTTGTATCAAATCTTCAACCTGATGGTGGAGCTCCTAGATGGGAGTGGGCTAAGAACTATGCTCGGGATAAGATGCTTAGAGAGTTGTTTGATATACAAGACCCTGCTGGTTATATTTCAACTAAGAGAAGTATGGATAGAATCCAGGATGTATTAGCAAATGCTACTGTTTCAAATCGTTCTATGACTTTTAATATGCCAGCTTCTGAAAATATTACTGGAAAAGATACTACTACAGAAAAGCTTGGAGAAGAAGGTAAGAGAACAGCTTCAATTAGAGTAGCCTCTGAAAGACTTGGGGTTGTTGGAGAATTTATTAGATTTAATGATAGACCTCAGGTGTACCGTATTACTAAAGTAGAGATGCTAACAAAGGAGAAGATTGCAGATCCAGCATGGGTAAAAGAATGGAGCAGAAAAGAAGGTTGGACAGAACAATACTTTCGTGATCTTGTAGCTAAGGATGCTAGACAGGTAAGACCTGGTGCATTCCAGACTACTTTTGAAAAGGTATCTGATGATGAGGTGGTACCGTTAGATTTTACTGATATAGAAAATTTAAGATCTCGAGTAGAAGATACTCAAGGTGAAGTGTTTGGTGTAGATTTAGAACCTACAGCTATGGATAAGGTTATTCTTTTACACTACATGCAGTTAGAAGATATGGATAGTGTTAAGAAGCTAAAGATTAATAGTAACTATGACACTAAGAAAAAGAAGAGCTTGTTTGCATTATCTAATCGGGATTTTATTATAGAAGACCTAAGAAGTAATTCTCAATTAGTTGAACAGTCTGTCAATGCTTATTTGGATGATACAATTATAGGTAGCTTCCAGCTTACAGACTTTATGACTAAGATAGTAAGTGCTATGTTTCCGCTAAGGGCGCATAGGTTTGTTAGAACTTTTCTTCTTGATAAGACTAGCACCGGTGCTCTAAAGGCGGTAAGTGATAGAACCTGGGATGATCAAGATAAGCTTGTAGACCAGTTCTTCAACCAGCTGATGGGAGCATTCTTCCAGAACTCTCTTCGATACTTCAATATTAATAAACTAGATTCTTATAAAGGCTTTGGTGTATCAGATAAGACACCGGTTAAACCTATTGCTAATCTAGAGAAGCATGGTGTTGCCATTACTATGGATGAAAATCGTGAAAATGCAGTAATCCATATTGATAAGAAATCTTTAAGAGCTCTATATCCTATAAGAGAGAAGAGTGAATACAGACAAAAAGGATACATGCCTTTGGAACAAGGAACTACAATTTCAGATCAGGAGTTCTTTCACTTCACAATAGAAAGAGAATATCTCCGCCATCTTATGGCACCTAAGGAAGTCTCAGCTACTCCTATAGCTGCTAGATACTACAAGGAGAACCTTATAACTGAGAAGAAAAGAGAGGGAGAAGCTGATGATGCTTTTGATACAAGAATGAAGAAGAGAGCTTATGAACAAACTCTTCGAGATATGGCTCTTGATAACATCTTCTTACCGTGGAGACTCTTTAATAGCAGAGACTCTATGGCTCAGAGACTTGTTAATATTCAAGAGTCTCGACCAGACTTACTTAAAAGATATCCAATTCTACAAAATTTGAAGGGTGTTGGTTTTGAAAACATTAAGGATCTTAAGAACATAAAGCTTAGAAATAACCAGATATCAGGTTCTGAGATTAATGTATACCATGAGAACATCATTAAGCTTCAACAATCTGATGATCCTGCTGTGAGCTCCTTTTTTAAGACTCTTCCATTTTTTGCAGTAATGCAGTCTAATTATAATATAGCTAATCAGTTTTCTTTACTTAAGATTATTCCTGATACAGGTATATATGAGTTATTAAAGAAAGATGTAAATGCTTACATGAGTCAATTTGATGAGGCTGCGAGCTGGTTAGATGTTAATAAGAATGATCCAAATCTTGCTAATAGACGCACTATAGAGTCCATCAGAACAGCTAGAGCTGTCAAAGTGAAAGATCCATCAGCTACTAATGCTATAAACGCGTTACAGCGTCTTGAGGCTTTCTGGCAGCGGTTTGACAGTTCTAATGATGTATCTCCAGAGGAAATACCAGATGAAACAGGAGCTACTACAGCCTTTAAGAAGAACAGAAACCTATTTACTAGAAACAAATTCATAGACTGGCTCGGTACCTTTGTGCCTCAAGCAGTTCCTAGTTTTTCAACAGTAACACCTGTTGCTACACCAACACCTTGGTTTAAGTATCAATCTCCAGGAGTTCTTCTTTGGACTGATACAAATGGTGTCAAACTTGCAGAGACAGCTAAAGCTAATTCTACTATGGTTTTTGTATATAATGCTACAGTTAAACCAAGAAAAGATCTTAAGAGTGATGGAGATTCTATGCTGCAGGATGTATCTTATAGTATGGGTATTAGGGTAAGGAAAGATAACTCACCTTATACCACTAATCTTGGAACTCACCATGTAACGGATGAAACCTTGGAAGCAAATAAGAAAAGAATTGATGAGGATATTGCAGCTATGGTAGCTCATATAACAAGTCCTGTAACAGGTAAACCTCAGCTCGAAGATCTCCCATTTGTTTTTAATCCTAATGGATATGGCCAAGCACTTATAGGAGCAGATCCACTCACTGGTAATAATCCTAACCCAAAAGATGCGGTTGCTCCAGAAACTTTCCGATATTTGTCACAGAAATTATTTGAGAATTTTGGATACATGAATAAGAATTTCCTAACAAGAAAAGAAGAAAATGCATATATACAGAAGGGGCAACCTGCTTCAGATGAAGCTGTAGATGCTTGGTTAAATCACTGTCAAATTACTGCTACCCTATGATGACTTGTCCCAATATAAATCTTGCTGAGTGGAAAATGCTAGTAAAATCAGTAGGTCTCAAAGAAGCTATGCGGGATTATATTGAAACTGATGGTCTCATCCGTACTCCTGTAGAAGTTACAAGCAAGCTTGTATCTGTTATTACTCCTGGAGTTATTCTAGGTACAGGTCCAGTTAAGATTCAAGATATATCTGCTTTAGGTCCATTAGTGGGAGAGAAGCTAGGAACTCAGAAAGGATCTATAGGTGTAAATAAACAACAATTATTGAGACTCCTGGGAGCCTCTATGTATAGTAAACCTATTGCTCAGGTTGCTGTTAAGGAGCTTCTTCAAAATTCTTTCGATGCTATTAAAGCCAGACAGAATAAACAAAGAGGAACAAAAGTCGTAGTTGAAAAACAAGAAGCGCAGATGATTCCTGCTAGTGATGAAGTATCGCATCAGTTAAGTCAATATAGTAAC
>Ga0307378_10010497_pt1 | contig 12017 bp, 8 predicted proteins | sample UN1MG_FD_202238 | JGI IMG/M metagenome (GOLD analysis project Ga0307378, IMG submission 202238) | Soil microbial communities from Risofladan, Vaasa, Finland - UN-1 | ecosystem: Environmental > Terrestrial > Soil > Coastal area > Acid sulfate soil | place: Finland: Risofladan, Vaasa | collected...
CCTGCGTGCGATGGGCTTGAGGCGCTGGAAATTACAGGCAGGGAACCGCCTGATTTGATACTGCTGGACGTGATGATGCCTAAAATGAGCGGCTTTGAGGTCTGTAAAAGAATAAAAAACGACCCCAAAACCACTGACATCCCCATCATAATAGTAACCGCACTTAATGAATTCGGCGACATCGAACGCGGTATTGATTCGGGAACGGACGATTTTATCAGTAAGCCGGTCAACAAGCTCGAGCTTCTGACAAGAGTTAAAACTATGCTGAAATTAAAACACTTAACCGACAAGCTCGAACGCACGTTGGCATATCTAAGTGAGGTCGAAAAACAGGCGCAAATAACAAAGTCTGATTAGGAATATTATTATGAGTGAAAAGAAGAAATTTAAAGGCCCGTGGATACAGCGAGCTTTCATTATGCTTCTTGGTGTAGTCCTTGCTGTCCTCTTATACTGGCTGCTCGGCTTTATCACAAAGGACATAGGGTCTTTACGTGGGCCGGACTTTTCTAAAGTGCAGGCAGAATACGTCGATGCCCAGCTTGTAAAAAAACAGGAAGACCTGAAGGAAAGTCTCGAAGGCATCAGGGAAAATATAAGGAACAAACGAGAGCAGCAGTCCATATTGAGGGACAGCACCGATAGTCTGCAAAACACGATAAACCAGTTACTCTCTATTCAAAAGCAAAGCATCGAAAGGAATCTTGATTTTTCCGAAGAAAATCAGCGAAATCTTACAGAAAGCCAGACGGTCTTCCTCGAGAACCAAAGGCAGTACCTGGCTCTGAACAAGGAAATTGCCGAACAGACCAGCCAGCAGCATCAAGTGAAAAAAGAAGAGAACTCTGTCTCCAAACAACTAAAAACACAGCGCAATCTTGCAAGCTCCAAATATAGCGGACTAATGACCAGGCACCGATGGAAGCTTGCAGCCTTGAAACTGGCAGTTTTGATACCCATATTCCTGATTACAGCCTGGTTTTTCACAAAGAAGCGTACGGGCGCATACTGGCCGGTAGTCTATGCCGCCTTCATCGCCGCTTTTGTCAGAATCTCACTCATCGTACACGAATACTTCCCCAAAAAGTATTTCAAGTACATAGCGCTGGCCGTAATCATAGCCATCGTTCTAAGGCTCTTGGTCTATATGATAAAAAGAATTGTTTCTCCGAAGAAGGACTGGATATTAAAGCAGTACCAGGAAGCCTACGACAAAGCCCTCTGCCCAATCTGCGGCAAACCAATTCGCGTTGGACCGTTACGTTACGCCGTAGGGCGTAAACGCAAAGCCTTCATCTTAGCAGGGCAGGGGGCCGAAGTCACTAAACAGCAGCTTTATACATGCCCTTCCTGCGGGACAGAGCTTTACGGCAAGTGCGATAAATGCAGTAACATTCGCCACTCGCTGTTGCCCTTCTGCGAACACTGTGGAAATGAAAAGCCGGATTAGTACCAAAGAGCAACATCACAACAAACAATACCGGCAGGATGTCGTCCTATAATTTGCTGCTTGAGTCTCGAATTTCGATGTTCGGCTCTATACGCCCTCGATGGGGCAGGATCGCAGTAAAACCCGATAAACAACGACCCCCATAAATCGGGTCTCCTGACGATATACGCAGTCCGGTATTAGAATCGCAAAAATCCATATATCACACACAATCACCACATGCCCCGGCCAAAAAACACCCACATAAACAATTGACAAAACAAGGATTTAATAAGCCCGTTTATGTTGTCGATATCTTTAATGTGATGAAGATACGAATTCGTATCTCGTGAATCATATCTCACAAAAAGAAACACGGGATACGGCAGAGAGGAGCAGCGGGCTTATGAGTAGATTACTGGAAATTCTCGGCAGGGCGATAACGGTCGATACAGCCGATTTGATAGGGCACTGGTTGGATGCGGCCAAGCTCCAAAAAGACGATACGGAATCTCCGCAATATCAGCAGATAAATAAAATCATTGAGCTCCTCGGCGAGAGGAAATTGGATGCCGCCCAGGAGCAGATAAGGCTGTATCTTTTCGAAAATCCCTCCTGCACTCGCGGACGTCTGGCTGCCGCAGCGGTATGTCTGCATAAGAACCAAATCCAAAACGCCATCGAAGAGCTGAACTCAGTCTATCTGCGACAGCCGAACAATACAATGGCTCTTTATGCCCTTGGTTACTGTTATGAACGGCTTGGAAAGGAAGCCCAGGCCATCGAATTTTATCAGGATTGTCTCAAGTTCAAGAGCTATTTGCAGCTTCCCGCTCAAAGACTTGCTGCAATTTATTTCAAAAATAGTCAGATGGAAAACGCTACAGAGCAATACGAGCTAATGAGTAATGAATATCCTGACGACATATCGACACTTATCACGCTCGGCCATTTATATATTGCAGGCGGCAGATACACAAAAGCCATTGAAACATTTAACACCGCAATTTTAATACATCCCGGTAATTTTTATGCTGATGACGATGATATAGACCACCTTATTGCCGATGGCCAACTTTACGAAGCGCTCGAGCATCTTGACCATTTATTGCAGGAGCAGTCGGACAGGCCGGATTTGATTACGAAGAATGCGGACATTCTTAGTATGTTGGGAGCTACCACTGAGGCCGTTTCGCAATACGAAGAAGCGATGCGTATTTGCCCCGATTTCCTCGAGGCGGCTATTAAGCTTGGGACGCAATATTTACAGCTAAACGCCGGGCAGCACGCCGCAAAGCAATTCAACAGGGCGGTCGAAATAAATGACAGAATAGTGGATGCGTATATCGGCCTGGCAACTGCCCAGAAATTGGCCGGCGACATCTCAGACGCCTTGGGGACATTATCGTTGGCAGCGGCAATTCAGCCGAATAGTTCGTTCTTGTTTGCTGAGACAGCTACCTTGCAATTCAAGGCACGCTTTGGGCAGAGCTTCCCTGTTCCTACTGGGCACGATGCCGCAAACCTCATCGAGGCTGTGATTTGTGCACATAAGAAACAAATCAGCCGTCGGCCGCAGAATCCGGACTTGCACTATAGATTGGGCGTCCTGATGATGAGCGTCGCACGCTTAAGCGATGCCATGAACTCATTTCAGACTGCTTTGAAGATAAACCCAACTTATCACCGCGCCAGCAGCAAACTGGCCGTCTGTCTGTTTGAGCTCGCACAGAAAGAGCTGGCACTGAAACAACTGACCGCGCCTGACTATCTCGATAAGGATACCCTTGGTTTGCACTATAAAGTTGCTTTGCTGTACTGCGACAAGCTAAAGTTTGCATCTTCGCTCATTAACCTTGACCGTTTATTGGAGGACAACTTCGCATCCGTCGATGCAACAGTTAACATTTCAATAGTGCTCCAAAATTTAGGCTTGTTGGACAGGGTGGCTGCTACATGGGATAATCTTTCGGACACCGCCAACCAGGCAATAAACGCCAATCATCCGTTTTTGCCAGGTCAGCCTTATTAGAAATTAGCTAAGACGAGCAATTATTAATAACTGAGCAAAAACACACAAATAGCCTATCTCGCCAAAATCCCTGAATGAAACATAACATATCTTATGGGACGTTGGATATTGGGTTGATTTCAAAGGTTGGTTTCAAAAGGAGAAAATGGTTATCTCGCAATCAGAAGTCTACCGGCCGAGCATCGCTGCCATTTCCAGGCGAAATTCAACAAGTTCCTGCTCCTGGCGTTCACTAAAGGCTCCCTGACGTTGCGCGTAGGTATCAATCCATGTAACTAAACGGTTGAAACTGTCGGCATCCAGACGCACACCTTCGTGGCCTTTTTCCTCAGTTAGCATAGTAAGAAGTTTACTTTGCTTGGCTGGGCCTTGACCAACGATGGATGCATCTCTTTCAAAGACTATGTTTTTCAAGTCGTTATCTGCGAACGATAACAGGTTTGTGTATGAATTGCTTGGCGTTAGAACAAATCTGCGGGCTTTCTCATTGTCGCTGCCCTCTCTGTGACAGCTAACGCACAATTGATCCAAAACAGGCTGAACTAATTTATCAAAGCGAAGAGGCCAGGAACCTGCCGGACCTGGGCTGATCTTGGAAGGTGCACGCAGGACGGCCATTGGCCGACTGTGGACTGAAGGTGCTATATCTCGTGATTCGTGGCAGCCGATACAGGAGAGCGTCTGGTTTGGCTGAACATAAGTAAGGCTACGCATCGTCTGAACAGCAAGTCCTTTTTCGTCCAGTGCCTGGAAAAATATCGAAACTCCGGATGGAACACGAAAATAAGCCGAGCCATCTTCTTCAACCGGGACTGTTCCAACAACGAACTTGCCCGGGTCTTCGCTCGAAACACCTAAGTTAGGATTGTTCATATGAGGCTGAGTCTTCGGCGGTACACCAACGACACGAAGCCGTTTCACCAGGCCTCGCTCGATACCTCCCAATCCCCGGTAAACATCCTGGACAAGGAAGCACCCTTCCTGCGGACCGTCCCAATCGACGTTACAGGAGTATATGGGGGCTTTTTCATGGGAACGGACCGCAATCGGGTACATGCTCGATATCTTGGGGTCCCTGTACAATAAGTTAAGGTTCCCGAACGCGTCGTAAAAGTACAATCCCATTGCATTAATTGGATTCCTGGGGTCATCAATCCGCATCAGTTGATGAGCAGGAAGCTTGCGGTCACTCCAGCCAACTAAGAAGTGTTCCTCCGAAAGAGGATAGGGAGCCGCGTAATAGCAGTTCGGCCAACCTTCCGCTTCTGGAAAACAAACCTCGGGCGTAAGACGAGTCAAAGGCCGCTCAAACTCTGTGCCGAGCCTGCGGTCCAGCAGCGCCAGCGATCCGCCCGTGATAGAGTGATGCGCCGTACCCGTAAAAACCAGCTTACGTGAATTGGGAATCGGCTGTGCCTCGAAGATACACTGCGGCTTCTTCGTAAAGTTCCCGTACACAAGTTGTGAATTTGTCCCGTCCGGATTAGTCGACCAAAGACTCATAAAATGGCCGTTGAACCGGTCGATGTAGTCCCACCGAGCGTACAGAATTCGTCCGTCGTGGGCCACCGACGGTGTCCATTCGAAGTTCTCGAAAGCCGAGATGGCCCGGAGGTTTTTTCCGTCTGCGTTCATCACGTGTAGTGTAAACACGGCCACGGGACGATGATTATCGCCGCCGCAACGCACGTAGCTGTCGGGGCACGTTGAACGGCACGTGGCTGCCGCACTAACCTTACCCGCTTGCAGAAACGTCCCTTTCCGCGTCGAAAGGAACACAATTTCACCGCTGGGCAGATATCGAGCATCAAAGTCGTCGTAGTAACCGTCCGTCAGTTGCCGCACGCCGCTACCGTCAACATTCATCTCGAAAAGGTGGTAGAAAGAATCTTCGGGAAGTTTCTCCTTGTCCACCTTATTCTTCATACCGGCCACGTGGGGATAGTACCTGCACCATGCAAACAGAACCTTTTTGCCATCGTATGAAAGCTCTGGACGCAGGAAATTACCCGCTGGCCAGCCATTTGTCAAACATTGCAGCCGTGGCGTATCGCTTTTGAAGTCCTTTAGAAGATAGATGCCTCCGCCCGGACGCGACCACCAGCCATAGTACTGGTCGCAAATATGTGGAAACATCCCGGGCGCTCTTTTGGCAAATAAAATAGTGTCAAAATCCAATAGGGGGTTGGACATCGCCATCTTGCGCACCGCCCAGCACGCCTGGAAATAAAGCTCCCGCCGGACCTTCTCCGGCGCATCTTCGGCAAGTCCCTTCAACCGCTCCGCCACTTGGCGCAGCGTCTTTACCTGCATATCGACCTCGGCCCCAAGAAGCCGCAGATTTTCTGCTAACTTCAAACCACGTTCGACGACTTCGATGGTCTCGTATTCATCCCTTTGAACGCTTTGAACATGTCGTGCCGACCACTGGCTTGTACTGCTTTGCATCGCTGGCTTGCCTAAAGCTATATTCTCTTTACTGCTCTGGCTATAGATCTCAACCTCATCGAGGTGAAAGTAACTTCTGCCAGGCAGTTGAAGTCGAATATAGCGGGCCTCTACATCGCCAAGTTTTACCACCAGCGGTTTTTTGTCCGTGTACCCGAAGAAAGTAGTGCCATCGTGTTGGTATACCTGACTGAAGTTCGCAGCATCGTTGGATACCAAAACCATTATACGCGAGTTCCGCTCTGCAATGTCACAGCGGTTATAGATAATAATTCGGCCCAAAGGAATAGATTTCCCAAGGTCTACTTGCCACCAGGGCTTCTCTTCGTTTTCGGTATGAAATCCCCACTTACCGTTTTTAATCCCATCGCACCCCCCTGCCGCGTCTTGCCGGCGTGTGACCTTTCCGCCGCTGGTGACCGGCCCATTCTTACGGACCTGGCTTTGACGAAGCCAGTCTGCCTCAATTTGCTCGCGTGTAATAGTCGCTCCCCCCCTGCCGGATTTCGACACCTCTGGTGTTGCAGCCGCGATTGCAGTGATGCATGTCAAAACTATTAACGCGGATTTTCTTAAAATCACAGCAACCATGACCTCCAGTGGATTATATATGACTGTTTGTTGACATCCTATTTTAACTAAAAAGCCGTGTTTCGTCAACCATTCCCCACGTGTGAGTAAACGATTTGCCCAATATGCATCCCTTTGGTAGTAGAGGCACTATGGCTTTAGTTGCTGTCCTTTGGTGGGCTTAAGCACTTCTACGCTATTCGGCAACCCTACTGGTAAAAGTGCTATAGTCCGATAATGCTGCCGGACGATTCTCGCAGCGATAGAGGTTTGCCCAAAATCTCGTAATGCAGAATCGCTCTTTTTAGCTCATTGGGATCGGAATAATCTAATAGGATTTCGGCCAAATGCTTTACCTGAGGTATTTCTGACGGAGCATCAATGCGCTTATCTTTCAGCTTTTTGACGGTTTTGCCGGTGAAGTCTGGAAGTTCTTGGAGCTTGGGTTGAACTTGACGAGTAAGCGGCCCTATTTTTGCTTTTTCCACCGGCTGCAAAGTAGGAATCTGCGCAGCACGTTCGGTTTTAGCAGCGACCTTCTGCGCAGCGGGCTGAGGACGCGCGAGCTTTCTTTGTGGCTGTTGGGCTTGTAATAGGTGCTGTTTTTGCAGCTCAGCCTCAAGAGCAAGTCGAATCTTTTGAAATGGTCCTTTAGGCAAGCCCTTGATGCCCTCTGCCGGTTTACCTTCCGGTTTTCGGCTCAACAGTTTGCCCCCTGCTTTTTCCTCTTCAGCCTTTTTTGCTCTTGTTGCTTTGAGGATGCCCCCAATCGCCCAGAAAAGTGCTAAGAACACAATGAACAGTATGTTCCCCCAGCCTTTTTTCTCCCGAGCAGCTAATATTATTTGCGCCAAAACCTCAATCATATTTTTCACCACAAAATTCCATCACGCACCAAGTATCAAGTATCGAGTATCGAGACTACTCCTTCTTCTTCGGCTTCGCGATAGAGTCTCGCATTCCGGTATCAGCCATGATGTTCTTCATTCGATAGTAGTCCATAACGCCGAGATTACCCTTCCTGAAGGCATCAGCCATAGCTAAAGGCACCTTGGATTCGTTTTCGACAACGAGAGCCCGCATTTCCTGTTCGCGTGCGACCGCCATTGCCCGGCGTTTTTCCGCTTCTGCCTTTGCCCTTCGCATATCGGCTTCCGCCTGGGCCGCTTGAAGTTGCGCCCCCACGTTCTCGCCTACATCTACGTCAGCAATATCAATAGATAAAATCTCGAAAGCCGTGCCTGCATCAAGTCCCTTGGACAAAACCGACTTGGAAATATTGTCCGGGTTTTCCAGAACGCTTTTGTAGGTTATCGCACTTCCGATAGTGGTTACAATTCCTTCGCCGACGCGGGCAATAATCGTTTCTTCAGTTGCTCCTCCAATCAGCCTTTCAATATTGGCACGAACAGTTACCCGTGCCTTTGCTCTCAACTGGATGCCGTCCTGGGCAACAGCATCAACGGTGCCTCTGCTCTTTGCCGGGTCGGGGCAATCTATCACCCTCGGATTCACGCTCGTCTGGACCGCTTCAAGAATGTCCCGGCCTGCCAAATCGATTGCAGTTGCCGTTTTCAATGTCAAATCGATATTGGCCCTGTTTGCAGCGATAAGGGCACGAACGACCTTCCAGACATCCCCACGGGCCAAATAATGGCTCTCTAAATCCCGCGTAGTCAGCGTAAGACCTGCCTGGATCGCCGTTATCTTGCTCAGAACTATCGTCCGCGTATCGACCTTTCGCAGCCACATCCCGATAAGCTCCGAGAATTTTACATCAGCTCGGGATAATTTTGCCTGCAGCCACAACCTGAAGAATTTTAAGAACAGCAGGAAGAGTATTAATACTACAAGGGCAATGATGACTAAAAATACTGTCAAAGCCACTTTGGCGCTGTCGCTTATTGCCAAGACCATATTTATTAAGTTATACATTTTTTTGTCCTTTCATTAAGTTTCTTCTACTTCTATTACACGAACAGTTAGCTGTGTGCTTTCCACGTCGATAACCTTGACCTTTTTATCTTTATCAACATAACCGCTTTCGGCTACACATTCAAGTCTCTGTCCTGAAAAATCGCACATTCCCACCGGCCGCAGCGGCGTAACGACCAGCCCCACCGCACCAAGCATCTCTTTTAATTCGGGCGTATCAGGTATGGCATCGCCCCGCTGCCGTTCCGGCGGTGTCAGCGTGACACTTTTGCCGAACCTGGTCTTTGGGAATATTTTGTAAGCGATAATCAGGACCGACGGTACCATTATTACGGCAGTAACTACTCCTATCCAGCCTGCGGTAGTGCTGTGCTTGAAAAATATCACTCCACCGACAATCACACAGGCAAGTGCGAAGATGCTTATTATCCCCCCGCTTGGTACAAATACTTCAGCTAATATCAGGGCCGCACACGCAAAATATAAAAAAACAGCAAAAATAAGCCACCACATAAGTTTACTCCTTTTCATGTCATTGCGAGGTCTGCGAAGCAGGCCGCGGCAATCTCAAAACGTTAATCCGTGTCCCTTTCTTTCGCCTTGACCACAACTCTGTTACCGCGAATCTCGATTATCTCAACTTTGGTGCCTGTGTCAAGGAACTCCGCTTCTGCGACAACATCAACCATCGCATTGCCGAATTTTGCTTTTCCCGTCGGCCGAAGTGTCGAAATCACTTCCCCGAGCTCGCCTACGTTCACGCTCACAGTTTTACTTTCAGGCAGAGTGGTCATACTAACTTCAAATTCACTGCCCTGCTTTGCAGCGGTCGGTACAAGTATCAGCCCGCTGAGGAACTGCAACTTAGGCAGGTACTTTGCCAGCAGCCACGCCAGAACAACGAATCCCACGAAGCCGACCGATAGCCCAAGGACCCCATCCGTGAAATCCTTCCATGCAAAAGCGTCTCTGGGCCAGGGCAGCTCACCCGGCGTATTTTTGACTAACATACCGAACAAACCGAATAATATACAAGTTATACCCAAAAAGCCTGCGATACCAAAACCGGGCAGTACAAAGATTTCAATCAAAAGCAGGAGCAAACCTATGACAAATAATGCTATTTCCACCCAGTTAGCCAAGTCAACAAGATATTTGCTGCCGATTATAATCACAAAACAGATGACCGCTGCCAGCCCCGGCAGCCCGACGCCCGGCGTGTTAAATTCAATATAAACTCCTAACATGGCCAGCATAATAAGTACAGCCATCACCGCCGGAGAGTTTAACCATCGCACCATCTCTTCCGACCAGAGTGTCTTGAGCACCATCGGCTCGCCGGCAAAAGTTACGCCGTCACGTTCAGCCAAAAACGCTAGCGCCCCCGCCCTGTCTTTGACCACCGCACGTGCTATGCCGTATTCAAGAGCATCAGAAGCGATTAGCGTTAGCAGCTTATCGCTTTCGACAATTACTTCTTTGTTGTCCAGGTCGTACTCATTTGGGTCCTTGGGCAAATGCACCCTTTCAAAAAAATCGTACTCTCCCGTTTTTATATTCTTGACCCTGTACACTTCGATTTGCATTGTCACCATCGCAAACAGAAGGGCCTCTGGATAACCGTTTGCTTTAGCGGCCCGGTCGAAAATGCCACGGATAAAACTTTCGGCTTTTTCCCGCTCGACACCTTCAAGTTTTTGATTGGGCACAAGTGTCATTGGTGCACAGTCACCTATCGTGGCATTCTCGAGCATTATTATGTCTTGGCAATGGACACTTATCATTGCCCCCGCCGACATCGCCTCCGTAGTTATGTAGGCGACTGTGTGCGCTTCCTTGCCCGCATCGAGAAAATATTTGGATATTTCGTCCGCAGCAGAAACCAGTCCCCCGTAAGTGCTTATCTCGTAGATAAGGTATTCTGCCTCCTGACCTATCGCGAATTCGGTCCTCCGGTGAATCGATTCGTACAGCCCGTTATCAATCATCCCCTTACAGACTATCACCGCCGCTTTTACAGTTGGCGTCTCCGCCGGGGTACTATTTGCCTCACCAATGCTTGACATCTGCCCATACAGGCCGCCAACCAGCAACAGCCCGCACACCAAAACAAACCCAAATTTCCCAAGCCAGTTCTTCATACGCAAAATTTTACCTTTATATTTCTAAATAAACAATAAAAAAAACGCTCAGCCTATAGTATTTAGCGTGTAGTTTTTTTATCCCTGATACCCTGATATTCTTCATCCTGATTTCCTGATAACCTGATATCCTTATTTTCTGACGAGATCTCTGTGTCCTCTGTGGCTATATCCCACGAAATATGTGCTGGAGTTCGCGGATACTAACCATTCTGCGAGTATCGAGTATCAAGTATCGAGCCTCGCCAGCCCGCGTAAAATCTCCACGCCCTGTTCTATTTTCTCATCACTGGTTGCGTAGCTTATCCTGAAATGCGTGTCTTTTTCGCTGAACACGTTGCCGGGTATAATCAGCACATTATTCTTAATTGCCTTCTCCACGAATGCCGTACCTGAGCCGCCCGGCGCTTTAACGAATGCGTAGAACGCCCCGCCCGGATTGACCAGTTCAAACTTATCTTGTAAGCCATCATAAATAAGGTCTCGTTTCCTTCTGTATGCTTTGACATAATCGCTGATATCATAATCCAAAGCTGCAATAGCTGCCTTTTGAAATGGCGTCGGCGCACAGACAAAGGTATACTGCTGTATCTTGGTCATCTCTTCGATAACGCCTTTCAGAGATTCTCCCGCGGCCGCGTAGCCAAGCCTCCAACCCGTCATCGCATAAGGCTTGCTGAAACCACGCAGTAAAAGAACATTATCATAATAAGTAGCTATACTCACGCACCTGCCGTCGTAACAGAATCTCTCGTATATCTCGTCCGTCAAAATAGGGACATCCTTTTTTGCTGCAACCTCCGCAAGTGCCTTTATCCGCTGCTCTGAAAACACAACGCCCGTCGGATTGCAGGGCGAATTGAGTAAAATCAGCTTCGTCTTGTCCGTTATACTCTCTGCTATCTTCTCGACGGGCAGATTAAAGTCGGGATAGCTGTCAACAAAAACGCACTTGCCGCCCAACATATTGACAACGTGCTTGTACATCACAAAGTACGGGTCCGGCATAATCACTTCATCGCCCGGATTGACAAGCGTCATAAACGCTAACAGCAGTCCCCCGCTCACCCCGCTCGTCACCAATACCGCTGGATTCGACCACCCGAATTCCTCTTTTACTTGCCCTGCGATTTTCTCCCGCAGCAGACTATCGCCCACCGTCTGCGAATATTTATTCTGCCCCGCTTTGATTGCTTTTATCGCTTCGTCTTTTAGCGCATCGGGCACATCGAAATCCGGCTGACCTATCGAAAAATTCACCGGGTCCTCCAGCTCCGCCCCCAGCGCAAACACCTTCCGAATCCCGCTCGAATCGATAAGTTTTGCTCTTTTCGCAATAATCTCTTTCATTTTCATTTGCCCGTATAATACCGAAATCCCACGGATAATCAATCACCAATAATCTTTAATCATTTGCTTGCATTCGCCAGGCAAAGTTGGTACCATATTGAATGGAAAA
>Ga0307378_10010499_pt1 | contig 12016 bp, 15 predicted proteins | sample UN1MG_FD_202238 | JGI IMG/M metagenome (GOLD analysis project Ga0307378, IMG submission 202238) | Soil microbial communities from Risofladan, Vaasa, Finland - UN-1 | ecosystem: Environmental > Terrestrial > Soil > Coastal area > Acid sulfate soil | place: Finland: Risofladan, Vaasa | collected...
GAAGATTGAAGAAACAGCTAAAGAAATCCAAGAATATGATAATGTTATCTATTCACAGATTTTGGGTGTTGATTATGACACCACAGATTTTTATGTATATAAAAGAGATAGTATAGACATTTTTAGAGTCAGATATGATTCACTATTCAGAGAAGTTGATGAAAGATCGTTTTACGCTGCCGAAATGTTAGCAACGCAATTAATTAAATTGCAAGAAACCTCACAGCTCTTTAAGAATAATAAGAATGCTATTCTATATTATCCAACCATTTCTCCAATTAAAACAAAGGACTTTATTTGTTTAAGTTCACCGTATGGCATGAGAGATCACCCAACTGAGAAAAAAGTATTATTTCACGAAGGGGTTGATATTTCAGCAAACGTTGGTTCTCCTATTTATTCAACGGCACAAGGTACTGTAGTCAAGGTAACGTACTCCAAATATGGTTATGGTAACAAGGTCGTCATTAAACACGCCTATGGACTTGAAACACTTTATGCTCACTTAGGGGATATTAATGTAAAAAAAGGTCAATGGGTGAAAAAGAACCAATTAATTGGAACCGTAGGTAATACCGGGCGAAGTACTGGTCCGCATTTACACTATGAAATACACAAATATAACGAACCCCGTGATCCGCTTGGATATTTTTATACCCATATTACGGACGAACTCTTGGCAATGAAGTAAATTTTATTTATCTTTGAACTATGACAACATACATTCAAACAGCACACGAAGAAAGTTATTCCAATGGTCGAACATTAGGGGTCTTACTGAATTACGATGAAGATGGGAAACGAGTGGATAGCTTCACATATATCTTTCGATACGAAGATACTGCACAGAAGAATGGAATGTATATTTTTTTCAATACAATCATTGACATGAATGATTATCTTCTATATGGGGATAAGAGAGTCAAAAGAGCGTATATGAAAGAAAATGTTTTCGATGATATTTTCGATGCTGATTATATAGATGGAGATTTTAATGCTTACCTCGAATGGATGGGGTAAGTATTTATTTCCATGAGTGGTTTAAAAAAGTATTGGGACGGTCTCTCCCGATACGAAAGATGGATTCTTCTCAAGAAGAATCGTTTTTGGGACGGTTTAAGCGACTTTAAGTTCGAAGAGATACCAGAAGACCTTAAACCTGTTTTAAGGCAGCAGATGGAAAGAAAACGACCTTAAAGTAAAGAAAAACCCCGAATGTTATGTTCGGGGTTTATTTTTATACAATAATTGGGTCAAAAACCTCCATTCTGTCTGGATCAAATGCTGTTTCATATCCCTCTTCCCACCATTTCACCATTTCTTTCGGATTAAATATCATCCAGTTTGTACTCAATTTTCTTGGAAGCCAATAAATTGTCACTTTTGCACCACGTGCTGCGAGTCCTTGTACCTTTTGTTTAAAATATTCAAACTCGATGCCATATCTCATTGCATTAATATTGGAAGTGACGTTATCCATAAGATTGTCAATCTCATTCCCCTCAAATTTTTCATGGATTTTTGTTCTATGCAGAATAATATCAATCTCACTATAATTTTTTCCATGTAATTGATCTATCCCCACCAGATCACTCAAACCACCGTCCCCCCATAATCCAACGTGAAAGTTACCTTCACTATCTTTCCAATTATTTTTAACTAACGAAGAAAATAGTGGAAAGTTTGCACTACACCACACCCAATTCACAAAATCCTCATGAGTTTCATCTAAATTACTGAAATAGTGAATTCTTGAGGGTACTTGTGCGTAGTTTTGTACTCCAACAATAACCTCTTTGTTTTTCCACTGTAAATCATAAAATCTTGATTCAGTCAAAAACCTTTCAAGTGATCTTTTAAGGGTATTAGTTGTCGCAATCGATTTCTCTCCTAAGAGAAGTGTCATGATAATTGCCATTTTGTTTATACTTCCCTTTTTAGTAAAGGGAAATGGCTTATACCAATACTTATCAAAAATATCGTAGGTGTTATTTGTGGAGTATGCCACTTTCAGATGTTCCCACTCTTGAAGTGCTGTGGCAGTCGCCATTAATGCGCCTGTTGAAACACCGATAACGGTGTCATAATTACCGTTAATACGAGCTAAAGTACCACCACCATACGCACCCCAACTACCACCACCTGAAATTAATGCTGCCCTTTTTTTCATGTTAATAAATACGATGATTTACAGTACTCTCATCTCATTTACCAATTGAATTACTAAGTTAGTTTGATTGGCAGATTGTAGTGCAATGAATTCAAGTGTTTTATCTTTATCTTCATTAATGTTTTGCCAATAATAATTTGAAAGTTCATCCATTTCAAGTAAATCAACATTCCTTTTCAGTCCCATGAAATCACATATCATTGATAATGGAGTATTACTTATACTATTGAATTTCCACAGGTTCACTGTGTCAATGACATTAGCATCCCAAGGTTTTGAGCTTAAATGCTTTTTTAGAATATAAGGAATCAAATCCATTTTATCTTCAAACCTGCTTCTGTAATGGACTAATCTCTTCAAGTACAAAGGAATATCGTTGTTGATAATATTATGACCACATAGTGTGGGAAAATATTGTGGAGTGGATTGAATACCATCTCTTGATAATTGAAGAAGATAATTGTTGAATGAAGAAAGAACGGCAAATTCATCATCGTCTACAATCTTACTTATATTTCTCTTTAGCTTTCCATCCTCGGCAGAAACGGTGGCAAATGTGATTGCGATTATTTTACTGAATTCGGGATAATACATCCCCTTCTGCAAGTACACATCATTTAACATTAACATATATGCATCTTCTACACCAGTGGTGTTCTGCACATTATATTTTCCGTGTGCAATTACTTCCCATTGTTTAAAGAGTTCGGGTTCTTTTTCTTTAAACTCTATTACATTTGGGTGTGCTCTTACCGACTTTATATTAAAGAAGAGTGATTCATAGATAGCACCTTTATTAAAGACAAGTTGAAATAGTTCCATATTCGAATATTTATTAAGTGTTTAAGGCAAAGATAATGTATTTATAGTAAAATACAAAACAATTAACGATATGAAACGAAATTTATTTAGAGATGTGTTAAGAGACACAAACTCAAGAAAATACAGCATGACCAAACTTGCAGCATTTACTTCTTTGCTGATGTTAGTCGCTGCTGTGAGCAGTGCAATTGCAATAATGATAATCGAAAAAGAAATTGACCATATCTTGATTGGTGAATTGATTGCTCTATTATTAACATTACTTGGATTCAAAAACTTTAGAGGGAATTTCAATAATGGTGCAAAAGTACCAGACCCTCAACCAGAATTAGAGGCAGATATCATTGAAGAAGAAAAAATTAGTGATGAGATAGGTTAAAAAATTCAAGAAGTTTAACCCAAAATGATCTATTCTCGTATTTGACTTCGTTGAAGATGTCAAGCACATCCCTGTAATCTAATTCAAGCAAATATTCTTCTGAGTATTTGCTTGTTTTTTTTATAATGTAATTGATTTGTTCTTTTTTGGCTGCGTCTTTAATCGCATTCTTGTGATCTATTTCGGACAACAGGGATTCCCCCAGTGCATCAATAACATCCGCTTCTCTTTTCCTAACTCGTTTAGTGTGGTTTTCTAAATACTCTGAAAAGGGAACATATCCTTTCTCATCATCGTCATGATCAATGGAAAGTATTTTCTTATTTGGTTGTTCCTGTGACACCTACAGTTTTCTTTTTATTCTTTGCACCGGGTGGTCTTCCACGTCCACGTTTCGACATTTGTTTTGAATCATCCCCCACTTTAATTAATTGAGATGACGGTGGTTTTACTTTTAATTCAGTGTCAAAAGTTGTGAAGGACTTCTTTTTTAAATCATCAAGTTCGGTATAAAATCTTTTTGCAACTGCATTTAATTGCTCCTTCGATAGCTCAAGACTATCAGTAAATTCCTTTTCCTTTTCAGCAATTTTAGAATTAGTACTAAGTATTAACTGTACAAATGAAATTAGATCGTCTACTAAAACTCCCTCTGTTTTGGGATAAATCTTTATTAAAGTACCCGCTTTTGTTTCGTTAACTACCTCACATTCGATGTAGTCGTTTCCTCTGAAAATCCAACCTGCTGGTAGTCCAATTTCCATTTCATACCAACCATTCATGGTGTCTCTTCTAAGTGAGAGCATATATCCCTCAATCGGTTTTAATCCTTCTTCGACCTGCATAAACATTTAATTAATTAAATAAGCAAAAAACATTGCTAATGATAACCAGAACAATATTTTTTTTGAATTACTAACAGCATACGTAATTTCTGGATTCTTACGTATAAATCTTCCAAACATCTTCATGGCTACATCCCCTAAGATATATACCATGAAGATGATGGAAGCAATGAATAAGAACTGATATATTTCAGTTATAGCATTCATGTTTTTTATTCACCGTGTGACTGACCCTGATGTACTTGTGGTGCGTCAGGAGCAACAGCAGGTTGTTCAGGTGCAGGTGCAGGTTGTTCAACAGGTGGCTCTTGGAAATACTTTCCAACCAATTGTGTTGCAAGATCAACCTCTGCGAGACTTTTCAATAGGTCCGCCATTTCCTCAATCTTATCCTTATATACCATATTTGGGTCTGCTGCCAAACGTGCTAATTCTAATTCTGCATAATACTTCTCATTGCCTAAGTCATTTAAAAGGTCTTGTTTTAAGTTTGCCATAATACTTTTTCTTTTTTATAAAATAATGTAATTTTTTACTGTCGTAAAGGTAATTAATAAATAGTCCGATTGCAAGGAATTTTTTAAACCAACTCCAAAATATTTTTTGGGGAGGTGATTGATTGATCGAAAATTGAGTACAATTCCGATAATATTTTAAGGGTGTTTCTGTTTTTTGGTTTATCAACTTCTAAAATACTACTCCAAAATTTTATAAAATAAGATTGTGGAACATCCTTCTCACTCCTATAAAAATGATGATAATAATAACTATAGAAGTACTCTATAAGTACCTTATTTTCAGTGAAATCAATTTCTTCGTCTAAAAACTCAGCACATACTTTTCGATAACAAAACATAAAGTGATTGTAGATATCTTCATCTAAGCTCAACGTTTGTTTATCCAAATAATAATCATAAATATATGAAAGAAGATTCATAGTAAAATCTCGATAAAAATCTACTCGATCTCCAATTATTTTATATTTATGTGCTTCGTTATTTGTTCTCATTATAGTGATTTTAACATCGCAATTAATTCTGGTTGGGGGTGACAGTCCGATTTATCTTCTCTAAAGCTAACATGTGTCCACACACCCGCTTTACCGTTAAGTGCATCTTCATTCACTTCCCACATGGCTGGATTATATGTTAAAGGAATGCCATATCTTGATTTCCAATAAATCAATAGTTTATAAACTGCCTCTAATTGAGCATCTGTATATTTTTCAAATGCATGGAATCCTCTAAATCCTTGTTCATACGTTTGAACATTACTTATTGGACGCACTGAAGTGTTTGCCACATTTCTCTTTAATTCCTTATCCCACTTCGCAGGATACCATAATCTATTATGCCTTACAAGACCACCCCAAGCATCAATTTCAATTCCAATTGATCCTTTATTTAGTGCAACATTATTTGATCTTTTACAACCTAAATGATGTGCCCAATATTTTGAAGAAAAGCATTGGTATATTTTACCGTCAAATCCAACAATCATACTCGTTGCAATATGATCTGCCGTTGATCTCCACCACGCAATGTCACCATCCACACCTTGTCCAGAAACAGTATGGTGCAAAACAATTTGTTTTTTCTTGGTTTGTACTTTATAATACTGATCGTCAGGAAAATCAACCTGAATTATTTTTTTTAGGTCTAATTCGGCAATTGCCTTTTTTTCAACCTTCTTTTGGTTTTCAGCGTATGCAAGGGTATCTGCAAGTAATCCAAACGAAAATAAACTTCTACTAATCATGCTCATCAATTTCTTATAAATACTTCGATATAAATAAAAAAGGGGTGTACTCGACACCCCTTCATTCAAACAACTAAAACAGTACAATTTACGGATAAAATCTTTCAACAAGTAAATTGTACTCATAAATGTTAACACCCAATATTTTCATTACTTTTTTTAATCTCAAGTTATTCGCCCACACAGCAGCTAAGAGAAAGAGGACCAAGATTGCCAGCGCAATTGAATAAGCGATTGTAACCGTTCCAACAATTACTTTCGACCATCCTAAAATAGTTCCAAGCATTCCCAAACCAAAAAGTCCCAATAAAATACCAACAATCCAATTACTGAGCTTCATATTTTTCTTCTCAGTACTTTTTGAGAAATATTTAAAAGCAAATTTAATCCATTTCTTTGGAAGATATCGATTGTAGGCTGCATCAAATTCCTCTCTTGTTATGTCTTTCCAACTACCCATTATAATTTAATGTTCTTTGTATTTGTAAATTTCTTAGGATCGTACCCTAAAAGATGTTGCATCTTATTGAATTGTTCATTAACTGGACGTGTTTCTTCCTTATGTTCATTTTCTGTCAAAATTTGAACAGGATTTTTCTCTGCAAATATGTCTTTTCCGTCCGTATAGAACGTCCATTCGTTAATAGCTTTCTCAATGCTCTCAAGCATGTGAACCTTACTATCGTATCTATTACCAAGACCAGTTAAATCCATCTTGAAAAACGCACCCTTTTTAGAGTCTTTGACTTCTTGTACATTTAGTGTATTGAAATCAAAGAATCTGGTAATGCCCAATTCATCAACATACTTACCGGTTAATGCAGTTTCTTTAAGACCCATTCTTTCATTCCATTCAGATTTTGCTTTATCGAACTGAACCTTTTCAATGCCGTCTTCCATTGGTTGCGTGTCCTTATTATACATTGGGGCATCTGCGTTAAATTCCATACGCTTCTGTCTCATTTCATAGTTTTCGTCACCCATGTCACGTTTCATTCTTTCCTCGAATCTCTCGTCTGGTTTGTTGTCGAAAACATAGTCACCAAGACCCTTGCGATAAAGATTAACTTCGTCTTGTTCGGGAGTAGTTAAATTACGTTTTGGAATTTCGTCACCCTCATTATTTGCAGAATTACCAACGTTTTCGAATGCATCACCCTTAGTGTTCTTGAGAACTTCCTTCTCAATATCCATTCCCAATTTTTGTGGATCATCACCCACATCTGTTTGTTGGTCTTTCCATTCAAGTTCCTTAGTGATGTCAATAATTTCTTTAGTACCACTATGGCTTAAATCTGATTTAAAATTCTTTTCGTTCTCATTACCAAGACGATCTTTCATCACCAATGTTGATGGTTTACGATCTTCATCAAGACCAAGAATCCTACCCATCTTCATTCTTGTTTCAGGGTCATTTTTTAGTGCATCGTCATATAGTTTCATAAGTTCATCATCTGATAATTTATTCAAATAATTTGCAGATAACATCGACCCACCATCTTTATTAAAATTAACGTCTTGAATTTTTCTAATCATTTCAATGCGTCTTTCTTTTGAAAACACTTCATTTAATGTTTTGGTCAAACCTTTGTGATGTTTCTGAAGTTTTTCTAAATCTTCATTTATTTTTTCTAATTCTTTCATATTTTCATCCATGATATTATTATTTTTATTTTCCATCATTGAGCCACCGCCTGTTTGAAAACCTCTTGGGAAGTCACCGCCCCCTTGAGTTCCGATTGGTTCACCCATTTTCATAGAGTCTTCTTGATTATCTATCATTGTTTCTGTTAATGTAGAAGGATCAATTCCCTTTTCCATTAACAATTTCTCTGCTTTTACGTACATGCCGTGAATTACATTATCACTTGCCGTTTGTAACATTTTTTCATATTTTTGAGCAACGGATTCACTATTTCCCAATTTTTGAATTGCGTTTACAATGAAAGGTATTTTTTCTTCATTCGTTCTTAAATTTGAAGAAGTTAATCGTTGTAATCTTTTTTCGTTTATTGATGCGGGAGTGATACCCTTTCCTCTTAAACCCTTTTCAACTTCTCGATAAATCATATCAACTTGATCATCTGTTTTATCCTCCCAACCGCTACCATAGCCAAGATTTTGATTCCCAGTTATTTTATTCACGCCCTTTTGAATGAATTTAATTTTATCTTCTCGATTATCAAGATGATCTTCCTCCAACCCTACCTTATCGGCAACTCTATTACCAATAGCTTGACCAGCACCGGTTGCTGCTGCTGTGCCAAGTGCCATGAGAGCAGGATTTTCATTTATTTCAATTGTATGAGGATCAATACCCTTTTCACGCAATTTTTCCTCAAACATTTCATAAAAGTATTGAATTTTTTGAAAGGGTAGTGCTCGACTTCTTTCAACAAAATCCTCTGTTGGGGGGTCATTAGGGTATAATATTTTATCTGCTGCAACGATAAATTTAATCATATCTTCTTTATCACTTAAATGATCTTCATTTACACGATTTGGAAGACCAGCATGTTTTGTTCTTGCAAAGTCATCAACTTCTTTATCGGTCATTGAATCTGCTGCTCTTTCAATTTCATCGCTAACATCAGCATCATCCAATTCACCATTCTTATATGCATTCACCATTCCCATGAAACGTTGCTGTGCTTTTGACTTAGCCTTTTCGTTCATTGGTATTGGTCGTCCACCTGCTGAATGTAATCCCTGTTTCAATTGTCTCATACTAATACCACGAACAATCGCTTGCAACACTTCAGGCACATCCATGCCATTATCGTCAGCAATTTTTACAATCAATTTTCTGCTAACACCTTTATTTATTTCTAATTCAGCAATCGCCTTATCAAGACCAATTACTTGTGTTCCTTGTTGCTCATCTAATTCATCAAAATCATCAGTTGGGAAACCATCTGCCCTCATCCTATCACTAACTGCTTCTTTAACTCCCGAAATAAAGTTGTCCCATTTCATTCCACCGTTTTCGTCAATATAATCCCACATTGAATTGGTGTCTGAAAAATCATCCCAACTTAATGGCATCATTTTATTTGCAATTTGAATTGCTATATGGTGCAATGCCTCTCCCGCCAACATTGGTATGTGTTCTTTTTGTAATCCCTTTCCCGTTTTTTCTTTCCATTGTTGGATATAACTTTTTAGGTCTTCTTTGGTTGAAATCATATCTGGATTAATATTTTCGTTTAACATTTTAGAATATTTTTCGAAGCCACTTGGGTCTGTAAGGTAATTACTTTCACCAATTGACATAATTTTCGAAATTGGTTTTGCTTTAGGGTCTACTTTCTTATTCTTTTTCTTTCCTTTAAAATCACCACTTAAATCACCTTGTGAACTCCATGCAGCAGGACCAGCATATCCAACATAACCAGCAGCACCACCCGCACTTCCAGCAGACGTTGATTCTTCAATTTCTTTTTCTTGCTGTGCAATTGGACCAGCATCCATCACATCATCAGCATCGATATTTATTTCCACCTTATCTTCTTGTAGGGCGAGATCAGTGGATTTTAAGTTAGGTTTATCCATTACACCTGTTTTTATGTCTTGTTTAATAATTTCTTGATTTGCGGGAGTCATGTTATTAGCATACCCATATGCATCACTATTTTTGGAAATGAACTCGGCATTGTCTTGCTCCGCAATTCCTCTTTCTTTTTTTATTTCAGCACGTCTTTGTTCTATTTTCTCAGCGTCTTTCTTCAGCGCATTAATTCCACTTTTATCTCGTCTTTTTTTCTTTTTTGGGATCGCTTGTTTATATTTTTCAAGATATTTCGCATCATTTAAAATATATTCATTAAAAATGATGTTCATAATTGTCTCATTATAATGATAACCATATTTTTCTTCACCATTTTCAGCCATTTCATCATAAATAGCAGATAGTCTTGGGTCTGGATGCACCAATGCCTCCATTTTTGCTAAACTAAAAATCTTTTTCTTTAAAGATTGTTGTTTTTCAGTTAACAGTACATCCATTTCTTGTAACTGAACATCGTTTTGCACCATAGTTTTATCAAAATTGTCCTCAAAATCCATTGCTTGTTGAGATTGAGGATCATCAAAAGTCGTATCGAACTTTTTTTCGTTTATCTGTTTTTGTTCTCTCATTATTTAATGTCAGTTTTCCAGAAATCTCTTTTAACCCAAAATACTTTAAACGCAGCCTCAAGACCATTTTTAATTGTATTAACCACTTCCTTCCTTGACTTACTATTTTTGTCGTTGAGCATCTTCGCCATCTCCTTATCCAAGGAATCTTCATAGAATTTCTTCATTTCAGATTTAATTATATCTATGACTTCAGTTCTATCGGTTCTATTCATTGAAATATGGTTTTCCTATAAATACTTTAAGAACACAAAAAATTGCTATTAAACAAAAAGAACACGCACCATATGATACGTGTTCTCAAGATAATAGAAAATGTCCCCGTTACAACAGGTATATTATTTCATTAATAAATACGTGCCACCAGCACCAATGGCAACTCCACCAGCAACAAACCCAACTATCTTACCATTCTTAGTAAACCATTGACCAACTTTTTGCCAACCGGTTGGTGCAAGTTCTTCTTTTATTATTTTAGGAATGATGTAACTGTTTATGTCATAGGTCTTAAAATAAGGACTTGAATTACTAACACTAAACTCAACAGGATAACCCTCTTTCTTATCGCCCCAATCAAATTTAACAAATTGTTTATTGGGCATTTTCAAATAATTAAACAATATTGTTGGGTCTTTCTTTGGGGTCGAAGCGAACGCATTACCAATCGTTATATCATATAATAGAAACTCAGTACTATCACCGAAATGAATTGTACTGTCTTCTGGATTAATAACAACCCATCCATCACCCATTAACGAATCAATAAGTGCCTCGGCTTCAATAAGTGCTGCTGCAATCACTTTATTTTCTTTGTCAGCAGCCTTCACTCTCCTAAGTAATTCCTGTTGTGATGCGGTAAGATCGGCATTCCTTTCTTCCAATTGTTTAACGCTTGCTTGAATCGTTAGTTTCTCTGCAACTTCTTCACCCCACGCATTTTGGTAATAGTCAACACTATCGTTTAACGCATTATTTAATTTGACTTCGGTTTGATGTTTATTCTTCCATTCCTTAATTCTGTTGTTCTGAATCTTAAAGATTCCACCACCAACAATTAATAAAATAAGAACTAATACAATTGCCCAACGGTTGTTCTTCGCTAAAAATTCTAATATTGCTTTCATAATTTTCTATTTTAACATTCTCCTTTGAAGAATATTTTCACTCCAATAGGGGAAAAATTCTCTTTCGTAGTAGTTCTTAATAGCATCGGTAATATTTTGAGTCTCTTCACTGTATGACTCAACTTCTTCTGCATCAGCCACATCTTTATCCACATTACTTGCACCCGCTTTCGCAGGGAGTTCATCTGTTTCTTTATTATAACCGAAGGTTACACCTCTTTCACCCTCTAATTTAGGAACTCTATATGTGAATTTTATGTCGTTATCAACAATACCACCCCAATATACATAATCATTATAAACCTCTAAGGGCACATATGCTGTCAATACATTAAATGGTTCAAGTTCATTATTTAAATTTTCTTCTTCACGTGGCTGATCCTCTGGTGTTAGTAAACTTACTCGTTCTGGTTGTTCAAGTTCCTCATGTAGTTTACGCATCTTTTTTACGAAATCTTGCGTAGTGGGTTGTTTTTTAACATCCTTTATTGTTTCCTGAACGTGATTTCCGTTGCGCATTTTAGCTAATAGTGCTCTTGGGTCGTTATGGTCTTTTTCCATGATATTCTTTTCTAATAAATACTGTTTTAAATCTTTAACTTCAACAAATCACTGAATTTCGTAAGGTCAAACAATGGATTAATGCTGTTACTGTCATCAAAATAATTACTCTTTAACACAATTCCTTTGAAATTGAGCATGTCCTTATGTGGATAATGAAAATCAATAACGTTTGGTTGAATGCTAAATTCTTCGCAAAGTGTGGCGCAAAGCTCTACTG
>Ga0307378_10010500_pt1 | contig 12015 bp, 8 predicted proteins | sample UN1MG_FD_202238 | JGI IMG/M metagenome (GOLD analysis project Ga0307378, IMG submission 202238) | Soil microbial communities from Risofladan, Vaasa, Finland - UN-1 | ecosystem: Environmental > Terrestrial > Soil > Coastal area > Acid sulfate soil | place: Finland: Risofladan, Vaasa | collected...
CCCTTATTGAACAGAACACCATATTAAACAACTGGGCATATCAGTTCGGCGCCGGGGTGTACTGTGAGCAGAGCTCCCCCATAATCTCAAGTAACACCATCACATATAACATTGTTTATCCACCCGGAACGGATATTGGTGGTGGTGGAGGGATATGCTGCAAGTACTCCTCGCCGACAATCATGGATAACACGATCGCCAACAATCACGGGTGCACGTTCGGCGGAGGCATACTCTGCGATGAGAGCTCACCTCTGATCTCCGGCAACATCATCAGCACAAATGACACCGATGCTGGCGGAATTGGTGGAGGTATTTGCTGCGAAAATGATAGTTCGCCGACGATCGAGGCCAACACGATAACGGGTAACTCCTCATGGGGCAACGGTGGAGGCATTTACTGCGAGCACAGTTCCCCGACGATCGTGGAAAACGAAATAAGGAGCAACTCCGTATGGGACGACGGCGGCGGTATGTATCTGAGCCAGAGTTCGCCAACGATCTCGGGCAACACGATCACCGATAACAGAGCGGACAAGCATGGAGGCGGAATACACTGCGCACTCAGTTCGCCAACCATTTCAAACAACTTGATTATCGGGAATGAGGTGTACGGGCGGTTTGGTTTCGATGGCGGAGGTATATACTGCAGCTCTCATAGCTCGCCAAGCATCACTAATAACACTATAGTTGGTAACTCGGCAGCGGAATCCGGCGCAGGCGGTGGTATCTATTCTGAGAGGGAAGGCAATCCAACCATTGAAGCCTGCATCATCTGGGGCAATGATGACGACCTATCCGGATGCTCCACGAGCTACTGCTGCATCAAGGATGGTAACGAGGGCGAGGGGAATATCTATGGCGACCCGATGTTTGTCCCCGGCCCATTCGGGGACTATTACCTGCACCCGAATAGCCCTTGCATCGATGGAGGCGACAGATGGTCTCACGAGGCGGGCGTGGCCGACAGGACGACTCAGGCTGACGGGACGCCCGACACCGGGACTGTCGATATGGGATTCCATTATCCGATTCCGGGGGCGCCGATTGAGGCGGAGGTGTTCTGCTCGCTGAACGCGGACGAGTTCGCGGCCGGCGATCTGATGCAGGCCTATCTTGAAGTCGTGAACGAGGGTCCCGAGATGACGGTGGACGCGTTCGTCGGCTTTATCCTGCCGGATGGCTCAATTATCTGCCTCGTCGAGGAGGGTTTCGGCTTCGGGCTCTGGCCGTGGGCTGTGGATTGGGTTCTGCCCACGGGCTTCAGCTTCGGGCCTGAGATGGTCTTCGAGCTGAGCGTCCCGCACGTTGAGCCGGGCTCTTACATCTACGCCGCGGCGCTCGCCGAATCCGGCGCAATAGGCTCCAACTTCATATCCGTCGATTCAGTGCCTTTCACAATCACTGGCACGGTGAGATAACGCTACATTTTGCTGCAACCAGAGCGGATGGCCGTTGTTGCGTGTTGGCTTCCGACCCTACTGTGGCCGTTCGCACGGCAGGAGCTTGAGAGCGGCGAGCTTCTTGGCGATCTCCCGCGCTATCAGACTGTGCCCGAAAGCAGTCGGATGGCAGATTGAGCATAGAAGCCTCTTCTGACGGTCTAAAGCGTCTTCCTCGGGCCCTGAATTCGTGAATTCAAAGAAGGCAGGGAACATGTCAACGAACGGGACCCGATGCTCCTCGCAGAAGGAGACCATCAGGCCGTGATATTTCGGGACCTTCACATACGGGGGCTTTAACGACTTCTGAGGCAGGATGATCACAAGAGGCGTGATCCCTCGGCTTTTACAGAATTCGACCGATTTGGCCAGCAGCTCCCGATATTCGGTCTCTCCCACCCTGTGGTCTTTGACAACCATCCCTCCTAGCTGAACAGTCCCGAACTCCTCGCACATCTGTTCAGAGTTCTCAATAACACGAGGCGGCGGCTCCTGCGAGAAGAGACGACCGGCCCTGAGCAGTAACTTCTCGTAGAGCAGAAACACTCTGCTATTCCGCAAGAACTCCTTACACCTTCCCAACCAACTGTGGCCGTTCGCGTAATAGACCGAATCGGGATGCTCCGCTGGGAGAACATCGTTGAAGCCGAATGCGAAAGTCACGACATCAGGTTGGAACTGAGGCGCGTGCAGATTCAGAGATATCCAACCCTGGAATAACGTATATCCCATTATGCCCAGATTAAGGACCTCAACGTCTCTATCTCCTTGACATTGTTCATCGAGCAATCGTTCGAGCTTCTGAGAGTAGCTGTCCTCGTCAGAGACACCCAAACCGAATGTTCGGGAATCCCCCAGAGAAGCTATTCGGAATGTCGAGGCGGGCTTCTCTGCGGTGAATTCCGGGCCGCGGAAGCCCCTGGAATTCATTGACACTGGTATGTCGCGTCCGACGACTCCCGTCCAGTTGGTGTTCGGTCGGCCTTTCCAGAAGAGGTCGTTATCCCGTTGGTAAATATACTTGAAGGCGCCCTTATGGTCTAGATTGCCAGCGACGAAAGTCTCGTAGTCCAGCCGCAAGGCGGGCTCGATCTCCCAGGGACCGATGCGCAAGACCGCCTCCCCACAGAGAAACAGAACGACCGGCAGCGACAGCGTGGCAACCCACAGCCATAGTTTTTTTCTGGCAGCGGGCTCTTCTTTGGGGTCACTCTTGAGGGTCATATATAGGCCGTAGGCAGCCAGAACCATGATTGCTGGCATTAGTTTCATGCTGTGTCGCCCCGCCGCCTCCAAAAAGGTCTCAGCCAGTGTCAGCACGACGACAGCGACGAATATCGGGACGGCCTGTCTCCGCCAGCGGCCCTTGTAGCGGAACACCGCGATGAAGGCGAAGAATAGGAGAAATAGGTTAGGGAATAGAAGAGCATAATTGACATTGTGGTTACGGCTTGTGGTCGGATAGTAAAGGAAGTATCGCGAGGACCAATCAGTCGCATTGAGCCACATCTTGTTGATCTTACCGGGCGCGCCGCTAAGCCATACGAGCGGGTTCTTCAGGGCATATTTGACTGCTTCCCGGACCAGGACATCATTTTTGCTTATGTCGTCTAGGTCTTTAACACGCGCGATAACCTCCGGAGGCATGAGAGGCGCTATGCCTAATTTGGGATCGACCGTGGACATGTAAAGGCCGGTGAGCATCACACGGCCGGTTAGCGTTGTGCCTGGAATGAAACGGCCCAGCACCACAGCGTTCCGTATGACCCATGGTGAGATTGCCAGCCAGAAGCAAACTAGTATCGCTAAAGATGACCAAACCGCACGCCTCCAGCTCTGCTTGCCCTTCCTGAGAACGAAGAGAAGCACAATTGGGATGGCCACACTAAGGGCAAGCGCATCAGGCCGAACAAGCGCACACGAGCCAAGTAGGAGGCCCGACAAGGCGAATAACCAGACCCTGTTGTTTGAGAGGGCCACGATAAGGGCAAGGAAGAAGAGAGTCATCAGAACGGTCCCGAGGCTCTCGCTCATTAGGACGATATTCTGCTGAAAGAACGGAGGGTAGCATGCGACGAAGCCGGCTGCCAATAGAGCGACTTCGGCACGCTGGAATAGGCGACTCGCAATCGCGAAGGCGGCGAGCATCGTTACGACGTCGAACAGACACTGCAGAAGAAAGATGATTCTGTATCGCTCGCCAAATAGCGAATAAACGAGAGAAATGAGCAGCGGATAAAGCGGCGGCCTTCTTGCCGTTGGCGTCTTCAGACGCTCACCGAGATTCGTCATGGGGTGTTCCTTTATCCCCACGAAGCGGTAGCCCTCTCCCGAGGCGAGGTTCTTGGCCAATTGGTTGTACTCGGAGGGGTCTGCCTGCTGAGTCACTGGAACGAAATAGGGCATGGCGAACATCCACACGACTCTTGCGATGAGGCCCAACGCTATAATTCCTATCAGCCACGCACGATGTCTTGAGGAGAGGTCCGAGAAAATCCTCACGTCATCTCTTTACTGTAGGCATAGACTCTCGCTTGAGCACACAGGCTGTACCGCTCGGCTTGCGTGACTATCGCCAGCTTCCTCTCGACATTTAACGGCATGCAGGACTTACATATATGCATCGTACCAAACTGCAAAATTGAGAAGTCCCCACAGTGGGCGAGCATTGTTGCGGCGATTAGCTCTATGGTCCTCGATCAGGTTCTCCACGAAGCCCCAATCGAAAAGGTTTGCCTCCCTGAGCTTCTGCGTCCTGAAGGCGTCCATCATGAAGTCATAAAACTCGCGCTTCAGCCATTTGCTGAACGGCATATCGAAGCCGACTTTTTTCTTCTTGACGATCGCTTTCGGAAAAACCTCTCGCAAAGCCCTTCGCAGTAGGAACTTCCTCTGAAGGCCCCTTATCTTCACGTTCCCCGGCACGCTGCTCAGGAAAGAAACGAGGTCTGGATCGGTCATAGGCACCCGCGCCTCAATGCTATGAGCCATGCTCATCCTGTCGTTCTTTACGAAGAGGTCGTCAGGCAAAAAGACCTTGCTGTCTATGTAAAGAAGCCGGTTGAGAGGGTCCTCTGCGTGACATGATTCGAAGAGCTGCGCGAAAATCCTGTCAGAGGTGGCCAGCCCTTTTTCGTCTCTCAATGCGGGAGAGTAGAGGCTCAGCTTCTCGGCCTCGGACAGAACAATACGCCAGAAGAGATGCGCCTGGGGAATTGGCAGCGAGACGCCTCTAATGAACCTCTTGGCTTTGAATTCAAAACTGATCTTCTTATGGGATACTGGTAAAAGGTCGATCAACGGGCGCAGAATGTGCTCTCTGAAGGCTTTCGGGACCTTTCGAAAGGCCGAGGCGAACCGGTAGGCCGCATGTGTGTCGTATCCCGCGAATATCTCGTCCCCTCCCTCGCCTGAAAGAACCACTGTGACCTTCTCACTTGCAATCTTGCAGGCGTAATAAGTCGGAATTGCTGCTCCGTCCGCGTAAGGTTCATCTATAAAGCCGACATGAGAGGGCAGCACGTCGAGGACATCCTTTGCGCTAACTACCATCTCGTGGTGCTCTGTGCCCAACTCCTGTGCCACTATTCTGGCATAGGGAAGCTCATTGAATGAAGAGTCCTCAAAGCCAATTGAGAAAGTCTTAATCCTCTCCGAGGCGTGTGCAACCATGTAAGCCGCGATCGCACTCGAATCCATCCCACCAGAGAGCAGGACACCAACAGGAACCTCACTCATGAGCTGTCTGCGAACCGCTTCGGATAGGAGCTCCCGTACACGCTCCTCGTAGTAATGCAGGGGCTTCGGTTCGACATCGGGATTATAGGACAGGTCCCAATAACGAGTGGTTCGCATGTCCCCTTGCTCGAAAACAGCTATGCATCCCTGCTGGACCTCTCGGACCCCCTTGAAGATCGTCTGTTCTCCGGGGATGTAGTCAAAAGTGAAGTAATCGTGCATGGCCTGCAGATCAAGTTCCCGCGGAACGCTCGGGTCACAGATAATCGATTTTATCTCGGATGCAAAGACGACGCGGTCTGTCAATTGCATATAGAAGAGCGGTTTGATGCCCATGCGGTCTCGGCATAGAACAAGTCGATGCCGTTTCTCATCCCAGATGGCGAATGCGAACATGCCGTTCAATACTTCGGCGAAATCTGGACCTCTCTCCTCATAGAGGTGCAGGATGACCTCTATGTCTGTGTCAGTTGAGAAGTTGTGGCCCCGGCCTATCAGATCACTCTTGAGAGTCCTGTAGTTGTAGATCTCTCCGTTGGCCACGAGAACGCACGTCCCCTCTTCATTCGATATCGGTTGGTGCCCATTTGAGAGGCCAATTATGCTCAGTCTTCTCGCACCGAGCCCGACGTTGCCCGCAGCATTGATCCAGATGCCGCGATCATCCGGCCCTCTATGCCGCATCAGGTCGGTCATATCATCCATTAGCGCCGGATCAACCTTGCATCCTGAGTCCTTGACAATGCCGCAGATACCACACATGGGGAGGGGATTACTTCCTTCGCCTTTCGAGGAACAGGGCCAGCTCCGCCAAGAAGCCCAGACCCCATATCTGGATGGCGGATAGTATCAGCAGCACGGAGGTTGATGATAGTCTATCATAGATCAGATAGTCCGTGGACAACTTCGCCGCGCCCACAAGAAATATAACGAGCCCAATAGGTAGGAAGAACTTGAGCGGATTGAAGAACATCACGGTTCTGATGATGAGTATCAAGAATGAGAAGGCGTCGCTGGGGACTATCTTGGACTTGCCGGCCCGCCTGTGATAGTCGATGGGCATGTACTCCACCGACTTCCCGTCCCCGAGCATCAGAAGCGTTATGGTCGAGGTGAATGAGAACCTGTCCGGCAGGACCCGCAGATAGGGCAGGGCAACATCCCTTCTGAAGGCTCGCAGCCCGGAGTTGAGGTCAGGAATCTTCACCCCTGAGAGAAAGCCCGCAAGCTTCGTCAGAAGCCATTTGGCCGGCCTCCTCGTGATCGGCACGCAGGCCCCGGCCCGCACTCTCGCCCCGACGACCATGTCGGCAGATTCAAGCCCCCGTGCGAGCGCAGGAATCACCTCCGCCGGATACGTGCCGTCCCCATCGATTATCGCGATTGTCCGTCCCCTGGCCGCCTTGATCCCAGTCTTTAGCGCCGCACCATAGCCACGCCTCAAGCCATGCGAGATGACCCTCGCCCCGGCATCCTCGGCCAACTGGGCACTGTTGTCAGCAGAGCCGTCATCGACCGCTACTATCTCGTAGCCTCCCTCGTGGCAATCGAGCGCGGCCTTGACGGAGCTTATGACCGAGCCAATAGAATCTGCCTCGTCCTGAACCGGGATGACGATGGACAGGGCGGGAAAGTCCCTATCAGGCATCAGGCGCCTCCAACGTGAAACTCATGGCGCCTCTTCTAGCCAGCGCTCCTTGCGACGGACCCGCTTTATGGCCTTCATGGCACTGCCCATTAAAGTTCATTCGCAGCTCACCTGCCCGGAGGCATTTAGCCCATCATGGACGCTCTCAAGATACCTGAACGCCTCGCTCTCGATCTCCTGAAGAGACCTTATGCGCTGGACTGCCCTTCCGCAGGAATCACCATCGGCCATCGTCTCCTCCGTGAAGTCCGTCGAGAGCAGCATCTCAAACGACTCCGAGAAGCGCTTTCTGGCTCTCCCCACGTCAGGCCCAAGCTCCCGGCCAAGCTCCGTCTCAACCCACCTGAGGAAGCGTTCCAGAGAGATGCGGGAATCTATCAACGTCTTCCGCAACTGCTCATGCGCCGCAAGGTCGTTTGCCGATGCTCTCTCCGCCAAAAGCTCAGCCCATGCGCTCAAAGCTAGCGGTCCGGTAAGCGGCCCGCTGCCCGCATCGTCGCAGATGCCACGCCCGATCTCCAGACCAACCTCGATCGCTTTGGCTATCATCTCCAATCGTGGGGGGACGCTCTTTTCTTGACCGAGCACTATGATCTTGGATGGCCACAACTCATTCCGGTCATAGGGCTGAATGCGGTCAATCAAGCCGCTCGAAGACGTCTTGTTGTGGATACTCCGACACAGCAGCCGACCGTCCGAAAAACCCGCTATTACGTCCCACTGAGGCCCCTTAAAACATGTGAACCCAAGACACGGCCGCCTCGACTCGAGGCTCTCCACGACCTCCTTGCCAAATGCCTTATAGAAGTGTGCCTCGGGGTCGCGCGCAAACAACGTCTCTTCCGTATCGACGAGCCTCAGCTCCAGACCGACAGCATCCGAGACGATGTGCAACCATCGCTCCCGCATCGCCTCGCACCATTTGGCCGCAACCGGCTCCTTGGGGTTGACGTAGAACAGGAAGCCAGCCCCGGACATACCCATCAAGTAGTCGTAGTCAACCTTCTGCCCAAGGTATCTTAGAACTGTCTGAATCGCCAGAACAAGTGTGCAACGGCCCCGGTCGACCGACATCATAGGCACTCGCTCTAGCACGACCGATCGCCCTTCAGGTTTCAATCGCAACCCCTCGTCGTTTCTTGATGTAAGGACAGAGCTTGGCAACAGGGCAGAGAGCGCACCTGGGGTTTTGTGCCTTGCACGTCTCGCGCCCAAAATCGGAGAAGATGTGCGCCAGATGGGACCATCTGTTCTCTGGCAGCATTCTCATCAGCTCCCGTTCAGTTCTGTCACGATCCGTTCCGCTCGAAAGATCCAACCGCTCACAGATGCGCAAGACATGAGTATCGACAACGATTGCAGGCTGGCCGAAGGCGTTTGAAAGCACCAAGTTGGCTGTCTTTCGGCCAACTCCCTTGAGCGCAGTCAGCGCACCGACATCGGCAGGCACCTTGCCGCCATGCTCCGCCACCAGGGACTCGCACGCTGCCTTGATGCTCCGGGCCTTACGCCTGAACATGGGAAGGCTACCGAGCTCCGCCTCGAGCGTCTCGACGTCGGCGTCCGCGTAGTCCTTAGCCGTCCTATAATCCGCAAACAGCGACGCGGTCGTCCTGTTGACAACTTCGTCCCTGCACCGGGCAGCCAGTATGGATGCCACCAGCAGGTCCAGCGGAGTTCTGAAATCGAGCCGCAGCCTCGCGTCAGGATATCGCGCCTCAAGGATTGCATAGACCTCTCCAAGACGCTCGGCCTTCATTTTGCTGCTCTCGCTCATTGCCCCTCGCCAGTTAAAGTCTCATTGAGCACACTATCCGATGCCTCAAAAGCTTGGATTGGGCGAGCAAAAAGTCAAGTGTGCCCCCTCGCGGAAAGTTTTCGTAATCGTACCCGGACCTGCTCGACTGACGACGTTCTTCCTGCATGCCCTTGCGGGGATTCGCAGCGCCTATCAAGCCCCGTGAAACGAAAGCGATGCCATGAACCATTCCAAGACAGAATGGGGAAACTCATCATGCTTGTTTTCTCGATCTTCTTTGTGTGAATTGTCTGGGGTAGTCGAGCTCGGCACGGTGCTGCTACCGGCCAAGGAAATGTGCGGCGACTTTCTTGACAGTGTCGAGTGGGGCAATCCTCAACCGGTCTCGCAGGAAGCGAAGGTTATACGTGAGCTTCTGTTTTTTGACCATCATCGACATGACCTCATTGACAGCCTTGGTGGCAGTCTCGTAATCGATGTTCCTTGTGAACTCTGAATCGACGGGGAACCTCTTGTTCAGGCCGATCTTGTAGTTTTGCCACAGGTTGGGCGAGATGATGTCATCCATGTGGTGCATCTCCCAGACCCTCGTGCCGGGGTACGGGACCAAATAAAGTATCTCAAAGTATGCCAGCCGCTCGAAGTTTCGGCGAATGAACTCCACGGTCATTCTGCTCTCTTCGGCAGTCTCGGTTGGCACTCCGGTCAGAAATGTCGCGAGCGCCCGGACATTGAGGCGTTCCAGCCGGTCGAGCGTGGCCTCGTTGTCTTCAGGGGTTACGCCCTTGCCTTTGAGGAACTGAAGCACTCGTTTTGAGGCGCTCTCGAAGCCGAACTCCATCTGGGCCATGCCCGCCTTCTTGAGGAGGTTGATGAAGGAATCCTCGCACCTGCTGACGATGTTGGCCCGTCCGTAACACGGCCACTTGAGCCGTCGTGCGATTCCTGTCTGGAGCATTAGCTCGGCGATGCGCGAGGCCCGCTTCCCGTCAAAGATGAAGGTGTCGTCGATTATACAAAGCCCCTCAAGGTTGTAGTCCCGAACCAAGCTCTGCATCTCCTCTATGACGTATTCGGGCGAGTGTTCGCGAAGCTGGCGCCGATGCACTGAGATGCAGTATATGCACCTAAACGGACAGCCTCGCGACGTCATTAGCGTCGTGTTTCTGGTGATCATGCTCCGGATAGCGGCGTTGCGATGGAGGTAGTGCGTAAGGTCGAGCAGAGACCTGTCTGGGAAGGGGATCGTATCGAGGTCATCGATGAACTTCGGCGGCTCAGTGAGCACAATCTCATCGTCAGACCTGAACGCTATGCCCGGAATCTGCCGCAGCACGCCGCTGTCGAGCGCAAAGCCCGAGGCGGCAAGAGCATCGACCAGGTGTGTGAAGGAGCGCTCCGCCTCGGAGACGACAGCGATATCGAAGAAGCCCTCCTTGATGACCTGCTCTGGCAGAGCAGTCGGATGCAGCCCGCCGATGACGAGAGGTGCATTTGAGAACCTTCGCATTTTTCTGGCCAGCCGGGTGGCTCTGTGATACTGGGCTGTCGCGCTCGAAAAGCCGATAATATCAGGCTCAAACTGTCTCGCCACCTTGATCGGATTGTGTCCAGCGTATTCATCGGCGAGAACAGTCTTGTATGTGTTGGTCCCATACTTTTTAAGATAGGAACTCAAGTAGCAGACACCCAACGGCGGCATGTCGTAGATACCCCGGCCGGGGTTCACAAAAAGTATCCTAATATCGCGATTCTTCACCTGTCTAGTCTCATCTTTAAGTGCTCTGATGTGTGCTTGCGAGAGCAGTTTATAGCGAGTCGGCAAGAATGTGTCAACCTGGCATCTGGGATGAGTTTTCGTAATCGTGCCCGGGCCTGCTCAACTGACGGCGTTCTTCCCGCATCCCCGCAAGGGGATGAACGTGAGTAGCCGTAGGTGAAACCTACGGATCAGGGTCAGAGGAAGAAAGGAAAATAGCCCTGAAAGGGCTAAACATAGCCCTGTGGACGGGCTGTTCGACCCATTCGGGGTCGCGAGGATACCGGCGTGGTCGCTAATGCAGGAAAATGTACCTCAAAAGGAATATGCCGGCCAACACATAGACCAGCCAGTGGACTTCTTTTGACCTGCCGGCCGCCACTTTGACGAGGGGATAGCTGATGAACCCGAGCGCGAGTCCGTTGGCGATGCTGAACGTTAGCGGCATGAGTATGATCGTGAGGAAGGCTGGGATTGCCTCGGTGAAGTCCTCCCACCTGATCTTCTTGATGTTCTGCATCATTAGGCAGCCGACTATGATCAGCGCAGGCGCCGTAACGCAGCCGGTTGCGAACGCTTTTGCTAAAGGCGTGAAGAACATGGCGACGAGGAATAGAAGCGCGGTCATCACGGACGCAAGCCCGGTCCTGCCGCCCTCGATGACGCCTGCGGCGCTCTCGATGTAGCTCGTTACCGTTGACGTTCCGCAGGCCGCACCGGCCATGGTGCCGACCGAGTCGGACAGCAAAGCTCGGTTGATTCTGGGCAGCTTGTCGTTCTTGACGAAGCCGCACTGCTCGCTCACGCCGATGAGCGTTCCGATGGTGTCGAACATATCGAAAAACAGAAGGACGATGATGGGGACGACATAGTCGAGACTGAGTGCCCCAAGGATGTCGAGTTTGAACATTACTGAGCTGAAGTCCGGCGTGCTGATGACGCCCTCAAACGTCGTGATGCCCGAGATGACGGCGACAACGCCGGTTGCGAGCAGGCCGAAGAGAATCCCGCCCTTGACCTTCCTTGCGACGAGCATAGCTGTCAGAACAAGGCCGAACAATGCAACGAGGGCCGGCGCCTTGGAAATGTCCCCAAAGGTAACGAAAGTGTTCGGGTTCCGGGCGACGATGCCGGCGTGTTGTAGGCCGACGAACGCGATAAACAGGCCGATGCCCGCGGCCGTGGCGAGCTTCAGACCTGCGGGAATCGCATCGACGAGCATCTCTCTCACCTTGAGCAGGGTCAGGATGGTGAAGGTCAGGCCCGACAGGAACACGATACCCAGCGCTATTTGCCACGGGACGCCCATTGCCCCGCAGATTATGTAGCTGAAATAGGCGTTCAGGCCCATGCCGGGCGCAAGTGCAATCGGATAGCGGGCGACAAAGGCCATCATCAAGGTCGCGAAGAATGAGGCGATGCAGGTCGCAACCAAGACGCCTGAGAAACTCATCCCAGCGCCATGGGGGTCGGATAGTATGGTCGGATTGACGAACACGATGTAGGCCATTGTCATGAACGTAACCAAGCCGGCCGTAATCTCGGTCTTGACCGTGGTGTTGTTCTCCTTCAGTCGGAAGTAGCTCTCTAGCACTTGCGACTCCTGTTACTCATCCCATACAAATCGGTAGGCTCTCCGGCGCCTCGGATGAAGCGGGGAGTGCGATTT
>Ga0307378_10010501_pt1 | contig 12015 bp, 10 predicted proteins | sample UN1MG_FD_202238 | JGI IMG/M metagenome (GOLD analysis project Ga0307378, IMG submission 202238) | Soil microbial communities from Risofladan, Vaasa, Finland - UN-1 | ecosystem: Environmental > Terrestrial > Soil > Coastal area > Acid sulfate soil | place: Finland: Risofladan, Vaasa | collected...
CAGGCGAACGGTCTTCGCGGCCAGGCAGGCCCCCGAAGCAATGCCAAGGAACCGGCCGCCCTTCTTCACGAACGACCGAAGGACCTCCAGGCCGGCCTCGTCGATGGCGGCCTTCTGGCACCAGAAGTCGCCACCGGGGATGACCAGGGCGTCAAGCCCGACCAACGGCTTCTCGGCGATGTCTGAATGAAGGAGCACTCGGCAGGGCACGGCCACGGCCTCCAGACAGGCCATGACGGCCCACACGCTCGCAGGTGACGCCCCGGCGTCCGCGAAGACACCGACGGCCTCGCGCGCCTTGCCTTCGCCTTCGCCTCCGATCCTGCGCAGACGCATCAACGTCCATCGCAGGTTCCGCTCCAGATCCAGGCGGTCCTCCTTGGCCATGTCCCCCGCGGCGACGGGGCGAATCGCCTCTTGCGTCCATCCCTCGCCGCGCCCGGCGACGACGGTGGCTTTCCGTCCCAGAAGCTCCGCAAACAGCCCACCGGCCAGGGGTGGGGGCGGTGCGTCTTCGCCGCCGACGCCGGGGGAAGGGCGTTCGAAGTGTACGCCGCTCAAGATCGCCTCGCCGCTGCCCACGGGCCGTGCGATGACGGCTACGCTTCCGTCCGGATACCGGGCGAGGACCTCCAAGGCCGTCCCGCCCGTAAACCGTGGCCCGCCCATGTAGAGGAAGTCGTGCCGTTCCGCCGGCGCGAGGCCCCGGCGTTTGCCGGCGTCGGTGACCTTCACGCGGACGGCGGCGGCATTGGGCCACTTGGCGATCGCCGGCAGGGACCCCTCGGCCACGCCATCGAAGAGGACCAGGGGATAGGGGTAGTTGCGCTTCTCCCAAAGCACATCCTTCGAGGCGAGGTAGGCCCCGGCGCATATGCCGAGGTATCGCCCTCCCTTTGCCACGAAGCCGCGGATCGCATCCGTGCCGTGCTCTCCCGCCGCGAGCTTCTGGAAGAACGAGTAGCCGCCGGGCACGACGAAGGCCTGGAGGCCGTCGAGATCGCCGGGCACCAGGCACGCGCGGTCGAGGACCGTACAGGCAATGCCCACGTCTTCCAGCGCCTCGACGACGGACCGAGCCCCGGCATGCCACACGCCGGCGTCCGCGAACACTCCGACCACGGGGGGCGGGCCCTTGCGGTTGCCGGGCGCCCGCTGCCTGGCGATCATCCACCGCAGGTTGCGTTCGAGGTCCTGGCGCCACTGGAGGCTCACGCCGAAGTGTCGGGGATCGAGGACCCACTCGGCGTCGCGGTCCGGCGCCGGGCCGGGCCCGGCGGCGCGAACGTTGCGGAGGCCTTTCGCCTGCACCGCGGCGGCCGCCACGGGCCCTGGGCGGCTGCGCGGCGGATGGACAGCCTGTCGCTCGTAAGCACCGATGTCCACCGCTGCCGCGCCGGCGGCCGGGCCGTTCCGAACGCCGGGATCGTCGAAACGCGGGTTGCCGTCCTTGTCTGTCTTCGGTGCCGACGAAGCGTCCCCCGCGTCGATGCACGGAGAGCCTGACTTCAGGCGGTAGTCTCCGTTGGCCGCGTCGAGGAACATGGGGTCGGCGTCCAGGATCGCCTCGCCCTCGCAGCCTCCGCCGACGAGGCAGTGGCTGGCGTTAGGCACGTCGTCGTGCCAGGCGGCGATCTCCTTCGGCCCGCAGGGCGTGACGTTGCCCCACACGATGCAGTTGACCATCGTGAGGTTGGGCGGGGGGCCCCCGGCGAGGTGCGTGCCGAGGTATATCCCGCCGCCCTGGTCGTGGGCGGTGTTGGCTGTGAGCGTGCAGTTGATCATCGTGGGGGCGCTCCTGCCCCCGACGACGAGGCCCCCGCCCTGCTCGGCCGTGTTGCCGGTGAAGAGGCAGTTGACCAGCTTCGGATCGCAGCCGAAGTCGAGGAACATCGCCCCGCCCTTGCCGATCGATACGTTGCCGGTGAACGTGCAGTGGGTGAACGTCGGATGAGACAGGAGGTCGCAGGCCACGCCGCCGCCCCGCCCGTTCTGCCAACTGCCGATGACGCTGTTGCCGGAAAACGTGCAGTGGGTCACCACGGGAGAAGACTCATTGACGCAGTACATGCCCCCGCCCTTGCCGGCGGTGTTGCCCGTGAAGATGCAGTTCGCCACCGTGGGAGAGGCCTTGACGTTGGTCATCCCGCCGCCGGTCATGTGAGGCTGGTGTCCGCGAGCCACCACCGCGGGCGTCAGGTGCTCGTTGAGCCTCACCCCGCCGCCGGGTTGACCCGGACCGCGGCCGTCTCCCCCCCGCCCGGCCATGCCGGGCCGCCCCGCGCCCGGCGGTCGTCCCTGTGGGGGACCCGTCCCCGGACGGCGCATGCCGGGGCCGCCCCCCGGGGGGGGTCCCATGCCCGGCCCTCCCGCGCCGGGGCCGCCGAACGAGTGGGCGTTGCCCGCTGTGATCGTGAAGCCGTCAATGGTAGCCCTGTCCGCACCGGCGACGACGTGGTAGGAGTTGTCGCCGAGATCACCCGCGCGTCCGATGTCGCCGGACAGCGTGGTGACGTTCCGGGCCCAATCGCGCTGGTCCGGCGGGCCTCGGCCCCGCCGAACCCGCCGTAGAGCTCCACGCCGGGCCTCCACTGGAATGAGACCGTCCGGTCCGTGCCGGACGTGGGCTTGTAGGTCCCCTTGGCGACCCATACCTCGCCGCCACCGGCTTCCTGTGCCGCATCGATGCCGTCCTGAACGGCCCGGTAGGCCGTCGCCCAGCTCTTGCCGTTCCACGGCCCCTCGTCATTCGCGGCATTGACGCGCACAGCCGCCTGGGCGCACATCGGGCACGAGGCAATCAGCAGCAACGCCGCCAACGCCGCCGCTCGCGGTTCCATGAAGTTCATGTCCAAGTTTCCTATGGTGATTTCGAGGTCACGCGGGACGTGCCATCCGTGTCCGTGTCCGCCTTGCCCTGTTGGCTGATATTGCCTTCGAAGCTGCATCGCGCGACATGGACGAGGACCCGGAAGTGATTGCTCATCGCCCCGCCGCCCTTGTCGGCGGAGTTGCCCTCAAACCGGCAGTCGATCACCGTGGGGCTGCACTTGTTGTAGTTGGCCATGCCGCCCCCCCGGAACTTCGCGGCATTGCCGGTGAAGACGCATTCGCTCACCCGGGGGCTTGTGGCGCCGATCTGAGAGGCGTTGTCGTCGGTGTATACCCCGCCGCCGTCCCCGTCGGTCCTGTTTCGGACGAACCCGCACCTGCTGAGCTTCGGGGACGAGCCGTAGTCGTTGAAGATGCCCCCGCCCCGCCACCGGGCGTAGTTCCCGGTGAACGTGCAGCCCGTCACGGTGCTGTGGGAGCCGTCTCGATTCACCATCCCGCCGCCCTTGTTCGCGGAGTTCCCGGCGAACGTGCAGTCGGCCACCTTCGGAAGACAGTCGTCGTAGCTGTACATCCCGCCCCCCTCCGCGGCGGAGTTCTTCGAGAACGTGCAGCCGCTCACGGCAGGGCTCGCGCCGTAGCTGTTGTACATGCCTCCTCCATATCGGGCGGCGGCATTGCCCGAGAACGTGCAGTTGGCGACCGTCGGCGAGCACTCGAAGTTGTACATCCCGCCGCCGAACCAGTCGGACCAGATGTCCCTGTAGCCCGGTATGACCCTGGGCATCAGGTTGCCCGGCCCGCCGCCGGCCCCGCCCGGGGGGCCGCCGCCAGGCCTGCCCCGGGAGCCGGTGTTCTGCTCGTACTCCCTGAGCAGGGCTGCACGCTTGGCCGCGACTTGCCTTCGCCTCTCCTCGCCCGGCCGGGCACTGCCCGCCGTGATGGTGAACCCGTCGATCGTGGCGTTCTCTGAGCCCTTGACAACGTGGTAGGAGTTGTCGCTGTCGTCTCCCGGCTTGCCGATATCGCCGCTGAGGATCGTAACGTGCTTCTTCCAGTCGCGCTGGGCCCGATCCGCCTCGGAGCCGCCGAAGCCGCCGTAGAGGCAGACGCCGGGCTTCAGTTGGATCGAGACCGTCCGATCCGTGCCGGACGTGGGCTTGTAGGTCCCCTCGGCAACCCATACTTCCCCGCCACCGGCCGCCTGTGCCGCATCGATGCCCTCCTGGGCCGTTCGGCAGGCCGTCGCCCAGCCCCGGCCGTCCCACGGGCCTTTCGTGTTGTCGGCGTCGACGTACACAGCCGCCCGGGCCGGGGACACCAGGACCGCAAGTGACACAAGCGCCATTCCTGGCATGAGTCTTCTCATCTTGGTCTCCTCGTCACGGCAGGCCGGCCCGGCAGGGCGTGCTCGACCACTGGCAGGGACCGCCCATGGCGCCCGACGTTCCGCCTTTGTACACTGCATAGTACCCTCAGGCGACAGCCTTCTTCCCTGCGGGACCCCGTCTTTTGGCGAGGCTGTGCCAGACTGGCTGTGCAGTGTCGGACTCGCTCATGCCGTGCTCGGCCATCGGCGACCGGAGCAGTTCCACGGCCGTCATGCGCTCCGTCTCGATGGTATGGGGTGGTCTCCTTCCATGCCGGCCCGCCGTGGGCCGACTCGTCGACGGAACAGAGGAGACCATCCCCTTACGCCCACGCGAAGCAAGGGCGGAATCCGGAATTGCGCAGGGGATCGTACGCCAGGATCGGGCCACGAAGTGGCATGGGCAACGGCCGGTCCGCGGTAGAATGGCGGGCGAAGGTCCCCGTTGGTCAGGAAGCAAGGGGGCTGGGACTGGCGCAGAAGAGGCCTGCCTCGAAGATGCGCCGGGGACGGGCCCCCGAGCGCAGCGCAGGTGCCTGTCTCAAGAGCATTTCCCTTCTCCGTGAGTGACCCGAAGGCCCATGCGGGACTGTCCCCTTTTTCGAAGGAGGCGGGCGGCAAGGCAGGAGGCGCAGACGACGGCCGCGGCAAGGGCGGCGGGAACGACGGCGCCCTCCAGCGTGGGCACGACGGCCTGCCAGCGCGCGTAGACCGCGCCGGGCAACGAGGCCGCCCGCGCCGTGTGAGACACACCCCCGACCGGCAGCACGACCAGCAGGACGGCTGCCATTGCGGCGAACCTGCGCAGCATGATCCAACTCCCAGTCCGGATTCCCCGCCGCGCGCCCGGCACGACCCCCGTGCACACCCACGCGCGGCCGAATCATGAGGCCCGAAGGATCAGCGGGTCCCCACGTGTCCGCGGCTCCGAGGCCGCGGAACGCCAAGGGAAACATACGATTCGCCGTGCCCACGATGGGGGACAGGCGCGCGTTCCCGGACGGGAAGGACGGCAGCCGCCCGACATCCGGGCATCCGGGTCAGGCGCCGCAGAGGAGGCGGCGGAGGGGGTCGATGCTGCCGACGGGGGCAAAGATCAGCCAGGCGATGTTCAGGCCGGTGATCACGTCGTAGGGGACCGTCATTCTCGGCCAGCGCCACAGGCGGAGCTTGACGTGCCAGGGCCCCTTGCGGGGGTCCAGGACGGGCGAACGCCCGGCGAGGACGGCGTGCGTGTAGGCGACCCGCCGCAAGACCGTGAACATCGGGGAGATCGCCTGCTGAAGGATCAGGGCGGGGACGTTGTGGGCGAAGCTGGCGATGAGGATGGCCGCGGACCGCTCCCCCCGCTGCCAGTAGCCGACGGTGCAGGAGTCGATGATGTCCTCGGCCCGGGCGCGGGCGTAGGAGATCATGAAGGCGTTGAAGAACGCCACCATGCTCAGCAGGACGAAGGTGAGGTTGGCCGGCTGCTGCCAGGCGTAATAGAGGGCGATGCCGGCGTAGACCGCGAAGTCGCTGAAGCGGTCGAGCGTGCTGTCGAGGAAGGCCCCGAAGCGGGTGCCCGCCCCGCCGAGTCGGGCCACGGCCCCGTCGAGCATGTCGCACGCCGAGGCCCCCACCAGCAGGCACGCCGCCAGCAGCAGGTACGCCCCTGGCCCGCCCGCACGGACGGCCAGGTCCCACGCGAAGCGCTCCGTGCCGGCCCCGGCCGCATAGCACGCCCCGGCGGCGAGGGTCAGCAACATGCCCGTCAGCGTCAGGGCGTTGGGGGTGACGTGCAGGCGGATCAGCCCGCGCGCGACGAAGTCCCGCGCCGTGGCGAACCCCGCGCCGACCGCCCGGCCGATCATCGCGCCACGGGCCCGCCAGGGGCCTCGACGGCCGCCCGCCGCTCGGGGCGGTAGGTCCCCGCCGCGGGCGCCGTCTCCCGGATGAACCGCTCGAGCATCTCGTGGGCCTGGAAGTCGGGGTGCTGGACGGGCGGGTGCTTCATGGTGTAGGCCGAGACGGCCTCGAGGGGCCCGCCCAGCCCGCGGAGGCGCGCCAGCTTGCAGCAGCGGATGGCGTCGATCGTCTCGCCGGCGGAGTTGGGGGAGTCCTCCACGCTGAGGCGGAGCTCCAGGTTCATCGGCACGCCGCCGAAGCCCCGGCCTTCGATCCGCAGGAAGCAGACCTTGTTGTCCTTCTGCCAGGGGACGTAGTCGGCCGGGCCGATGTGCACCTGCTCGGGGGGCAGGGGCACGTCGAGCTGGCTCTGGACGGCCTCGGTCTTGCTGATGCGCTTGGAGTCCAGGCGCGCGGGGTTGAGCATGTTGAGGAAGTCGGTGTTCCCGCCGGTGTTGAGCTGGTAGGTCGCGTCGATCGTCACGCCGCGCTCGTTCATCAGCCTCGCCAGCACGCGGTGGACGATCGTCGCGCCGACCTGGGCCTTGACGTCGTCGCCCACGCAGGGGATGCCCGCCCGGCGGAACCGCTCGCCCCAGGCCTCGTCGGAGACGATGAACACCGGGATGCAGTTGATCAGGCTCACCCCGGCCTCGAGGCAGCAGTCGGCGTAGAACTCCGTGGCCTTCTGCGAGCCGACGGGCAGATAGTTCATCAGGATCTCCGCGCCGCTGTCGCGGAGGAGGGCGACGATGCCCTCGCGCGTGGCCTCGGGCCGGTCGGCCACCACGAACCGCCGGTGCTCGGGGTAGGCGGCCATGTGGTCGGCCAGGCCGTCGAGGACCTTGCCCATCGTCACGCGGACGTCGCAGGTGAAGTCGCCGAAGAAGGTCTTGGTGTTGTTGGGCGGCGCGAAGACGGCCTCGTGCAGCGGCCGGCCCACCTTGCGGGCGTCGACGTCGATGGCGGCCACGACGCGCACGTCGCCCGGGGCGTACCCGCCCAGGCGGGGATGCAGCAGACCGACGACGGCCTCCTCGCCGTCTCCGTCCATGGCGGCGTAGTAGTGAACGCCCTGGATCAGCGAGGAGGCGCAGTTTCCGACGCCCGCGATGGCAATGCGTATTCCGTCCATCGAATCGCCTCGACTCCTTCGCCCGTCGCCCTCACCGGCTCGCGGACGGCCGGGCCCCACGCGCCGGGCCGGGGCCCTCGCTCAGAGCACATAGCCGATTCTAATCCCCTCCGGCGGGACCGTCAACACAGTAGGCCGCGAGACCTTGGCGCCGCCAGGAGCAGCAGGAACTCGGCGTTGCCCCCTTTGCCGCGAAGGACCGACTGCATCGCCGCACGGACCTCCCAGCCGCCGCCGGCCAACTCGTGGCAGACCCGCCGGCAGACGTCCCTCCCCTCGGCGTCCTCGATCGGGCGGTGCGGCCGGGCGCCTGCCTCCCGCCCCAACTCGTAATGAGGCTTCAGCAACGACACGATCCTCCCTCCGCCGGCGGGCTTCAGCCATCGCATCGCGGCCGGGACGATCCGCGACTGGGGCGTCCAGCCCACGTCAATGGTCACCAGGTCCACCGGCTCGGGCACGGGGCAGTGCAGGGCGTTGGTGCGTTCCATGACGACGACGCGGTCGGAGGTTCGCAGCGTCCAGGCCAGGGCCCCGTAGCCGGTGTCGACCGCGTAGACGCGCGCGGCGCGGCGCCGGAGCAGACAATCGGTGAACCCCCCGACGTTGCAGCCGAAGTCGGCACAGATCGCCCCGGCCACGTCCAGCCCGAAGGCGTCCAAGGCGGCGGCGAGCTTTCGGCCGGCCCGGCTGACAAAGGCGTCGTCGTCGCCTCGCGTCATGCAGCGGACCCTCTCGCGGCAAGCGTCCAGCAGCCCGCACGACCCGCAGGGCACACCGCGGGGCAGGTCATTCCATGCTGTTCAGCCTGCGAGCCAGGCGCGACTTCTGCCGACCGGCGGTGTTCTTGTGGATCGTGCCCTTGGCGGCCACCTTGTCCAGCCGCTTGTAGACAATCCCCAACTGCTCGGCCGCCTTGGCCTTGTCGCCGGACCGCAGGGCGTCGTTGAACTCGCGGACGGCGTCCTTGATCTGCTGCTTGCGCCAGCGATTGCGCCCGCGACTCTTGACGTTCTGTCGAATGCGTTTCTTCGCCGAAAGCGAATGTGCCACGAAAAAGTCTCCTGCAACCTGCAAACCGTCTTGGAACCGCTTGCCGGAAAACGGGCTATTATACGCCCCCGCGGCCCCGAGGCAAGGGCAAAAGCTCCCTTTGCGCAGGCACACCGCCCAACCGGGGGGCGGATCGGCGCGGCCGGGACGCGGGCCGTCAGCCTTCCTTGCCGGACTCCTGGAGCTTGGTGCGGATCTTCTCGATGCGCTGGTGGGCGTCCTTGTAGTTGTAGTCCATCTGGGCGACGAGGGAGTACTGCTCCTGGGCCCGCTCCAGCTCGCCCATTCGCTCCAGGACGTCGCCGAGGAAGTAGCGCAGCTCCTTGGCGTTCTCCTCGGTCATCTCGACTTCGAGGGCCCGCTCGAACGTCTCGGCGGCCTCGCGATGCCAGCCCTTCTGCGTGAACGCCTGCCCGATGAGGCTCCGGGCCCGCAGCGAGCGGCGCGGGTCGCGCTGGGCCTGCTGGAGCGAGGCGATGGCCTCGTCGTTCAGCCCGGAGAGGAACTGCCGGCGGCCCAGCTCGAACCGGATCGCCAGGTCCGTCGGGTAGTTCGCCGTCCGCTCGGTGAATTCATCCAGCTCGAAGGCCAGTTGGCGCTGGGCCTGCTCGGCGGCGCCCTTGGGGTCGCCCTCGTCGCGGAGGTGGCGGAAGCGGCGGGTCATCTGGCGGATCTTGACGTCGCCGACCCGCATCTTGAAGCGATAGGCGCCGGTGTCCTTGTGCGCCTTGGAGAGGATGTCGATGGCCTCGTTCTCGTAGGACTCGTTCTCCATCTTCAGCAGGGCGTCGACGATGGCGTTGATCTTCCCGGCGACCTTCGGGGCCTCGAGGTACTCCTGGCGGGCCTCCTTGATCTGCTGGAGGAGGTACTCCTCGTCCTGGACCATCGAGTCCTGCTGCATGAGCTTCTGCTGGCCCTCCATGTCCGCGACGCGCGTCGTGAAGTCCGTCTGCTCCCCCTCGTAGTTGCCCCGGGTGATCGTGAACTGGGCGCTCAGGCGGCGGTTGGCGTCGCGCAGCTCGCCGTCGTCGGGGGCGACGCCCTGGGCCATGTCGCACGCCTGGATCGCCATCGCGTAGTCCTTGACGTGCTCGAAGGCCTTGATGATGTCCAAGAGGATCCGTTTGTGGGGCTTCTTCGCCTGCCGCTGGGCCTCCAGCAGGATCAGGCTGATCCAGTGGATGACCTCCTTGAGGTCCAGCTTCTCGGCGGCCTTGAGCACCTGCTGCATGTACGAGACCGACCCGGGGTCCTTCCCCAGGAGAAACTCCGCGTTGACCAGGTTCTGCACGGGGTCCTTGCCGGGCCGGCGCTTGAGCTGGTCCATCATGCTGGGGCCCTTGCCGCCCTGGGCCTTGCGGTTGATGGCCACCTGGCGCAGCGGCTTGTGCCCGCGCTCCATGTTGTCCGGCTCGCGGTTGATGCCCTCCAGGTACATCTCGATGGCGAAGTCCCAGTTGCCGGTCTCGGCCACCTGCTCGGCCCGGTCGTAGAAGGCCTTGCCTTTGCCCTTGGTCGCGCTCTGCTGTGGTTCCGCTTGCGTCATGCTTCCGCCTCTATCTCGTGATTTCCTGTTCTCAATGTACCCGACCCGCCGCCCACAGGCAAGCGTACATGGCGGCGGGACGCACTTTTGGCCGCCGCCTGGCGTGCCCTCCGCCCACACGCCTTCTCAATACAATTATAGACAACGGCTTATGTGGGTTTCCCGCGCCGCCCCAACGGTGCGGGCCCCCGCGCCCTACCCGCTACGGCGCCGAGGCCAGGGCGTTGGCCAGGAGGCGGTACCGCTCGGGGGCGATCTGCTCTGGCCGCAGCGACGGCTCGATGCCCCCCTCGGCCAGCGCCGAGGCCAGCGCCTCGGCCGCAAACCGTCCGCCCTTCCGGCGGGTGATCGCGCGAATCTGCTTGCGCCGCTCGCCGAACGCCAGGCCCACAACGTCCACCAGCGCCTCGACGTCCGCAAGCCCCGCGGCCCGGTCGGCGTCGAAGTCGATCTGCACGACCCGGCTGTCGACCTTCGGGCGCGGCCAGAACGCCCCCGCCGGGATGATCGGCCCCGGGCAAACGCGCCCCACCAGGGCCGCCAGGACGCTTACCGGCCCATACGCCCGGCTGCCGGGGCCGGCCGAGAGCCGGTCGGCCACCTCCCGCTGGACGGTGAAGGTCAGTCGCCGGAACGCGCAGCCGCCGGCCGCCGGGCCGCACAGGGCCCGCCACGACTGGATGAGGCACTCGGCAACCAGGGGCGTGGCGACGCTGTACGGCAGGTTCGCCACCAGGTGGGCATCGCCCGGCAGCGCCGCCAGGACCTCCTCCGACAGGGCGTGTTTTCCGGCCAGCGCGTCGCCGCGAATCAGCAGGAAGTCGTCCCGCTCGCCCAGCCGCCGGTGAAGCAACTCGCACAGCCCGCGGTCGATCTCGACGGCCACCACCCTCGCCGCGCGGGCCAGCAACTCCTCCGTCAGCGAGCCCGTGCCCGGGCCGACCTCCAGGACCGCCTCCTCGCCGGTCAGCCCGGCCAGCTCCACGAGCTTGCCCATCAGGTTGCCGTCGATGAGGAAGCACTGGCCGAACTCCTTGCGCGGCCGCAGCCCTGCCTCCTCCAGCAATCGGCGGATTTCCCGAAGCGTCTGCATGGGCACCTTACGTTGCGAACGCGACCTTCACGCTGGCGATGCCGAAGGCGGGCAGCTTCACGCCGAAGCCGCCGGGCCGGACGCGGGCGGCGGACTTCGCGACGGGGCGCTCCAGGAGGTCCACTTCCACGGCCTCGGCGACCTTGCCGAACACGGCCGGGCTCAGCGCGACGGCGGCGTCCGCGGCCCGGCCGGCGGTCTCGTACAGGCGGAAGATCAGGGCGTCGTAGTCCTCAGCCTTCTTGACGGCCGAGAGGACCACCCCGCCGGGGCGGACGTGCTCGACGCCCGCGGCGACGGGCGCCAGCTCGCCGGCGTGCAGGTCGGAGGGGACCACTCGGACGGGCTGGTTGAGGCCCTCGCCGGCGCGGATGAGCTCCGCGACCGGCACGGCCCCCGCGTGCGGCATCAGGGCGACGCGCACGCTGTGATGCCCGATCTCCGGCAGCGGGTCGGGATCGTAACTGCTGCGGATCAGTGTCAGCGCCAGCGTGTCGCCGTCCAGCGAATGGCCGTACTTGGAGTCGTTCAGCAGGGCGCAGCCGGCGTGCTTCCCGCCGGCGGCCCGCCCGGTCACGTCCGCCCAGCGGAGCGCCGGGACCTCCTGCCCGCCGTTCAGGTCGCGCTGAATCGAGCCGAAGGGGATCTCGTAGCGTCCCTTCGCGCCGGTCAGGGCCAGCGGCACGAGCAGGCGAAGCTTCGGCGTGCCGACCTCCGGCGAGCCGCGCTCCAGCCAGTCTGCTTCGATGTCCATCTCCACCTGCCGCGCGCCGGCCTTCAGCGAGTATCTCACGGCGAGGGAGGAGTCCTTGACGCGGCTGCGGACGACGAACGCCGCGACGTGCGGCCCGGCGGCGAGCCGCTCCACCGCGTGGACCTCCAGCGGAAACAGGCGCTGCCGGGCCTCGTGGATGACCCACGCGGTCATCCCGCCGGGGCGCTCCAGGACGTATTCCGGCAGCCCGGCCGGGCGGGCGGGGTCGGCCAAGTCCAGCCCTGAGACCTTGTCCAGAAGCTCGACGATCCCGCCGGTCAGCGAGTCCAGGCGGACGCGGAGGTGCTTGTTCTCCATCGTCAGCGGGGCTGGGACGCTCACG
>Ga0307378_10010502_pt1 | contig 12015 bp, 8 predicted proteins | sample UN1MG_FD_202238 | JGI IMG/M metagenome (GOLD analysis project Ga0307378, IMG submission 202238) | Soil microbial communities from Risofladan, Vaasa, Finland - UN-1 | ecosystem: Environmental > Terrestrial > Soil > Coastal area > Acid sulfate soil | place: Finland: Risofladan, Vaasa | collected...
GCGACCATGTCGGGACAGGACCGGTGTTTCGTGACCCCGTTGGAGCGGCCGCGGACATCAGTCGGCGTGGCGCTCCCGCCCGATGTGGCCGCGGGACTGGCCGAGGTGATCTGCCGCCGCCGGGAGTTTCCCTTCGTCACCGACGACAACGCACCGCCGCGTCTGGTCTATTCACCGCTGCAAATGACCGGCCCGGAACTGGTTGACCCCGGGACCGGCCTCTGTTTCCGACGCGCGGCGCTTGCTCCCGCGTAGGGTGGGTCGAAGATCCCGCGCAGCGGGGCTCCGCCCACCAAGCCGGCGAGCGCGTTCCCGGGCGGAAGGTGGGCGTAGCCCACCCTACCATGAATGAGGGCCGGGATCGCAATCCCGGCCCTCGGTGTTCGCGCTACGATGAAGACGATCAGGTCGGACCCTGGGTTTTTCCCCCAGCGGCCGAGGTCTTGATCGTCTCACTCCCCGCCGACTTGCAGCATTTCGCGTCAGCGGCCTTGCAGCACTGAGCATCAGGCGGCTGACAGCACTTCGGATCGGCCGTCGGGCAGCATGATGCACCCGTGCCGACCGTAGCTGCCGTTGTCGTCACCGTCACATTCGCCTGTGTGGCTTCCGTCCGAGCACCATGCCCACGGCAACCGGCGTCCTGTGCCGCCTTGGAGTGCTTGTCGCACTGGCCTTTGCATTCGGCATCGCACTTCGCCTTGCACTCGACACTGCACGTCGCCTTGCAGGCGGCGTCGCAGTTGCCTTTGCAGTCGGAGCCGCAGGTGCCTTTGCAGCCGTCGGCGCTCTTGCAGACGACGGTGACCTCGGTCGCGTTCGCCGACTTGTGGCACGACTCTGCCGATGCCATCGGCGCCGCCGCGACGACAAAGACGACCGCCACCACGACAACCAGCGCCGCACGCATGATGCGGTGGTTCTCTGTCATGTACTTCTCCTTAGGTTATGTCCGACTTGTTGTCTGTGTACGGGTTCGAGACCCGCGTTCAACAACCGTCCCGTCGGCTCATAACAGGAAGGAGCACTTGGCGATACACATCTGGAGACCCGCCTGGGCTATGATCGGCGGCGGGGGAGAGTGGGAATGCTGTTCGGTCCACCAGCGCTCGGCGTCCTGCAACGCAATCGTCGCGCCCTCGGCAGGCGTCGGCGGCAGTAATGATTTACGGGTGATGCCGTTGTCTATCGGAACCGCGAGAACCCGCCCGGGCAGGCAGGCATCACATGAACTGGTGCACTCCGAGCAGGGGCGGTCGCAGTCTTTGGGTTTATCCGGTTCAGAGGAACAGGCCTGTCCTGACGCCGGTGGCGGGGGACAGGGCGAAGACTCGGCGACCTTGAGCCCGCCGCCACAACCGCCGCAGCCGGATGAAGTCTTCGGCCGGGTCCGGACCGATTCCGGCGGGGCGGGTTCGCATTCGGTGGCCACGCAGACCCATTCGGCGCTCGCTGCGTCGAATTCGCAGACCGTGACGGCACACCTGCCGAACTCGCAGGCCACCAGCGGCCCGCAAACGGTCTGCAGTCCCAGCAACGCAGGGACCGCAAGGGCAAGGGCGATGGTCGAGACCCAGCGGCGCATCTTAATCAATATACGCACAATGACCGGAATCGGACGCCGGAAAGAAATCTAAACTGGACTGTCGTGGTCAAGATAGTTGGGCCCGCAGCCGTGGCCGAGCGCCCAATACGGTGGGCGCTACTGACTGTCCGAGATGCTGATACCAGTGTGCCACTGAACTTGCCCAGGGTGTTCCCCCGGAGCGGATCGGCTCCTCCCGTAATAGAAGAAGCGGGAATTCGATGAACTCCCGCTTCTTCGGAACATCTTGAATCGAACTCGTCGATCAGTTACCGCAAATCGTTACGCCGAAACGTTCGAAGACCGGGGCGATCGGCGATACGATCGCGATGCCGCTGCCGGTACCGGCGAAGAGCAGGGCTACGGGATTGTTGTTGGCGTCGTTGGTAACCACCATGGAACCGGAGTCACCGGACTTGTCGAAGCCCTTCGTGGTCATGATCTGGTTGACGAAGATGGCGCTCCCGGTGCTGTAACCGATAGAGCTCGTGACGTTTATCGCATCGACCGTCCCGACCGTGAGAGCGGTGGTCCGTCCGACCTTCTTGACGGACATGCCGACATAGGCGTCCACCACGGTCGTTCCGGGCAGGCCGTAGAACTCGGGCAGCGTGGCGCAGGTCACGTCGGCCGTGGTATAGACCGCGATCGCGGCGTCGAAGTAGTTGTTGGCCCCGTCGAACGCGATCGGTTCGAAGTCGGCCAGTTCCCCGACCTTGTCGGTGGCGACGCGGTTTTCACATCTCTTATTGTCGTAACGTCCGGGTTGGACGATGTCCTCCCCGATCGAGGCCGCATTTGATCTGGCCAGCACGTGGTTGTTGCTCAGGATATACTTCTGGCCGTCCTTCTCGACCACGCAGCCGATCGTGCCGCAGGCGCACTCGAGATTGTTGCCGACCGAGACGCCGATCGGCACCGGACGATACCGTTCGGTCAGAATGCCGTTGTGGGCGGTGAACGGTCCGGTGTGCATGATCTCAACCGGGACGTTGTCGAGCGATGACGGGATCCCGCTGACCCCGGCGCGCGCGGTGAACACCTTGACGACCAGGTTGCCGTCCTCGTTAAGACCCGTTCCGGTCCCGACCACGCCGTCGATACTCATGAGCGATCCGGTGTGGGCGTCCTGGACAGCCATCACTTGGGCGAGGTCGGCCGGTAGATTGGGCTGCAACTTCGCCAGACTCTCGGCGGGTGTGCCGCTCGTCGACAGGTCGCCTGAGCAGCCGACCCATACCAATGCCGAGGCAAGCAGGAGGACTGCGAGTGACAGAACGGCTGGTGAGGTGAGACGCGTTTTTCTCATTCCTTCTCCTCCGATGGAATGGTGTTACTCTCTGTCGTGTCACGTTCCGGACGCCGAGCGCTTTGTCGTCTCTGCGAGCGGTAACGCATCCGGGTTGCCGGCCCGCTCTCCGAACGCGCGGATTCCGGACCGGGGGATGTGCACATGGCCCGTTACGGCACTACGTCACGCGTCCTCCTTTCACCGTCCGAACCTGTCTGTCGGTGCCTGCTGCTTGCAACACATCTCATCGCTCCCAGCGCCTCTCGCCCACACCGAGAGTCCACCGGCACCGACGCCGTGGATCGAATCGCTTTCACTGTTCTTTCTGACCTGCCCGTGTCCCAAGGGAATCCGGTTCAGGTTGGGTGAGACTTATCAGCCGCGCCGGATCAGAGAGGAGTCTGTGTTCATGCGCTGACCGGCACGCGACGATTGGACTTAATAAGTATGTCGAGTGGTTGCCGGAGAAAAGGACTTTCTTCCGGAAAGTGCAGGATGTCGTTTGAGGATTTGCTCAAATGAGGAGGGGTTGCTATAAGATGCTAATTTATGTCCTGTTATTGTGAGATGATCACAACTGATATCGTATCACTGTGCGTCGCGGGTTAACATGCTGGTATATCCGGGATTAGGAAGAACGGCGACAGCGGAACATCGACTCCTTACGCGGTCGGTCGTCCCACGTGGGACATGTCCTCCGGAACGAGGGCTCGTTAGAAATCCCCGCCGCAGCCCTTTTCCGTGTTAAGCGATTTCTCAACGTTCGTGCCGCGCTGCGTCCAGACCGTGTCGTTGCGGGCGAAGTCTTTTTCCGGGGGATAGCGGTCGTTGCCGCCGCCGGCATCAATGAAGACGCCAATCGTCGGAATCGAGTCGCGTAGCGATGCGGCGGCGCCGGCCACGTTGGCACGGCCCAGCGTCGTCCCCGCCGTGACGCGATACTGATCGTTGCCGGCCTTATCCCAGAACAAGCCGATCCCGTTGGCATTACCGCCGCCAAGTGACAGGTTGGGCGCGTCGTGCTCGTCGTCTCCCGCTTCATCGAGGAGGAAGCCGATCGTGAAATCGTGCCCGGCGCCCTGCGCCATGTTCATCGTCGCGACATAGTGATCGTTCCCCGACTTGTCGTTGAGGTACCCTGCCCCGAAGTGCGCGCCCGAACCCTGGACGTACCAGATCCCGTTGTAACGGTCGTGTCCTGATCGATCCCACAGAACGCCGATCGCGTACCAGTACGCGCATCCCTGCGCGAACAGGCCGGCCGAATACACGTCGTCGCCGCCCCCGTCGATCAGATACCCGATCCCGCCCGCGAGGGAGTAGCCGTCGATATAGTCGTGCCGCAGACCAAAGCCGCATCCCTGCGAGAGGGCGTCATTGTGCTCGGCGCTCTGCGATGACGGGTAGCGAATATCGGTATCATTCGAGACATAGGTATCATTGCCTTCCATGTCGAGCAGCAGGCCCATTCCCTTCGTGAAGCCGTAACCCTGCGAACTCAGGTAGGTGTCGTAACGGTCGGTCCCGGTCGAGTCGATCAGGATGCCGATTCCGAACGTCCCCGATCCCTGCGATGTCATGTGCGCGATGTAGCGGTCGTCGCCGCTTTCATCAACCAGACACCCGACACCGAACAGTCCCGCGCCCTGCGATACGCTCGCTCCGTGATATTCATCGTTGCCCGCACAGTCGAAGAGGTACGCGTATCCGAACACGCCACCTCCGAAAGAGGGCAGAAGCGAATCAGCAACGGCGCTGTAGCGGTCATCGCCGTCACAATCGATCAGGATCGAGACCGGGTGATCGTACGAACGGTTGGCCGCCCCGCCCGCATAGACGTCATCACCGCCGAAATCGACGATGAGCAGATAATCATCAGCCGGATACTCGTCATCACCGCCACCGCCGATCGCGATAACACCCCAGGGTGTTTCCAACCTGTAAGCAAAGTCGTCCGGCACCGTCGCGGTCGCCAGCGTATCCGCAGCCCAACGCACGACGCGCGCGAGATCCTGTGCGCCGACGTACAGGTACTTCCAGCGCGGGAGATGGATGAATTCGTAGACCTCGGTGTCGTACGCCTCATCATCCCAGGAGGGCACGCGGAGCATCTTCTGGTACATTTTGGGCATGTCGTAGCGCTCCGCCACGTCGGCAAACGCCAGCTCCCGCCAGCGGTAGGTGTCCGCCGCCGCATAGATGATCGCCGCTACCGCATGCCGCAGCAGCGGCGGCAGCCCAGCCCACCTTTCCTGGTTGGCGGCAGTCATGTTGAACGACCCGCTCCACCCTGCGATCACGGCGAGAGAGTCCAGCACCTGGTTGAACGTTAGCGAATCGGCGGCGAGACGGTACTTCTCGGCCGGGTCGCCGATCAGCCCGCGCCGCGATCCCTCATCAATCCGTTGCGAGCAGAATCCGATGACGCCCGAGGCATTCCGCCAGTTGCCCAGCAGCCAGTCGGCGTGGAAATCGACATAATATGGGATACGCAGCGGGTGCCGGTGGTATGTCCGGAACAACGGCAGGACAAACTCATCGCCCCCGTAATTCGACATATCGTCGTAATCAAAGGTCAGGTCGTCGGCCGTCATGCCGACCTGCGCCAGCACCGTTGCGAGGGGATCGGGTGTTTGCGCGACCGAGGCAGTATTCATCGTCAGCACCACGACGGCTGCTGCAATCCACACGACCAGGCGTGTGTGCATCGGGTGGTGGTGAAGGTTTCTCATCTTAGTCTTGCTCCTGCTCGATAGTGACTCACTGCCTGCGTCAGTGCTCCAGAGTGGGAGCACGGGTGTCTGCGATAGCGGAAGGTATGCCAGCGTAGGCCGCCGTCAACGGTTTTCACAGGGCCACCCGCCGACAGTCCCGAGACGCCAGGCCCCATCGCCCCACACCCCGGGGCCGGATCAGAAAATGTGGCACAGCCGGCCTCGGCTGTACGCGCCCCTCGCGCAGGATTTTCTCGCCGCCCGTGAGAAATATCTGGAATATCCCCCTGTCTCAACTGTGACTTGTATGACGTACGGCAGTAGCGGTGTGGGGACTTCGAGGCAGGGGAGTCCCAGCAATCTGAAACAGGGCCAGTGCCCTTCCCACACGTTGGGAGCGGCGCCGGTCATCAGTCGTTAACCCGATTCGGGGTTGCGCGATAAGAGGCAGGCGCAGCCCATTTCGGGCGAGGGCGTGGTGTGCCCGGGAGGAGAGGAGGTATCAGTGCGGGAGGAGCGAGCCCATCCCCGCGAACCGCTGCGATGAGGAACCGCTGGCGAGAGGGCGATCAAACCGCAATGTTGAGAAAGGAGGAACCAGATCGGAACCCGAAGAATGGCCCGCGAAGGGTCGACTCAGGGAGGACATGTGATGGATCGGACCCGTAGGATCATCTTGCGGACGGTGGCGGTCACAGCGGTCGTCGCCTTGGGGCTGGTGGCGGCCTGCACATCGCGGCGGGGGATGGAACCCGAGCCGGTCAGGTACAACATCTACGTGACCGCCGGGGGATACGACCCAGGAGGGGTACACTGGAGAAACGTCCTGTATGTCTACGACGCCGACAGTTTGCACCTCTTGGATTCCGTCCCGTTGTCAACGGGGCCTTTTGAGATGGCGGTCTCGCCCGACGGGCGATCAGTCTTTCTGCATGGGACTGGCGTCCGCCTCCGAAGTGGGGGGCTCGACACTCTATGGACTGTCTATACAGTCGGAACCGGCATGGAGATGCTCGACCGCGGCCGACTTATCGTCTATGGACAGGACTGGCACGACGGCTCACCATTTGGCTACTCAGGGTGGATCGTTGTCAACGCAGAGGACGGAAGTATTGTGCAGACCTTACCCGACAGTCTGCACATCGGGAAAGGCCCGATTGACGGCACTGAAGTCGCGGCGACAGTGCTGTACAGCTACGGAGTCTACACCATCGATACGATCGTTACGGTCATTGATGTGGCGACCTGCGAAACACGTGGGCAGTACATTCCCCGCCCCACCGCAGGCCCCGCTATCCGCATCGACTATGTGAGGCTGCATCCCGATGGCCGACGGGTCATGCTGATTGGAGCGAGGTCTGCGCGGGTCTCGTGGTTTGTGGTGGGAGACATTGAAACCGGCGAGACACTGTTCGCGCACCGGTTATTCTACTACTACGGGGAAATAGCCGTCAGCGCCGACGGTGTCATGGCCGTTGTAACCGATCCCAGCAAACCCGGGATCTGGGATTCTCCTCAGACTCTGGATGTCTTCAACTTAGAGGAGATGCGGCATCTCAAGCGTTTCACCGTGTACACCGACATCAACCGGGTCGGCAGAGTGCGATTCCTACCGGATGACCGCAGGATTATCACGGCCTCCTGGGCCTCGGGCCCTCTTCAGGTGATCGACCTGACAACGCTGACGCTGACCGACAGTGTGTACGTGCCGTTTAACGAATGGATCGGGGCGCTCGGGTTGGGGCCGCGGCCGTGAGCGCATCCGACATCGAACCAAACCTCGATATTTGACAGTGGAGATAATGGTCATGAAAACGGGAGTCTTGCAGGCCGTGACGCTGGCGTTAACTGTATTCTTGACAGGCGCGCCGAGCATGGCCGAGGATTACTACTACAGCCTTGATACTTCATGGGCGGTCTCGCCCTCAGATCAACGGATTGCGGTTCAGTTTGACACTACCGGTCCGCCGCCGGCGGAATCGACCTTCTATGCTAATCACCCGATACTCGACGACACGATTCCTGTTGAGCCGGGTGCCCCATCCGCTTGCGGTGGGGTTGGATTCGCTTCCGCTGCGTGACTGGCCGTGGTCCAGTTACCGTTGGTATGAAGACATGGATGGTGTGGAACTGGAGATCGACGGGGTTGATTTGTGATGTTCTGTCCCCACGACAATCTAACCCCACCGCAAGCGGATGGGGCACCCGGCGTGACAAGGACTCTGCCGGACAGAGAGAGGGGGGTCGCCTAAGCAACCCCCCGCGGAGACATCCGGTTGTCTCCGATCAGAGCTGAATCGTGCGCGAGCGGTTCGTCGCTTTCAACGATTCGAACGTAATCTTCGCGGCGCCGCTGCCTCTCACGATCCACTGCACCTCGCGTTTACCGAACGACGGTACGCTGGTGAAGATCATCCAGGGCCGGTGTTCGACCGGGCTAATGCGATCGTAGAGGGCATCATCGACGACGCCGCCCGAGACAACCTCGATACCGCTCCCCTCGATGCGCAGGATATCTTTGCGCGTCATGCCTTTCGACAGATTCTTTGCGGAGAGTGTCGGAATCGCGTTGTTGTTGAAGACACGCGCCCGGATCCGGTGGAGACCACCGCCGAGATCTTTCACCTCGAACACGTCCAGATCGATCGACGGGACATGCCCGGCGATGAACATGACGTGTGACGCGTTGCGGTGGACCATTTCCGGCAGCAGGAAAGTCGGCGGAATGCGAGTGGTGAATTTCCGCCAGCCGCCGATTTCGATCTCGCCGAACTGCGGATGGTTGAACTTCTTCCACTCGCGGAACATGGTTCCCTGATTGACGAAGTCATTGAACTTCTGTTTCTCCTCGTCGCGGGTGCCGCCGAACCAGGAGTCGTCCTCTTCCTCTTCTTCGTCTTCGTCGGGAACACGGTACTGCTCCTCTTCACTCCTGAAGAGTTCGCCGACGAAACCATAGATCCCCAGGTTGGAGAACATGAACTCATCGAAGTCACCGTGCGTCGTGTAGAGATCATCCATGCTGACCAGGTACTCGTAACCGGGGACAATCTTCTCGCCTTCCTGGCCGAGAAAGTCATACACCTCGATATCCTTCGGCGAGTAGAGGCCGGCGAGCTTGGAGCCCGGGCCCCTGAGGATCATGCCGCCCGAGTTGTGGAAAGCGTAGTTGAAGCAGATGTTGGGTCGCGAGGCGACAAAATCCGTGATCGCCTTGGTAACCTTCGCGCAGGTGGGAAACCGGCCGGCGCCGCCCTGCACGTACTCCGGCTGCCATTTGAACGGGTAGTTCCGGTTCATGTCGAGATAGCCTGGTGTGTCCTCATTGATCTGGCCGTCGCCGTCGTTGTCGATTCCCTCGCTGCCGAGCATGCGCCACTCGCCGCGCAACGGCGGCTCCACCCGGACCATCACACGCGGATCGTCGGGATGGGTCTTCCAGTCGCCGAACGGATCGCGGATGCGCATCCGCAGAATTTCCCCGTCGCCGTCGAGATCGTCGTAGTCGTCCTCATCGGCGAGACCGTCGTTGTCGTCGTCGTACGGGACACGTGGGCTCCGGCCGATGTTGAATCCCGACGCATCGGTGAAGAATCGCCAGCGGCTGTCGACGTTGACCACCGGGACGATATAGAACGTGCAGCTATCGACCAGGTTCCTGATCATCGGTATGTCGTCGTACCCGTTGAGCAGACGCGCGGCAAGATAGAGACAGACCTCGGTGGCCTGGATCTCGTTCCCGTGAATGGTGCCGTCGACATAGACGCCCGGCTTGTCGGTGTCCTTCCCGGTCTTCGTGTTGGTGATGGTCATAAGCCAGATGTCGCGGCCCTCTTCGCTCTGGCCGATCGACTGCAGTTGGCAGAGACCGGGATAGGCGTTGCGCAGATCATTCAGCGCTTTCTCGACTGCCGGACCGTCGTACCAATGTTCAAACGAGAGGTTGACATCCCCCGCAAGGGTGCGGGGCGCTGCCAATGTCACGGCTGTGAGCAGCGCCAGTGCAATCAGGCATCTTGCGATCATCGCCCGCCTCCTTCCGTCAGGGTGATGGTTCGTTTTTCGCCGCCGGCGCTGAAGGTCCTGGCTTCGACGGTTACGGTTTGCCCGTCGGGTACCTGCAGAAGCCAGCTCAACTTCTGGGTGCCGCCTGAACCGTCGAGCAGCCCCAGCGTGCTCCGTTCCTTCCCTTCCAGGAACTCAACCGATGACCCGGCCAGCGTCACGATTGTCGGCAGAGGTCGCTGGCAACGCTTGCCCTGGTGAGTCGGGAAGGGGAGGAAGCCGTTGTTGGCGATCCACGCCTCGACTTTCCAGACACCGGCGCTCTTGCGTTCCACCTTCACGTCTTTGATACCGACGGTCGGCAGCAAGCTCGCGAGCTTCTGGACGAATGGAAGTTGCTTGTCGACCAGCTCGACCACCTGACCGGCCGGTGGGGTCAGCGTGCGATACGCGACCGGTCCGCCGATCTCGACTTTGCCGAGGGTGGGATGATTGTACGATTTCCAGGGGACGAAGGTGGTTGAATCGAATGCGTAGAGCGCCTCCTCCGTTGCATCGGCGCCGCCGCCCTCCTCTTTGTCCTTCGACTTCTTCATGTACTTGGCGATTGTCTTGGTGTCCATCTGGCCCGCCTCGAGCCCCTTGATCACCATCGTCGCGGTGAACTGCGCCGGCGCGCCGGACTTCTTCAGCATCTCGGCGATCTTCTCTTCACCGAGGGCGATGAAGTCCTCGTTCGACATCTTCTCGATGTCGTCGGCGGAGAGTTCGCCTTCTTCTTTCTTCTCTTCCTTCTTGGGCTTCGGCAAGGTCCAGAAGTCCATACTGAAGGTTGGCACACCGTACTGGTAATACGCCCACTCCTCGATACAGCCGTCTGAGAAGCCCGGTGGGTCGAGACGCTCGCCTTCGAGTTCGGCCTCATCCTTGATGAAATCGTTGTAGCGTTTGCTGATCTCGGTCCAGTACGGCACATCTTTCTTGTCGGGATTGACCGCAGCGCCGACTCCGAGCCACTGCAGGAGCTGGTCCTCGGTCAGTTCCTTCCAGCCGGTCGCGTCGCGCGCGACCTCAAGCAGCTCGTCGATCGGGTACTCGGTCTCCGGGTCGAGCCCCAGCCAGCCGGCCATGCGTTCGGGGACTTTGTACTTGCCGCCGGCGGCCTCGGCCTTCTTGGTGGCCTCGGGTACGCTCTTCAGGCTGTTGGTTCTTCCGAAGGTGAGAACCATCGCGATCTCGGGATGATCGAAGGCAAAACCGAGAATCGCGCGTGATTCGACCTCGCTTACCGGCCAGCGGCCGTTGGCGGACTGGTAGTGTTCGAAGTTGTGCGGGAAGTTCCGGCCCGGATTGGCGCCGCCCGGACCGTCTTCGTTGATCGTCCCGTCACCGTCGTTGTCGATCCCCTCGTCGAAGAGCCGCCAGACACCCTTTTCGCCTTTGCCCTCGTCAGCCTTCTTCAGGAGAACGGGGTGGTCTGTGACGGCGATCCATTTCCCCTCGGGGTGCGCCTGACGCATTTTCGTAATATAGCCGTCGCCGTTAAGATCATCCGGACCGTCCTCGCTCACCGCGTCGTCGTTGTCGTCGTTGACCGCGAGGCCGTTGACGAATGATTCCGCCGCCGGCTTGTCGAAGAAGCGCGCGTAACCGTCGGGATTCCCACACGCGATGATGTACCAGCGGTGGGAGTCCAATTCCGCCTGCCAGTCACCGACCAGATTCGAGGCAAGCTTGAGGGCGGCCTCGGTGGCAATCGGGCAGTTCCCCTCCATATTGGCGACGACCATGATGGCGGGCAGGTCGCTTCCTTTCTTCCCCAACTGGAGCAGCGTGAGATCGTTGCCGCCGGGGGTCTTAGTCAATTGGTGGAGCGTGGCGGTCCCCTGTCCGGCGATTGTCTTGAGTTCCTTCTCCACCGAGGCGGGGGAGCGATACTGGAAATCCTCCGCGCCGGCCGGAGATGGTATGCCGGTTGCAGTCAGGCAGACAGCCGCAGCCGTCAGTATGGCGGCGATTTGTCTCATCCGCACCTCCTGGGCAGGTTAACGTTCGGCCGGGAATGGCCGCACGGCATTGAGGTCTGTATACGAATCAAGTGGCCGGCAGTTCAAGCGATTATAACGGTCCGAAAAGCCTTCACCTGATAGCCGCCTACCAGATCAGCCCCAGGGCCTGGTCGAAGACCCCCAGGAGCTTCAAGCCGGCGACCAGGACTACACCGATCAGAATCCAGCGTACAAAGGGCGCGCCCTTGCGGACTGCGATCTTCACCGCGACCCAGGCGCCCAGCATGTTGCCGACCGCCAGCGTCAGGCCGACGTCCCAGCGAACCTGTCCCGCCCAGAAGAAGACCGCGAGCGCAAGGGGGGTGTAACACAGGACGATGAACAGCTTGATCGCGTTGGCGCGCACCAGAT
>Ga0307378_10010504_pt1 | contig 12014 bp, 15 predicted proteins | sample UN1MG_FD_202238 | JGI IMG/M metagenome (GOLD analysis project Ga0307378, IMG submission 202238) | Soil microbial communities from Risofladan, Vaasa, Finland - UN-1 | ecosystem: Environmental > Terrestrial > Soil > Coastal area > Acid sulfate soil | place: Finland: Risofladan, Vaasa | collected...
GCAAGAATGCGTGACTTCAAAAGCCGCTCATAAAAGGTGTAGGCTGGGTTTCTCAAAATGAAACTCATTCGTTTTATTAGCTTCGCGAATTACTATTTAAATAATTCCTCTGCGCCGGACGAAAATGTGTTTGCAGATTATCTCCACAAGGGCAAGATACTAATAGCTGATGGCTTACTTGCTTCTCCGAGGGCCTGTGGTCTAGCTGGTTATGACATCGCCTTCACACGGCGGGGATCACGCGTTCGAATCGCGTCGGGCCCATTTGTATTTTGGCCGACACAAGCTTTAACTATTTAAGAGTGGTTTTTAACGCAAGGGCGCAAGAAAGATGCTTTGGCTGCTCGGGGCGAGAGTGACCCAGAAATACCATTAATCTTATGTCCATATTAATTATTTGAGGTGATAAGCTGTATCAGAGAGGTCGTGGCAGAGAAGAAGTAGGAGCTGTAATTACCAGAGTCCGTCTCCCTCGCAAACAGGATAGAGAGATATTCGGACATGTGGAAAGTTTGCTTGGCTCCAATCGCATAAAAGTGAGATGCATCGACGGCGTTACCAGGATGGGGCGCATACCCGGTAAGATGAAGAAGAGGATCTGGATCAGACAGGGTGACGTGGTTATTGTCATTCCCTGGGAAATCCAGGATGAGAAGGCAGATGTGGTTTGGAGATATACAGGTCCCCAGGTCGACTGGCTGCAACGCAAAGGATTTCTGAAAGGTACTTGAAAGGAATCTTCTTGAAAGGCACTTTATGAGCAGGCGCACCAAGGTTCAAGATTTTGACACCCAGATCGATGTTCTTCGTACCAGGATAAAGGATTCCGATGATCTAAACGTCCGGGATGCGGTCTTCGATAAGCGCACCCTGATGGACCTTTACAGCCTGGCCAATAAGGGCGTAATCGATGCTCTGGGCGGGTCCGTCTGCACCGGCAAAGAAGCCAACGTTTTCAGGGCAATAGTTGGCGAAAAAGAGCTGGCCCTAAAGATTTACCGCATCTCTACCAGCAATTTCAATGCCATGCAGGACTACTTGAATGGCGATCCAAGATTTGGAAGCGTGAAGGGCACAAAGAGAGCTATTGTCGCGGCCTGGGCCCGTAAGGAGTTTCGAAACCTTACGAGAGCGGAAGAGGTGGGCGTAGCCGTGCCCCATCCCATAGCCATGAAGGAGAACATACTTGTTATGGATCTTATTGGCAAAGGCGAGCGCGTTGCCCCTCCGCTAAAAGACGTGGAACTGGAGATACAAGAGGCAAAGCGCATTTTTGAGAAGATCGCCGAATATATCTCCGTGCTCTATAATCGTGCCCAGCTCGTTCATGCCGATCTGAGCGAGTTCAATATACTTTATGACGACGGCGAGCCGGTAATAATCGATATGGGACAATCTGTTACCCTGGACCATCCTATGGCTAGAAGGTTTTTGGAGCGTGATATAGCCAACGTGGCCCATTACTTCAAGAAAAAATATAACGTGGGCTCGCCTGAGGAGATCTGGGGGAAGCTTCTAAAAGACAAAGAAGAGATAGACAAAAAGAAGGCTGATTAAATTGGATATCAAGATTCCAGAGGAGCGCGTAGGTGTGCTGGTGGGGCCGGGCGGGTCCATGAAGCACCTTATCGAAGAGAAGACCAAGACCACTCTTGAGATAGACAGCGAGACCGGCACGGTCTCCATAGCATCGGCTGAAGATCCATTGCAGGGCCTGAGAGTTTTAGACCTGGTAAAAGCTATCGGCAGGGGCTTCTCACCGGAGAGGGCTCTGTCCATTCTTGATGACGAGATGCTGATGCTCGATGTGCTGGACCTGTCCAAGATGGTGGGCACCAAGAGCGATATGGCACGCATCAAGGGCCGCATCATCGGCAAGGACGGACGCTCGCGCGAGATCATGGAAAGGCTATCCGGCTCCAAGGTTTCGGTGTATGGCAAGACGGTAGCCATCTTAGGCTATCCTGAGCAAATCCGAATTGCACGTACTGCCGTGGAGATGCTGCTTGATGGTGCTCCCCATGGAAATGTCTATAGCTTTTTAGAGAAGAAACATAAAGAGCTGGCCAGGGAAGAGCTGAGGGAACAGGGCATACTCTGAAGCTCTTTTTATCTTTTTCTCTCGTTTTCTTTTTATCACTAATTATTCTGCATCACTTATTTCTCATCACTTGTGTTAAAAATTTATCTTAATTGATATGTCTATCCGGTTTTTGGCTAATATTCGTTATCCGCAATGCATGGTGTAAAAAAACTGGCATTTCAAGCTGTGATTTCCCGTTTAGAGGCGGCGTGCAGCTATTAGCTTATATAATGGTATCGTAGATTGATCGGGCGAGGATAAAATTTTGGCTTTGCAGTTACAGCTTGATTCCGTTGATTGGCTGCTCATAGCCGTAGCACTGATCGGCCTGTATTCCATCCTTCTTTTTCCTTTGAAGAATAGCGAAGAATGGCGCAGCCGGGGAGTCTCTGTCGGAAGCTTGCTAGGCATTCCTTTAGCCATATTCTTTCGAACCACCAGGGGTCTCAATCTGCTGGACAAGCTGGCCCGTCCCAAGACTTTTTGGAGGCTCGTGGCCTCGGCCGGCATACCTCTGGTCATATTGAGTATGACCTATTTTTTGATGCTGGTTCTTATCATGACCTATTACATGATCCAAGAGCCTCCCATGCCCAGCAGTTATAACGCTCCGAGAAACATCCTTCTTATTCCGGGATTAAACGAGTACATCCCCTTTGCCTGGGGCTGGATAGCCCTATTTGTGACCATGGTAGTACACGAGTTTGCTCACGGCATACTCAGCCGCGTTGAGGGCGTGCGGGTCAAGTCCATGGGAATTGTCGCGGTTTTAATTGCCCCAATAGCTGCTTTTGTGGAGCCGGACGAAGAGGAGCTCTTCGGCAACAAAGACAAGCCGCCAAAGGTGAGCAGGGGGGCGAGAGTCAGGATACTATCCGCGGGCGTTATCTCCAATTTCATTGTGGCTGCAGTGGCCATGGCCCTCTTCTTCGGGCCGGTCATCGGGTCCATATCTCCTGTAGACAGGCTGATGGTAGTCGACGTTCAGAACGGCTCTGCCGCCCAGGCGGAGGGTTTTGAGAGCAGCATGGTGCTATTGGATGTAAATGGAAACCGAGACCTAAGTCTAGATCAGTTCTACAGCGATCTCGGCGCGTCTTCTGCGAGCATGCGGGTGCTTTATGACGACAGAGAGCAGATCCTATCGCTCTCCGGTGAGCCGGCGCGAGGCATCATGGTGGCATCTATCTTCCAGGACTCGCCTGCCGAAGTGGCCGGACTTCCTGCCAGGAGCGTAATCAGCAGGATCGACGGAACGGAGATTGTAAACCTGGAGGGCTTCAGAAAGCATATGAATACGACCCGCCCCGGCCAAATCATTGCCATAACCACGGGCCAGGGCAATACCTACCAGGTTAATCTCACCGCGAAAGAGGCAGCTTCTGAGGATAGTGGAGGATTCATAGGCATAGGCATCTCCGGGAATGCGGTTTTATTAGGAGGCGTGATCTTTCAGGAGGCTCCTGCCAGGCAATTTTTGCAAGTCCTCAAGGCCTTACCCAGTAGCGGCATGCAGGGTTTTACCTACATGTTAAGCCTGCCTTTTGCCGGAATTCCCGGATTCACCCAGAAGGGCTTTCCAGGCTTTAGCGGCTGGCTGACTGCTGTCTTTGAGCCCAGCGGATGGGCGGAGCCTCTGGGAGCCAAGTTCTTCTGGATTGCAAACCTCCTGCTCTGGATCGGCTGGATCAACCTTTATGCCGGGCTATTCAATTGTCTTCCTGCAGTGCCATTGGATGGGGGACATATCTTCAGGGATCTGGTGCAGTCCGGCTTTGAGAGGATTGTAAGGCCCCAGGAGGCGGAAAGGTTCACTAAAACGACCGTGGCCATTCTTACCTGGCTGGTACTGACATCCCTGCTCATAACCTTGATCGCGCCGTTCACCAATTGGCTGCCTATTTAGCTGGCCTGGCATCAAGCTTCAGGGCATGTTTTCTTTGGTTTTATTTTTTTAATTTCCTTTTTTCGATACGTTAGTTTTAAACCCATTCAGATGGGACAGAATACCCGGCAATTGCCGGCAGGTAGGTCCTTTATGAGAATAAGCACAGTTTGGCATTTGGTGGTCCTGGTGGCCCTGGCAGTCCTGATGACTATGGCGGGCACAGCTCAGTCTCAGGAGATTGCGGATCTCTACTCCAGCATAGACTCTGCTGATGTTACTCTGGAAGGAGACGCATCGGGCCTGGCTTTGCGGATGGATCTGATCTATGAGGGAAAGCTGCTCATGACCAGAAACCTGACGGCGGACGGTCCGGGGACCTGGGTCATTCGCTGGCCGTCCTTTGATGCCGAGAAAGGCAGCTATGATGTCTGCGCAAGCTTATGGGAAAATGGGACCCCAGTCTCCAGGAAATGCTATAGCTTCTATTACGGGGGAGTGGAGCCTATAAGATTTGATGTGCGCGATTTTCGTGCCGATTCTCGCGGCATGCACCTTGCCATCAGTGCCAGCGATTCTACAGTTGTGGACATTTACTACATGCTCATCGACGGGAACAAGGCCGTATATGTCACCAGAGAGCAGGTAATACCCATCGCGGGAAGCTTTTCCATGCCAATTACCAAGGACTATGCCTGGAAGCAGATCCTGGAAAACGGGCACGAGTATGCGGGCCGGGTGAAGATTGTGGAGCTGAATCACAACCAAACAAGGGCCTTCATGAATTCCTTCCGGGCGGTCGATGATGCCTTGATCACCGAGACCTATCAGGATGAGACCGGTGCCAGCGCCACTGTCTTGGGCAACTCTCGCGTTCCCTTTGAAGGATCATTGCGGTTTATTCTATATCAGAACGGTTCCATTCTCAATACTACTGAGAAGAGGACTCCAGTCCTTCTTACCGGAGACGATGAGACGGTGGAGATCACCTGGAACAAGACGCTTGAGCCGGGCATCTATCAGCTACGCACCGTTTTGATCGGCCAGGGTGGCGTTGTCAAGGATTTGGAGGAGAACGTGATTGAGGCCAAGCCTCTGGTCAGGAGCAACGCCACAGATACGGCAGAGAAAGCAAGCTTTCCTGCAGGATGTACCGCAATAGCCATGCTCATGGTTGTTCTTCTCAGAAGAAGGAGATGATTATTATGCAAAAAATTCTTGCGAGCCTTATCTGCACTTTGGCACTGCTGACCGTTTTCGTGCCGGCCACAATTGCAGAAGACAGTCAGAACGCGACAGCGAACATCACGCTAAACGAGACCCAGAATGCCACAGCGGCTATCACGCTAAACGCGACTGACAATGTAACAGCGTTCGTCACACCTGTTGAGGACCTGGTTGTTACAGAGGATATCTCTGCGAATGATGGTCCGGAAATGGGTGCTCAGAATGCCACCTCGCATACCAAGGTTCTGCGTGCCGGCTTCGAGAAGACCAAGCCCCTAAACAACCTGGATGTGTACGGAAACAAGTCCACCTACAATATCCCTTCCCGCATATCTCCGAGTAGCGCTTTTAATGTCAGCCAGCGTCTGGGAAATGTATCCCAAATCACCTACAACACTGATATCTACAAGCCCATTTACAATATAAGTGAGTATTCAAGAACCAAGCCCCTTTACGAGGTGCCTGACACTCTCTCGTCCAAACCGGTTTACAGTATCTCCGGCTATCCCAAGATCAAGGCTACAAATAGCATACCTTGAAGAGTATTTATCCGTCATCCGTGCCTGGAAAAAATAATAGAAAAGAAGGTCCTCAGAAGGTTAGCCTTCAGAGGAACTTTTGAATTTTTGCGACTAATGCAGGCTTGGGGTAGGCGCCCACCAGTTTGTCTATGAGCTTGCCGTCCTTGAAGATCATCAGAGTGGGTATCGCCGAGATCCTGTGCTTGTTAGCTGTTTGCATATTCTGGTCGACATTCAGCTTGCCGAAGACGGCCTTTCCTTTCATCTCCCTGGCCAGCTCCTCGATAATCGGCCCGATCATACGGCAGGGTCCGCACCATTCCGCCCAGCAGTCCAGGATGAAGACCGGATATTGGGATACGGCAGAATCAATTGTCGCATCAGTGACTACTACAGGCTTATCCGGCAGATCTACTGATGGTTCCGCCGATTTGTTCATCTCTTTTTTCATCTGTTCCATTTTCTTCCTTTTTATCTCTTCCAGCTCGTCCAAGCTCAATCCTCCAAGCTTTCTTTGGCCTTAACAATGAGGGATTTGAAGTGACCCAGATCTACGGGCATTATCTCGAAAGGCAGATTGGTGAAGTCAAAGAACTCCAAGAGCTCTTCCTCGCGCGCCGCAGCATCCTTCAGGGTGTCCATGTAGACAGATCCCCGAAAAGAGCCCATCTGCATCCTGGCCTCCTCAGGACCCCAGTTCAGGCGGCGGAAAATGTCCTTCCAGGCATCCAGCCAGCCTGGGGAGAGGTAGAAGAAAAGCCCTTTCTTGGCCTTCTCCTCCATGCCCTTACGAGTGATGAGGGCGTCTACGCAGTTCTGGCACGCCACAAGCGCTGCATGGTAGGGCTTAAGGATCTCCTCAATCTTGGGATGGCACTGGCCATATACCACTATTATGCCCTCGTTGCCATTTGCCCGGCACTTTTCCAGTTCTGCCACAAGAGCCCCTTTCAGATCGTCGAAGTCCACGTGCAGGCCTGCTCCCAGGTAATGCACCTCAAAGGGAAATCCCAGATCTGAACGCAGCGCTTCAATCTCCTTTTCAAAAATGCCGCAAGCGATGATCGCATACATAACTAGAGCAAATTAAGGCGGCAATAGGATATATCTGTGATCCTTGATTTTTTGCCGAAGGTGACGGTGTTGAGGTTATCTGGGATTTTCAAGCTCTACTGCAAATGCCCTGCCTAGCAGCACCGGTGGCACGCGGGCGATAGACGGAAATCACCGGCAACTTTTAAGGCAACTGAATCAAACCGTTACTTCCACGATCTTTCCTGGAGTGCCCAGCAGCCTGGTTCGCTCTTCTATCAGAGATTCTTGGCAGCCTGCTATTGCCTCTTTGATGTTCTCCAGGGCTTCTTCCACGTTGTCGCCCTGGATGTGGCATCCTGGGAGAGCCGGACAGCTTACGATGTAGCCACCATCCTCGTCTTGCACAAGAACGACTTTGAAATTCATGATTGTGGGTGATTTCGCAAGCCAAAAAAGCTTTCGAGAGATAAATATCGATTTGGCTTTGATTGCCATCTTAGCTGAGTTTGCTCTGTTCAAAGATCGCACCGGATGGCCCGGATCCTGCACGCCTGCGGCTAGTGGGCGATAGGCTGCGGCCTTTGGCCTGGTGGCGCTTGTGGGCGTCGATCATGGGCGTAATTGCCGTTGCTCCTCGTTCGGAGCACCGTCTGTCAACCATTGAATTGATGTCTCGTCTTCATTAACTGGATTTACCCACAGAATATCCCTCAGCTCGCCGACTCGGCTTGAAACCGCAGAAAAAAACTTCCTGGCAGTATCGTCCAGAGAAATGACACGATTGTCTGTTATTCTTGCAGCTTCGATGAGACGAAGATCCTTCTCCATAGCAACAAGAGCCTTTTCGGTTTGACTTGCTCGTTCAATCTTCAAGCAAAATACGACATCATGATCTACGTTCGGCCGGTCTACTCTTCTCTTGGCATTCATGCTCCTTCGCCAGCGGCGAGCAAAAGGATGAGAATGCATATCCCATTCAGCTCCGATCTCTCGCGTCATCACCAAGCGATGGTATGTTTCATCAATCATGACCCTTAAGAAGGCCTGGCACCGTTCTCCCCGTTGACCTCTCTCGCCCGTAGATGTAGCAACCGATGCATCAATGACTAAACGCTTTGATTCTGCGGATGGCATCAATTAGACTCCAGTCTTGCTTCAGCGGCATGTATGTAACGAGTATCGGCTTCCATCTCTGCCGAAGAGAAATCTTCCGGCCAATCGCCAAAAGCACCGGCTTTATCCAAGTCGGCACTGGATACTTCTGTAACGCCGTCCTCCGGCCGCCTCTTGAACCAGTGGAGCTTGACTTTATCTGAGGAGAGCTTGCCTTCGGCAACAAGAGATTGAATGCCCAGCAACAGCAAAGAGCTGTGCGTCTCAGCTACTACCTTTACGCCTCGATTGGCGGCATCTGCAAGAATCTGCGCCATCGCAGTCTGAGCGAGCGGGTGGAGATGTATCTCAGGCTGTTCGATATAGACCAGTTGGCCTGGCTCTGCAGTCAAGAGGGCAACGATAACGGGAAGGATTTGAGAAATGCCAAATCCTACATCGGCAATGCTCACTAAATCTTTAGAGTTGCTATGTGTTCTATGAATGAGACGGCCAACCATTACCTCAACACTGACATCATCAACCTGTTTTGAACTAACCTTCCAAGTCAAGCCCAATAGCTCCAGGGCAGTTCCCAAGTCATTTAGGCGTGTGTCCTCAGTTGCCTGCCAGTGGCTGATTAAGCTGGCAGCATAGATCTCAAAGGTTCCAGGAAACATGGGACCCACGGAGGTTTTTTTATAATTTCTTTCTGGATTGCCTCGCAGTGCAGGCACATGAATAAGGCCTAAAATGGCGTCTGAAAAAGTTCTACTTAATCCAGATACAATAAATGTATCATCATCGCCCATAAGCATTTTTAATTCCAAAAAGCATCTCTTTCGTTCTATGTTCAGCACCTGGTCCCGGTTTTTCATATCTGCATTGAGAGAATTTTTAAAATAAGTTCTCGCCCACCCAGGACGAGTTGCCATCAGACGTGCTGCAATCATCTCTTCCAGTGTCATATCAGGCCGCAGGATAGTAATACCCTCTTCATTTTTGTAGGAAATCTCAGCTACCTCCATTCCCGCCTGTGGCTTATTGACAAAGGTCTCATTGAATGATAACGAGCTTTTCACTTCCAATCCCATGCTGAACTTGCCAATGACCTCGCCATCCAACTGGGAGAGGAACTGCTCTGCGGAGGTAAAACGGACATTAGGGCCATCAATTAAAAGAGGACCAGGATCATAAGGGGCCTCCAGAGTTTGCTTCATCATCAGGATAGGCTGCATTATACTCGATTTGCCTGAGCTGTTGGCACCTGCCAAGATCGTTAGGGGGCGAATTTCTATGGAGCACTCGTCGGCTATGGACTTGAAGCCCTTTACAGTGATGCGCATTATTCCTTCGGCCATAACATCCTCGTAATAGTATCACTAAATGTTAGATGTAAGCTTTTTCATCAGAGCTCGCCCCGGAAGGCCCGCTCCAGCACAGCCGGCAGGAGCGCGTCCAGATCGGCGGCGGTCTCCGCCTGGTGGCGCTTGAGGGCGTCGAGCTTGGATTGCGGGCTGCAATGAGCTTTTTCCTCTAGCGTTTTGTAATAGATAAATGCCGATGCGATTTGCATCGCCCAATGACTAATTACGAGCTGCCAGCCCCGTTCCAGCAGCGCCCGCGGCTTTCTCGGCAGGGGATCATTTACTTAAGATCGGATCATAGTGATCATCGAGATCGCCCCATGACCAGATACACTAACAACACAACACTGTCCGCAAAAATCCCACATCCCTCTCGCTTCCTCGACTTAGCTCTCATCGCCGTTCTCGTCATCTACGCCGTTTCTGCCATCGTCACCTACTGGCAGAGCCCCTACCTCCTGGCCCTGCTCCTCCTGCTCGCGCCCCTGGCGCTGGTAGCGCGCCTGGGGCCTTCGGCTCTGGCAGTGGCCGCCGCAGGAGCCGTCATCGGGCCGCTCACAGAGGTGGCCTGCGTTTCCGGGGGCTTGTGGAGCTATGCTGAAACGGGCGGCCTGCCCTTCATCCCGCCCTGGCTTTTCGTCATCTGGGCCTGCTTTCCCACTGCTCTGTGGCTGATCGTGAGAAGCCTTCTAGGAGAGATTCCAGAGCCCAGGCCGAGAACGCTGCCCCTGGCTCTGGCCGGCATTGCCATTGAGATCATGCTCTTTGTCGCCCTGAGCGAAAATACGATACGGGTCATCGCTGCTACTCTGCTACTGGCTGCGGCTGCACTCCGCATCCGGCCGGAAAAATCGACAGTCATCCTCATGGCAGCGGGAAGCCTCCTCGGGCCTGTTTGCGAAGCCATGCCCGTGGCCGCAGGAGCCTGGGTCTACGCCCGGCCGGATCTTTTCGGAATGCCGGTATGGCTGCCCCTGGCCTACGCGCTCTTCGCCGTGCTGGTGGCCTATACCAGCTGGTCCCTTCTCCGCCCGCCGGGCTAGGCCTGCTTGCCTATCCAGTTCTTTTGTTGAGTCGCTATTCCCCGCTAATCTGCCGCCACTCTCTTTACCCTGTCCAGATCTCTCAAATACTTCTCCCGTCGGGCGACATAAGCCCTCTGCATTCTTCCAAAGGGAACATACTCTGCCACCTTCCAGCCCTCCCCTGCCATTTTTAGCTTGGTCTCATCTGCCAGGCCCTTTAAAAAGCCTAATTCCAACAAATGCCTGTCCTGTCCCATCTTCTCCCTCAACCATGCCAGCAGCATAGGATCGTGAGTACCTACCGAAAACGGCCTTCTGGATTGCAGCAGTACTTCAAAGCATCTCATGAAGCTTCTCTCTATCTCCTCATAATCCTCAATGTCGCCCAGATATGCGCCCTTCACCAGCCGAATTTTGAGCCCATTGATATTGAGTTTCTCTATGTCATCTGAAGTTTGGCGCAGGTAGGCCTGTAGCGCTAAGGTGACGGGCTTTTTCTGCCGGACACAGGCCAATGCCACATCCTGTGCAAAGTCCACCAGGGCAGCACCTTCCATATCGATTTCAATGTCTACATCCCACAAAGCAACAGCCCTTTGCACCAAAAGAGTATTTTCTTTGGCCGACTCCTCGTCTATCAGCGCTCCAAGGGACGTGAGCTTGATGGCAAGAGATGCATCAAGCCCATTTTCTCGTATGCTTTTGGCTGTGGAGATGTAAGAATCTCTGCATCTTTGCGCTTGATCCAAACTCTTTGCATTTTCGCCCAGCCTATCCATGATGCAGCGAAATCCCTGCGCATTTCTCATCTTGCACCAGGCCAAGGCCGAATGCCGATCCGGCAGAGCCCAACGATCATCCAAGTGAGACATAATTCTTATGATGCGACTGGTGAATTAATACTTTCAAGATAACATAAATTTTAGATGGTTCAATGATAAACAAACACTCCTAATTAGTTCTATAGTTTCTGAAAAATGCCAAAACATTATATAAAAGATAAAAAACAAGAAACAAAATTTAATTTAGGCTTTAATCTCATTCGCAGGTATCGAGCAGACTTTTCTTCTTGCCGCCTCTCTTGTCTCCGAGTTTGATGGGCTCGACCTTTGCTTCTGCTTCTTCTTTCTTCTCTTTCTTTTCTTCGTGGTGTGTCATTTTGCAGCCTCCATTTATTCTTGCAGCTGATATTTTGCAGTTGATATTAATTATACCTTCCGGTGAACAATACAAACATTTTCCTCACTAATTTTTTGAATAAAGCGTTGATGTTTGGGGGAAAAAGATAAAAATATGCTGCCTATCTCACTCGCAAGTGTCCAACAGTCCCTTCTTCTTTCCGCCCCTTTTGTCACCGAGCTTGATGGGCTCGACCTTTGCTTCCTTCTCTTCAGCCTTTTTCTTCTCTTCGTGGTGTGTCATTTTCTTTCACTCCAAACACTTAATACGCGTTCTTAGCTTATTAATCTTTCGGCATATGACGGTGATTATTGTTGGAAATTATAGCAATTATCGAAAATAGATTGACTGAAATGACGGAATTATTCCGCTAGGTGAGGTGGCAAAAGATGATGAAACGATAGCGAAAAGTCATCCATACAGCTGTTGCAGCTATACTAATAATAATAATAATAATATAATCTAAATCAGCTGAGGATTCCTATTTACTTTGGTTTAAGAGATTGTTTTCAGAAAAACATGCATAATTCGCTTCACGGGGAAGCAATATCGCTAAATAATTCATTCTTCAGCTCCTTTTCTGATCATTCTTCGACAGCG
>Ga0307378_10010506_pt1 | contig 12012 bp, 10 predicted proteins | sample UN1MG_FD_202238 | JGI IMG/M metagenome (GOLD analysis project Ga0307378, IMG submission 202238) | Soil microbial communities from Risofladan, Vaasa, Finland - UN-1 | ecosystem: Environmental > Terrestrial > Soil > Coastal area > Acid sulfate soil | place: Finland: Risofladan, Vaasa | collected...
TGCGCGGCAGCTGGATGCTGCTGTGTTAATGAGACACCTAGAGAACCGTCAGACCGCCAAAGCCGAAGATATGATGCGCTCGGCTGTCGTGGAGGCTCAGCGTTATTTTGACCAGATATACAAGTAAGGAGAGTTTTTGCAAATGTTCAACAAAGGTGTTAATTCAATGGCGAAGATTTACTTAGTGATATTATTAGTGTCTGTACTGTTTGTCGGTTCCTGTAAGAAGTCGGAACAGGAGGGTGTTTCCGAAAATAATCAGACTGAAAGTGCCGGTGCCGAAACCGGCGGCGAAACATCGCAAAATAAAGAATCGGAAATGGTTGCTATCGACCTAAAGCTGCCTAGGCCGATGTTTGTGGGTACGCCGCAGAATATAAACGTACCCAGACTTCAAAAGCCCCTTGGCAGACCCAGACCGCCGTTTCTTGCACCCGCCGGAACGGCAAACGTGGCTTTCGGAAAGCCGGTTTTCAGCAGTGAAGTAGAACCGATAATTGGCGAAATAGAAATGGTCACAGACGGCGAAAAAAAGGGTACCGACGGCAGTTACGTGGAGCTTGGGCCTTTTCTGCAGCATATTACCATAGACCTGGGCGCCGAGTATGATATTTATGCCGTTGTGCTGTGGCATTTCCACAAGCAGGCAAGTGTTTACTTTGATGTTATAGTACAGCTTGCCGATGACGGCGACTTCATAACAAATGTCAGCACGATATTCAATAATGACATCGACAACTCAGCGGGCCTGGGTATCGGCGAGGATATGCATTATGTTGAAACCTTCGAAGGTAAGCTTATCGATGCTGAAGGCCGGCGGGCCCGTTATGTGCGATGCTACAGCAGCGGCAACAACAGCAACGACCTTAATCACTATATAGAAGTGGAAGTTTACGGCAAAGCCGCCAAATGAAATGCTCATGGAAATGCTTCGTGCTTGTTCTGGCCGTGACAATTACTGCTGTTGCGGTGCGTGTTCCGCGTCTGCGGCAGCGGCCGATGCACTGTGACGAGGCCGTGAACGCCGTAAAATTCGGCCAGCTTCTTGAAACCGGGTCTTACAAGTATGAACCCCGCCAGTATCACGGCCCAACGCTTAATTATTTCACACTATCGGCGGCCCGGCTAAGTTCGGCGAAAAACTTTTCTGATGTCACCGAGACAGACCTTCGGATTGTACCCGCGGCTTTCGGCATACTTCTGGTGGTGCTGGTATTTCTTTTAGCGGACGGTCTCGGCTGGGCTGCAACTATCTTTGCGGCGCTGCTTACGGCGGTTTCCGCCGCCTTTGTTTTCTACAGCAGATACTATATCCACGAAATGCTTCTGGTGTGTTTTACTTTCGGTGTTATTGCATGCCTGTGGCGCTGCGCACGCAGCGGCAGCATTATATGGGCGCTGTCTGCGGGTGTGTTTATGGGCCTGGCTGCCTGCACCAAGGAAACGTTCGTTATTTCTTTTGTCTCAATGGCTGCAGCCTTTGTGCTGGTATTCGGCGCCGGCTGCAGGGACGTTGTAAAATCAATAAAGCCTTTACATATCCTTGCGGCTTTGGCGGCGGCTGTAATAATCACAGTGTTGTTTTACACATCCTTTTTTTCGAATCCGGCGGCGATTGCGGATTTTTTCCGTTCTTACAGCCATTATCTTGTTCGTGCCGGCGGCGACCAGATACATCGCCATCCGTGGTACTATTATCTTAAAATACTGACATATTACGGCTATCGGGGTTCGGCAACAGGCGGTGAGACGTTTATTGTCCTTTTGGCGGTTACGGGCCTGGTATCTGCGGTACGCAAAGCAAATGGCGCCGGTGTTAATCTCAAACTTGTCAGGTTTATTGCCTTTTACACAATCATAATGACACTTGTGTACTCGGCAATCCCCTATAAGACCCCGTGGTGCCTGCTGGGGATGCTGCACGGTATGATTCTGCTGGCAGGTGCAGGCGCTGCTGCGATTATAAGGTCCCTGCCGAACACCTTGTCGCGCGTACTTATTGGCCTGGTCCTGGCCGCCGGTCTCGGACACTTAGTCTGGCAGAGCTATCTTGACAATTACAGACACTATGCCGAACCGGGCAATCCTTATGTTTATGCTCATACAACCGAGGATGTGTTTGTCGTCAAACAGCGGCTTGAAACCATAGCCGGACTTGCCCCCGACGGCCATAACATCTACATACAGGTGATCTTTGCGGAAAACGGCTATTGGCCGCTTCCGTGGTACCTGCGAAATTTCAAGCGTGTCGGCTGGTACGACCACGTTGAGCCCGACAGCGGCTATCCTGAAGTTATAATTGCTTCACCGGGTATGGAACAGCCGCTGGCAGCCAAGTTATATGATTTGAGGGCGGAAGAAAAACGCAGTCTTTATATGCCGTTGTTCGCCGATTACATGCAATTGCGGCCGGGGGTAGAATTTCAGGGCTTTGTGGTAAAAGACCTTTGGGACAGATTTGAGCAATACAGTCAAAGGCCACGGATGTCTGACAGCAACTGAATACAGATGACCGATAATTTGCAGAATATTAATATCAACGGTCTGGGTGATGATTTACAGGCCGAACGACACCGTTTTAGCCATAACGCGATGGCGACGGTTTTTGAGATTGTTATTTTTCATCAGGATGCCCGTTATGCCGGGCAAACGGCCTGGGCGGCTTTTGACGAACTCGACAGCCTTGAAGGACAGTTAAGCCGCTTTGCAGCAAACAGTGACATTGCCCGAATAAATAAACACGCTGTTGACAGGCCGATACCCGTCGGGCCTGCCGCATTTGAGTGTCTGCAGCTTTGTGCCGCCCTTTACGCCGAAACCGAAGGAGCTTTCGATGTTACCGTAGGCTCGCTGCTGGATTGCCGGCGCGGTAACAACAAAACACTGCCCCAACCATCCGACCGGCAGCTTCAGCAGGCACTGCAGCGTACCGGTATGAACCTTGTAAAGCTCGACCGCCGGCAGCACACCGTCCAGTTTGCTGCAGCGGGTGTGAAAATCGACCTCGGCGGCTTCGGCAAGGGTTATGCCGTTGACCGGATGGCACAGTTGCTGCGCGAATACGGCATAGAGACGGCGCTGGTTCACGGGGGCTATAGTTCGGTTTTGGCTGTCGGTGCGCCTGGGGGCAGAAAAGGCTGGCCGGTTACAATCAGCAACCCCGCCGGACGCAAACAGGTGCTTGTTTGTCTCCAGCTGGAAAACCGGGCGCTTAGCGGCTCGGGTCTGCAAAAGGGCCTGCATATTATCGACCCTCATACCGGCACAGCCGCGCAGGGCAAAGATGCCGCGTGGGTGCTTGCACCGGATGCTGCAACCGCTGACGCACTTTCAACGGCCTTTATGGTTATGACAGCCGACCAGGTCGAGCAATACTGCCGCAGACACCCGGAAATATCAGCTATGACAATACGCATAGGCGCAGGTGAAGAAAAAGACCAAATCCTGCGTTTTGGGACTTTCTGAATGACAGGTACGTTCCACCGCCGACCGCCTTCCCGTAATAGCCTGCAGCCAATCGGTGCACGACCTTAAAGAGTGCGCTGACCGGCTGTATAAAACGAGCCGGTATCAGCAACGTTACCGGACCAGCTTCAAAATACCCCACAATCGCAGCCCGGCAATATCATTTGCTGCCGTTCTTTTTGCTTAAAGGGTTTTTTATTGTATATTTTAAATATAAAACACTCAGCAAAACGGGGAGAGTGCGGTTTTTTTGTTTCCGGTTGGTACCAGGTCACCGGGAAGGTGCATGCTTTGTTTATGCAAACAGCGGTCGTTAAGGACGAGACTTATTACAGGTCTGCACCTGCAGATTGAAGGGGATATGAAGAAGAGGTATTGAATGCAATCTACTTCAAATGCCAAAATTCCGGATACTATCGATAGTGGCGTAGCAAAAAACGACGTGCGTTTTGGCCAATTACTCATCTCCAAGGGCCTGCTTACGCGCGACCAGTTGACCGAAGTCCTCAAGCAGCAGCAGGAGCAGGGCGGCCGGGTCGGCGAAATATTACGGCGCCTCAATCTCATAAGTGAAGAAAACATTACCGTTGCGCTGGCCGAACTTCTGTCGCTGGAATACGTCGGTCTCGGTGACACGGACGACATTGATATGAATGTCGCCAGGCTCTTGCCTGAAAGCGTGGCAAAGCGGTTCTGTCTTATCTCTATTCGCGAAGAAGAAGGTAAAATCGTTGTTGCCATGGCTGACCCGCTTGACGTTATTGCCATAGATACGATTACACTGAAGATAAAGCACGAGATTAAAGTTGTTGTCAGCTCGACACACCAGATTAAGCGCGCCATAGAACTGATTTACCACGGCTCGGATGTCGAAGAACAGAATCTTCGTGACCTTGTAAAGACCGAAGTTGACAAAGAGCAAAAAAGCCAGCAGCTCGAGGACCTGGGCGTCGAGGAAGAATCTGCCGCAAGAGCGCCGGTTATTCGCTTTGTGGATTTGCTCTTGAGCCAGGCTGTAAAAAGCAGGGCCAGCGATATTCATATAGAGCCCCAGGAGCGGTCAATGATGATTCGAATGCGGATTGACGGGGTTCTTCGTAATATGGTGCCTCCCGCCAAGGGTATGCAGTCGGCGATAGTTACCAGAATCAAGATTCTTTCGGAGATGGATATCGCCGAGCGAAGGCTGCCGCAGGACGGCAGGTTCAAGATGAAAACATCCGGCAGGGACATAGATGTGCGTGTTTCGGTTATCCCCACCATATACGGCGAAAAAGTTGTTATGCGAATTCTCGATGCTGCGGCGATAAACCATAATATAGACCAGCTTGGGTTTGAACCGCAGCTTCTTGAGGAATTCAAACACATATTAGCCAGGCCGTACGGTGTTATAATCGTCACAGGCCCCACCGGAAGCGGCAAAACCACTACCTTGTATTCGGCCCTGAATTATCTCAAGGACCCTGCAAAAAATATCACAACGGTCGAGGACCCTGTGGAATACCGTCTTGAGGGCATCAACCAGATACAGGTCAAACAGGAAATTGATTTGGGTTTTGCCACGTGCCTGAGAGCCATTTTAAGGCAGGACCCCGATATAATACTCGTGGGCGAGGTTCGTGACAAAGAGACAGTGGATATTGTAATAAAAGCCTCATTGACCGGGCACCTGGTTCTGAGCACCTTCCATACCAACGACGCCGCCAGCGCTATAAGCAGGTTGATTTACATGGGTGTGGAATCATATTTGCTGGCGTCGTCACTGAACTTGATAGTTGCCCAGCGGCTGGTGAGGAAAATCTGCGACAACTGCAGGGAAACGGTCAGTCCGGACCCCGAGATACTCAAGCGGCTGGATATTTCACCGGAAAAGGCAAAAGAAACGGTTTTTTATAAGGGACGCGGCTGTAAGAGCTGCAAGGACACAGGTTATTGGGGCAGGCTGCCTATTTTTGAATTTCTCGTTATCGACAACGATATACGGGAAAAACTTGTTGCAGGGTACGGTGAATCGAAAATAAGGGCACTATCACGAGAAAAAGGTTACGGCAGCTTATTTGAAAGCGCCCTGAATAAACTCACGCAGGGACTGACCACAGCCGAAGAAGTTCTAAGGGTAACCTTTACCGAAAATGTAAAAGCTTAGACATATGTTTGAAAAACGCAGTCAGGTTTGGCTCAATGAACAGCTTTAAGTATATTGCCCGTGACCCGTCGGGAGTAAAAAAGCAGGGCATCAGACAAGCCGGCTCTGCCAATGATGCGCTTGGCTGGCTTCGCGAACAGAGCCTTACACCTGTATTGGTAAAAGAAATTTCTGTGGACATTGATAAATCCAATCGTAAATCATCCCGGTGGAGACGCTGCATCAAATCGTCGGACCTTTCCGCGTTTTGCTGGCAGATGATGACCATGGTAGAGGGCGGTATTCCGGTTACGACGGCCTTAGATACGATAAGTCAGGAGATGGAAAATCGGCAGCTTCGGCAGGTCCTGCGCCGGATTCTCCAAAAGATGCAGAAAGGCCAGGCTTTTTCAGAATGTATTTCGGAGTATCCGAAGGTCTTTAACCGCTTGTGTTGTGCAATTATACTGGCGGGAGAAACAAGCGGTGATTTGGCCGACGCACTCTTGAGGCTGGCAACTTATTTTGACAATCGGGACAGGTTATCCAGAAAAATTAAATCAGCAATGGCATACCCGGCTTTTGCGTTCGGGGTTATTGTTCTGATAGTAATATTTATAATGGCTTTTATTGTGCCGCGGTTTCGCACCATATTCGACCAGATGGGCGGCGAGATGCCGGCTGTCACACAGGCTTTTATGAGCCTTTACGATGTGCTTGGCCATAACATTATCTATATCATTGCTTTTGTGGTGGTGATGGCGGTTTCCGGTATTCTTGTCTGTTCAAAAACGCGAAAGGGACATTACTTGTTCAGCAAAATTACCCTTGGTATTCCTCTGCTTGGCAAGGTGTTCAGCCAGGCATTCCTTGCGATATTCTGCAGAACCATGTCCACATTGCTGGCTGCGGGGGTCTCGGTGCTTGATGTATTCAACATTCTTTCTGCTATGGCAGGAAACGATATTATAAGGGACGCTATAATCAAGACACGCGAGCGTATTATCGAGGGTTCGAACATTTCCGGCAGTATGAGTACGACGGGATTCTTCCCGAACAGCGTGGTGAAAATGATAGAGGTGGGCGAGGGAAGCGGTTCGCTATCCAAGGTGCTGGATAAAACCGCTGATTATTATGAACGGAGGGTAGATTCCACAATAGGCACCGTTGTGAGCCTGCTTGAGCCTGTAATGATTGTAATAGTTGGCGCGATTGTTACGGTGGTAGTCGTCGCATTGTACTTACCTATTTTCTCAATGTCGGATATCTGAAATGCTGCCGGATGGCCAAACGGACGGGAAAAATTGAAAAAAGTGATACAGTTACCTCCGAATTTAGCCGATGGGGGTCATAACCAGTCAACTATTGTGAAATGTAAAGACCATTTTTAGGAGAAAACAAATGAAAGGCAGAAAAGGTTTTACATTGATTGAGCTGATGGTGGTAATCCTTATTGTGGGGATTCTTGCTGCTGTATCTGTGCCGATCATGCGGGGCAGGATTGATGCAGCAAAGTGGTCGGAAGGCAAGGCAATGGCTGGCAGTCTGGCAACGTCCGTACGCGCCTATGCTGCCGAGCGAGGCAGCTTCGGATATTCGAACCCCACGCTTATTCAGTTGGGATTTGCAACCACCGACCTGCAGGGAACCTACTTTAATGCCTCAAATTACAACTGGACCAGCTCGTATGCGGGAGACCCGCCTGTTTTGAACTATACCATAACCGTCACCGCACCTGCCGGTATCAGCACACCTTCTAAAGTTACTTTGGACCAGTCCGGCAAATGGACCGAGACTCCTTAGAAGTGCTGGTGATGTTATGGGAATGTCTGGGCACCGCTGAGCACACATTTTATAGCACAAGCGGGGAGGTGTGAGATGACTATTAGACCACGCAGGTTTGCCTCTGCAGCGGCCCTGATTGAAGTTATGGTTGCTATGGTCGTATTGGCTGTAGCCGCCCTGGGGGCTTTAAGCTATCAGTACCATGCCGCCGCCCAGGTCAGAACCGCAGATAAACAAATAACGGGTACACAAATTGCCCGGCTGGTACTTGAAGACTGGAAAAGTACGGGCGGCGCAGTTGCCTACGACCCGGCCTGCCTGGGGCTGGGATTTGTGACCGTCTTTCCTGAAGAAAACCACGTTGACCATACAGGCGGACATCTCGGTTCCAAGCTGTATATTCTCAAGGTCGATGGCAAACTTGTGCTCACGGCGCTGAGCTACAGAGACATTGCCCGCGATGACACGTCTGCAATGACTCTTAGAGAATTAACGGTTGTCGCACAGGCTGGAGATGATTTTACTTCGTCGGATTTATCTTTCGACTCCGGTGAATCGTTTTCATCGTTGTGGGCTGCCCTGTCTTCTTATGCGCAGCAATTGTCGCAGGTTGCACCTGTGCAAATGACCGGCTATGTAAGAATTGATGCATCGAGCGGTTAGGCCGTTTGACCTGGAATACTGTATGCAGAATTCGAAATCCAAATTTCTTCCGGGCTTTACGCTGGTCGAGCTGGTTGTCGGCATGACTGTCGGCACAATCGTGATTCTGTCAACGGGTGTTTTGCTTGTCAGCGGCCACCGTGCCTGGCGGCGAACTTATGACTCGGTCAACAAAAAAATAATACACCAGGCTGATTTGGCTGCAACGGTCTTCGGGTCAGTGGCAAGAAAGGCCAACCGTCTCGATTACAAACTGTACAATATCAGCGGGCCTGACTTTATTCCTGCACTGGGACAGGACTTGCAGCCGCAAGAGGTGGTTTTTGGCGATGCGGTGGAGTTCAGATACTGGGACGTTGAGCTTGACAAAAACGACAGCCACAAAGTCATGGATGTTACAAAACCGGCTACCGCTTATGCACTTTTTTACCTCGATGGCGACATACTGAAAGTTGACTACGGCCCCTATCCTCCCGGCGCGGTATCGGACGGGGGCGGCATGAGAAATACCGGGAACGTAACCACGGTGGCTCTTGCAGAAAACGTATCAAATGACGCTGATTGCCGGCCTTTCAGCCACACCACCGTCAACGGTGTGGGACAGGGCAGCGTACGCGTTAACATAACGCTGGTGGACCCGGACGATAACGATACCGCCAGGATAGAAACAGCAGCATTGCTGCACAATGTCTGGCCCCGATAACAGGCGCATACCGCCGAGCCCGAAGGCCCAGGTTGTGTGCGAAGAATACAAATGCGAAGTATTAAATCTTTTAAGCGCGGCTTTGTACTTGTTCTGGTGGTGACGGCGCTGGTTATTTTAACGGCCCTGGGAGCAGGAATACTTTCTGCTGCGTACGGAGCCAGGCATCGGGCGATTCGTGCAAAAAGCGAGGCAGCGGCTATGGCTGTTGCCGAAGCAGCCTGCGAACAGGCCGTTTATTGGATGAGCCGCCAGCGCGATGTCCTGGACGCCCTCGAAAAATCCGTCCCCGGCAGCAGCGGCACATTATATCTGCCCGAGGGTTACTCTGACTATAACATCGGACTTTTCTCATTCATTGATTCCCGGCCCGTGTACAGTATCGTCTGTCACGGCTACAGCGGTGCATTCAGCAGAACAGTAGATGTAAAAATCATGCAGGGCATAGGCGGCTGGGAGTCAACTCACACAATTCCCATAAGTGCCACACAGGCTGTTTCCTGGCCGGTCACGGCCTCCGAATCCATCTGCATGCCGGTCGGCGTGCACAAACTGCACGATTATCCCGATATGCGGGACATATATATAACGGGAACACCCACATTCGAGGATATGGTCTCGGTGGCAGAGTCACGCAATACCTACGCCGGCATCGACAAATATGCCGATGTAATGACCTGTTTTCAGGGCGGTATCTATTTTGACCAGCCGCAAAGCAAGGTTACCGACTATTCTGCGGTTCAGTTGAAAATCGACCGTTTCAGAAATGCCACTAAGTCCGCTTTCATATTCAGGCCTGTTGCCACCGCACCAGGACTTCAAAGGCCGCATCCGGCTGTTCACCTTGAATTTTTCGTTCAAAACGGTATCGGCAAGGTTCGCATAACAAATAATTGTACGGTTCGCGGCTTCCAAAGATTTGATACCGGAGTTACTTACGACTATAAGGTCAATCGTACAGGAACACCGGAATATCAGAAATACGATATTTATTCTTACCATGTAAGGTCTGAAAATGCCGACAGCACCGGCGAAAGGGCTGTTTACCGCATCGAGGATACGTATGTCAGGCAATCCTGCGCCGGCGCCGAATCCAAACCGGGCGGACAGATTTTTGTCGATGGAAACGTTATTATCGGCAGCGGCGAGGTATCTGCAGGAGGGATTTTGTGGGACACGGTTGCGGGCAGAATAACCGTTGCCGCAACCGGCAATATCTGGATAGCAAATTCGATTACGGTTGACGGCCAGCACGATGCCGACGGCAGAGTCTCATTGAATAACCCCCATGCCCTCGGACTTGTTGCCCAGGGTGTAATCAAGGTTGTTGACCCGGGTATGAGCGATTACAGCTATGTCGATGATAAACCTGTTGAGCCTGTACATTTTGTATATGTTCCCATAGCTATAGCGGACCAGCAGACAAAGGACAAGGATAAGGATAAGGACAAGGACAAGGATAAGGACAAGGACAAGGATGAAGACAATCACCTGAGACATTTGCCGAGCCCGATGGTGATTGAGGCTGCCATGACTGTCGGCGGCGGCGGATGGGGAGCCGAAAATGTCGGCCAAAGAAAAAACACCGGCACATCTTATGACCAGCTTATTGTCACAGGAAGTATCACCGAAGCCGTAAGCGGCCTGGTGGGAACCGCCCCGCCTTTGTGGCTGCCAAATATTCGAAACGGTTACACAAAACATTATTACTTCGACAAGCGACTGCTGGAAGGTATTTTGCCGGGCAATATATGGCTGCAGGGCAAGTTTATTCCCGCGCCGGCTGGCTGGCGCGACTATCGCCCGAGCAGTTGAAAAACGATTTCCCCATTGTTACTAACAAACCCACTTTAGCCGCCCTGATACAGGTCCTATAAAGCCCGAATATCCGGTTTAAGGCCTTTCTGTCGATTTTGTTTTGGTTTTTTTGACAAGAGCCTATGACCTTTCCAGCCTGACCTGAAATCAGTTAAAGGGCGTTATAACCTGCTTTTCTGCCTGCCGAAGCGGTATTATCGGTCGAAGGCCGCGCTTTTACGGATATTGGTGTTGCTGAATAACGGGTTAATCTGCCGCTGGTTCCGTGTTGCGATTTCTGAATAAAACAGCTGTTTTTTTAAGCCGATGAATTGACTTGAGACCTTGATACTGCTGCGCTTATATAACATGTGCATTGGTATATGCTGATGGACTGGAAACGACTATTTAATCCCGACTGCCACAATGTTGTGGGGCTGGATATCGGCTCATCTTCGGTCAAGCTGGTGCAACTGCGCAAAAATGCAGGCCGGTGGGCTGTTGCCGCCGCCGCCGAGGCTGATATTTCCGGCGGAAACCGCAGAACCGCTGACAGGAAAAAGGCTGTCCTGACGGCAATTAGAAATTGCGTGCGGTCGGCGGGTATAGAGACAAAATTTGCCGTTTGCGGTGTCGGTGGTCCCGAAGTAGCGGTTCGAGGTTTTAAGTTTCCTGCCATGCCGGCCGATGAGATTGCTTCAGCGGTGTTACTTGAAGCCGAACAGGTTTGTCCGTTTAACGTTGCTGAAGGTGTTATTGATTACCAGCTGATACCCAACGGAAATAATAGCGTCACTGGTGTGCTGGTGGCCGCTACTAAAAGGGTCATAAAAAGTAAGAGCGAGCCGGTAAAACAAGCCTTTCTCACGAACATCCTGATGGATGTGGACGGCCTGGCCCTGCTGAACTGCCTGGATGAATGCGAACAATCACAGGCGGGCAGTGCCATAGCAATCCTGAACGTCGGATGCTCCTGCACCAGCCTGGCCATTAAAGGCGGTAACAACATGCCGTTTATTCGAGATATGTCTTATAGCCAGGAGGAAACTACCGGAAAAGTACCGGGCGAAAAAGGTTCTTTAACCGGCAGCGAACCAGGAACTTTATCCAGCGGTGTAAATTCCGGCCAAAATACTCAAAGACCCGGCCAAGGTTTGGAGAAGGCCTTTGATAAATTAATTGTCGATGTTACGGAAACCTTGAGGTATTACTCCGCCGAACAGAAGTCAGCCCTTGTCGAAAAAATATTTGTTTGTGGTGGTTTTGCTTTGGTGGACGGCTTCGTACAGCACCTCGGCGAGAAGTTACCCGCACCAGCGGTATTGTGGAACCCGTTTGAGCGAATAAGTTGCGACCCGCTGTGCCCCAGCGAGGATTTGCTTGGAAAAAAAGGCCCTGCATTTGCAGTGGCCGCCGGTCTTGCCATGAGGTCGATTTGAAGCGGGCCGGCTGACAGGTCAAATAACCGGTAACA
>Ga0307378_10010507_pt1 | contig 12012 bp, 22 predicted proteins | sample UN1MG_FD_202238 | JGI IMG/M metagenome (GOLD analysis project Ga0307378, IMG submission 202238) | Soil microbial communities from Risofladan, Vaasa, Finland - UN-1 | ecosystem: Environmental > Terrestrial > Soil > Coastal area > Acid sulfate soil | place: Finland: Risofladan, Vaasa | collected...
TTTTCGCTCACAGCTCCTATACCCCTTTGGATGTGTCTACAGGCTCTCTACTCACATACCTTCTATGATATGCAATTCTACGATACTCTTAATAAAACAAGACTTCCAGCTTAGACAACACATTCTATTAGCACTTCATTAATTAAGTATTGATTCTATTAAGACTTCATTCTAATAGGAATAGAAGGGATATTGATGGAATAGAATAAGACTTGATTCTATGATACTCATAATAGACTAATAGCTATAGAATAAGAATAGAGCTTTATATCTCTTAATGAATTAAGAGTAATAAAACAGACCCTCTACAGAATGCTACTATACAGAAGTAAGGTTGCGGAGGGATTGGCTACTAAGTAAATATTAAGGATTAGGATTTTGATATAAAAAATATGGTATTATAAAGGATATTAAAGTCATTAGAATTACTAATATAATAAATCCATAATAATCTTTCATTCTATAACCACCTCATATCCCGATAATAGAATACAATTACAACAAGTATCAGTAGTTTCAAAATCCATTGTATAGAATCTATTATGACAATCTACACATTTTTTAGTTTGTAATCCTTTTCTTTTTCCTTTAAGTTTAAAAGAATACCAAAAAATTTTATAGGCTATAAGATAAATTATATAAAAAGAAATTATACCTAAAGTAAATGATATTAAATTAATCATATTTTTTTAACCTCTTTTTCCATTTATCTAATTTCCATTTATAATAAGTTTTAATTGAGTATACATATACAAAACAGAATATAGTAATAGTTATTGAGTAAATAAGCATTAAAATAGCTAATTCTATATTACAATTATTTGATGTTATCATAATCATATTTTTACACCTAAAAGTAATTTTGTTTTAATATATTTAATATAAATATTATTTTTGATAAATCATTAAAACACAATTTAAAATTAATCCATTTACCATTATTTAATTTAAGGTAAACTTTTATACCACTATTAATTAATTCTAATTTGAAAAAATTATTAATTTTAATTATCAACTAACACCACCTTCTTTTAAATAAATATAAATTGATTTTTCAAACCTTCTGTCAAAACCGTTTTCTTGTAATAGATAAAATATTCTGTCATGAGTTAATTTCTCTAATGAGGGATTAATAAAATAAGCAATTTCTTTAAATCTTTCATTGAATCTTTTATTATCATTCTTTAAAATATCATATTCATATTTAGATTTATTAGGAATTTCTATTATTTCATATGTATTGTAATAAGGAAAATAATTTTCTGCTACTTCATAAGGGATTATAAATTCAAATTGTATATTTGAATCTCTGTCCGTATATAAGAATTCAAAATCATCTATTTTATCGTCTATTCTTGGTTTACATTCTATTATAATATTAGACAATTCTCTTACTCTTTTATCGATACTTGAAAATAATTGTTCAGTTAAATATACATCTAAAAATCTTTTTCTTTTCTGAAATACTAAATATGTAGTAATTAAATTTAGAGCCGAACCAGAACGTCTTGATTCAATCCAAGTATAAGCTTCATCAATAAATACATTACCCTCATTAAATTTATCCATTTCTAATAAATCATTAACATGTAAAGGAATATAATTATCCATATTAAGTTTGTAATTACTATATATATTTCTCTTAAATTTAGAACCAAAATAGGTTAATAGAAATGTTTTACCACTTCCATTATTTCCTATGATTGAAGTATTCATAATTTTACTTTATTGGTGTAATTAATTTTTGAGCGTTAGTTAAATCATCATTAGTTTGTTGTAAATTACTAATTGCTTTAATAATTTCAATTCTGCTTAATCGTTTATAAGATACCATATTTTTTAAAAAACTTGTAATAAAATTTTTTATTAATAAACTTGGCTCATTATATCCATACATGTTAATAACTTCGGCAATAAAACCTAAAACAGTTAATTCTAATGGTCTAATAATATGTGTTTTTAATTCAAGATTATCTTTGCTCTCTAATAAATTATTTAATGTTGTAATTAATGATAAATTAGATTTAGGTATTACCTCTCTCATTATTTCTTTTAATTCAGACATAATTGTTTACCTCTCTAAAATGTAAATCCTATAAAAAATCCTAAAGCTACACCAATAATAAAAGGTATTAACAGAGTAAAATTAAAACTACTTTTTTTAGTTAATCCACTTGTTATATTAGAAATTATTCCAGAAGTTAAAACTAATTGAGCTAATTTAGGGTCTATTGATTTTACCTTATGAAAAGATAACTGTCCTGTTATAATATCGAAAAAGAAAAATATTTTATTATTCTTTTTTGAATAACCACTAACAGTTTTATCAATTAAATAGGTATTATTTCTATAACTGATATTTTCATTAGAGGGATAAAATCTTTTTTTCTTAACTATTCTATAAGTAGTTTGAACCTTATCTAAAAACAAAGCAATATATTTGACTTTTTTTTGTATCATTTTAAAAATATACCTCAATTGTAAATTTTATAAATAAAATTGATTGAAACAAAATAAAAAACAATGGTAAATAGGGATTAAAAGGCAATTCCTTAATACTCATTGATAATATTCCTATAACAATAGAAAACAAAAATATAACTAAAACAATAGTAAAAATCCTTATTTTCTCAAAATGAAGTACAATTATCATTAGAGCAATAAATATTATATATATTGCTATTGTACTCATAGGGGCAAATATATTAGTCCAATCTAACATATCTAAAGATTCTTGTAATATCATAATTTAATCAACTTCCTGCAATATTTTGACTAACACCTATAATATATAATAAACATAAAAATGAATATGTAATCCCTCCGATAACAGCATTTAGAAATAATAAATCCAATGCTAATACACTTAAAGAAATCCATAAAGCAATATACATTACTATGATAATTATAGTTCTTACAGAGCTTTCTTGTAATCCAGAGCCAAGAATCATAACACCAACAAATACCGTACTTGAAATTATTAATGTAAGAAATGATATTCCGTAAGTTAAAGGGTCTAAATCAAATGTTATTCTCTTTTTATCATAGTCTGAACCAAAAGCATCAAATTTTATATAATTTATTTCTATTGTAGTTAAATCATTACCAAGTAATATACTAATTAATGCTATAACAAGCAACATTATAATAGGATAAAATATTAATTTCATTTTTTTAATTACCTCTTACTTAAATTTGTAATTGCCAATACTGTCATTATTAAAATTTCTATTATTAAAATCCATAATGGTAAATAACCAATCCAGACCATAAAACAAGTAAATAATGCTAAATAACCAAAAAATATTTCTATAGTAAAATCTGATATAAAAGCTAATAAAAATGAAAAACCAAATATAAAACCTAAGCCTAACATCCAATCAAAAGAACTAATAATTATATCCCTCCCTCATATTCAGATACTAATAATAAATAACCAAATATTACTATTAATAAGGAAAATAACCATAATGGAATTAATGAGCCTACAATACAAATAATTGACATCAATATTAAAGATGGAATGAGAATTTTTTTACCAAATTTAGTATATAAAGCAATTGAGGGTGTAAACATAACAATTAAGGGAATAAAACCACTAATTAAAGTAATAACTGTTAAAGAATAATCTATATTTCTAATAAATTTAAATGAAATTGAATCTATATATCCAGTTATTTCACCGTTAATATAATTAGTATAAATTTCTGCATAAGGAACAAAATCTGAACAATTGATAATTATTTTATCTATGTATAAGTTTTGAGGTAATAAATATCTTGTAGTTGTATAATAAGATTGAAAATCATAATAACCTATTAAAGTAGTTAAATCTGTATAATTAACACATAAGTAAGGTTTAATAACTCCAGAATAATAACTATTATAAACTATACTTGCATTAATAGTAGAAATATTAGGAATATCAAACGTTGCAGAAATACCTTCATAAGAACTTGAATTAAAATCTAAATTAAAATATAATCTGTTTCCTATAACATAAAAATAATTATCATTAATATCTACATAATTATAATCAAATTCTAAATCATAATCATTAATACCATCTGTTAATTTAATTCCATCAAAAGAACAATTGTTAATTATATTAAATTGATAATGAAATGAAATCCATATAATAGGATTATTGACATAAGAACCACTAGTACCTAAATGATTATTATATTGATTAAAAAAATAAGAACCGTTATAATTATCATAAAGAGTTAATTGAGATAAGGGACTTATACCAAAAATATAAGTGTGTGTGGTCATTATAAAAGAAAAATTTGAACCTATAGCATTAAATCTAAAAAAGTTATACTTATTAAAATAATACCATTGTGGTTCATAATGATATAATTTCATATCCTCATTTTTTATTAAACCGATTTCTTCTGAAATAGAAGTACCATTAACATAAACTCCGATATAATCCAAACTAACAACCATATCAGAAATTACTCCACCGTCTATATAAGTTTTAATTTTACCTAATCCATCTTTATCATTATCTAATAATGAAAATGAATAAGAACTTTCATACACATCATTAATCCAGAATTGTATTATACTAAAATCATAAATATAATTTATATATTGATTTAATTCATAAGTTTCATTAGTAGTAATTCCAGTATATAATGGAATTTCATTAGTACCATCATAATATTTTAATTGAGTATTTTCAAAAAATACTCTTGATATTTGAGTATCATCGCTTGAATATATTTCCATATTATATTCATTTGTTGATTCTAAAGTTGTAAAATTAACAGACCAAGAAACATTAAAATAACCAGAATCTAAATCAAAAAATTCTTTTTCTATTCCTATTTCATCGTTATCTGGTGCGTAATGTTCCATTTCAACAACTCTGTCAGACATATCAAGAAAATCGTAATTTATATTACACTGGTCAGCTCCTATATCTATTTCTGTCCAATTTGAAAAAGTATCTGAACCTATAGGATTCAAATTATCAAAAGAATTATATCTATTAAAATCAAAGATATCAACTTCTAAAATAGAATTAGTTGTAATTTCTGGTATAACATTCTGAGAATTAGAAAAACCTAAAGTATCCCATGAGAATCCAAAATCATTATATCTTACTGTAGATACACCTACATTTCCGCAATTAAATAACATTGAATCTAAAACAGTACCACCAGTTAAAAAATTAAAAGAACCATAGTTTACATTATTGACTATAGCATTTCCAGTATCAGTATTACAATTAAAATCTATTCTTACATGATACCATACATTATTTTTAATTACAGAAAGAAGTGGAAGAACTGGATTTGCTACAATTCTAACTCCGCCACCAGTCCATTGCAAATAAAATAATAAATTACCAGTATCATAAAACATAATTCTTGAATCTACTGTAGAATCAGAATTAGATACAAAAAATTCCATATAACCAGAAGTTATATTAGGTATATAATGATAAGCATTAAAAACACCAGCACCACCATCAACCATAGAAATTATTTTATAATGACCATTATAATCTGCTTGTATTTCAGCATATTGAGAAGCCGTACCATGATTAGTAAAGTTAATAAAATCAATTGTAGAATCTCTCGTGCCTACAGTGTCATTTATGAAAGAATATGTAGAATAATTATTATGTGTGAATATAGTATTATTTCTTGTATTAATAAAATCGTCATATGAGTAATTAGTCGTATTATAATAATTAACATTTTTAAATTCATAATCAATATCTTGAGAAATACCAACTACATTTTTAACAGAAAATATTAAAATTGTAGATAAAACGATAAATATAATAATAAGAATTATTCTTATTGCATTTTTTAAACAAATCCATTCTAAATCCTTAAATGGAGTTTTATCATTATTTTTTGAATCTTTTTTCTCAATCATAATTTTACTCCAAAATAAAAAAAATAAAAATAATTGGAATTACTGTTTAATCCTTAAAACTAACGTAAGCAACAGCGATTCCAATAACAGCGAGAATAGGTATTAAAACAGTTAATAGTACTAAAACAGAGGGGTCTACTAACTCAGAAAGAGCTGTAGAAGTCCCGTTTACTGTAATCATTGTATCTCCTGCACCAGATATTAAACCTAAACCTAAAGGTAAAATGAGAGCTATAACCATTAAGGATACAGCTATCATAATTACCCCTTTAACACTAAGAGACGCCATGAGATTTTTTATCAAAAAAAATTTTTAAAGTGTTATATAATAATAAGAAAAGTTCATTTATAAATATATTTGTTTATGATATATCCATATCTGATATAATTTTTGACAAAAAAGTCAAAATTATTTATTTTTTTTTATTTTCAAATCTATTAGCAATACATAATGGATTAGGATGTAATTCTGTTAAATCATTATAACATATTAAAGGATATGAATCTATATTTGTAGAAATAACTTCTCTAAAACTCTTAAAATCAGTAATCCAATCTCTTTTAGTATCAGAATTAGAATTAACACTTCTTTTGTCATCTGTAATTGTATTTACGTTAATTAAGCTTTTATCTCTAATTAATCCCTCTGATAATTTTCTCATGTGTGTTATTTTGAAAGATTTAATCTTATAAATTTGATATTTAAGGCAAAATCTTAGCCAATTTTTTATATATTTCTTAGGAATACCTCTCGTTTTAACTAAATAACCAATTTGATACATTCCAGTATTTAATATTATTCCTTTACCTACACATTCTTTAGACCAATTACCAATTTTTAAATTTTGAGTTAAATAATTATCTATTGATATATTTGTTATTAAAGAATCTGTGTGAATTGCTATTATATTATCATATTTTTCTTTTGGAATATCTTTAATTACAGACCACCTTCCAAAAGCAGTAATCTGAGAAGCATATACAGAATTAAAGAGAATACCACTATTTAACTCAAAATTACCTTTTTTATCATAATTTTTATGGATTTCTATAAAACAACCGTAAAAAGCATTCATACATAATTTATTTATGTTATAATCAATTTCTAAAATTCCTTTTAATTTTTGTTTTTGATTAAATAACGTATTAATTGAATTTAAAAAAGGTTTATAATTTCTATGTGTAGGAATAAACACATAACCATCATATATTTCTACAATAAACTCTCTAATTAAATCTATGTCGTACCACGTTAACCATTTTTCAATTATACCACATGGAAATTTATTTATTCCTTTATGATGTATTGGAATAGTAGGAATTTTATAATCTTTAGGAATATTTACTTTAACAAGAAAATAGCCTAAACATTGTTCTTTTGGAATATATAAAGTTTTTTTCCAAACTCCATCTCTTAGATTAGGTAAATCTTTAATAAAATCTGGATATTGAGAATTAATATCATTTAAATGTAATTCTGGAAAAAATCCTTTCATAAATATTTCAAAACGACCGCCGAAATAACAATCAAAAGCTATTTGTAATATTAATTTTGGTACATTCCATATACTTGGAATAAAACAGTTTAATCTAAAAAATTGTTTGCTTAAAGAAGCAGAGCTTACTAAATATCTTGGTAATGGTAAATTATTTTTTTCTATTGTACTAATTAACAATGTACCTAATTTTTTAGTTAAAATACAATCTTGGATACAATAACTAATAATATCTTTCTCTCTTTTATTCCAATAATCTAATGAAGTGTTTAATAGATTACCGTTAATATCATCAATTTTAACATCTTTAAGGTATTTCTCACTTGCTTTATTCAATCCTATAGGGAAAAATGTAAATATGTCTGTAAATATAACTGATTTCCTTCTTGTAATATGTTTTATTGTAATCATTTTTGATTTAATCCATTTAATCTTATAGTTCTTATAAGATACTTCAATACCATTTTTTAACCAATTAATTTTCTTTAGTATCCTATTATTAACAGCATTAATATTTAATTCTGATTTCCATAATTTTAGTATTGCAGAAAAATCAAAATCGATATTATAAAAAAATCTATAAGTATTGGAATTGTCTGCACCATAGAATAAGAATTTAATACAGTCTAAAAAAGAGGGATTTAATTTAGATTTATTTTCACTACAACAAATTAATTTACATTTTCCTTTATATGTTTCTACATCATAACCAAGTACTTTTTCACATTTATAAGTTTTAGATATAAATTGTCGTCGATTTTTAACAATTAAACCATTATTAAGCACATATTTTTTTTTTTTTATAGGATATAAATAACCTAATCGTTCAAATATTTCTTGAGGTTTTTCTAATTTCTCATAATTATCTTTTTCGATTTGTTCTTTTGTCTTTTGATTAGATAATATTATTGATGTATGTTCTAAATAAATATCTCTTAATGAATGTATTTCCATAGTTATCCACATAAACATTTAATATAATTTTTACCATCAAAATCATGAAATAAAAGCATAAAACTTTCTAAAGTAAGGTAAATAGTTCTACATATTCCATTATTATTATTAGAACATCTTTTAAAGTGTTTTCCATCATATAAACATTTAGCTCTAAGATTTACAACCATAATTATTTCTCTTACGGTGTTTCATGTAATAATATTTGAACATCTTTTCTATTCAGTTTTCTATAATCTTTTTTAGGTATTTTTAATAACGCTCTTGCTCTTTCAATTGCTCTTTTTTCACTTATTCCATGTTCACTTTCTAATCTTTTAACAATTTTACCAAATTTAGTTTGCTCAAAAGGTAATTTAGGAGGTTTCTTAGTACCTGTACCTTTTATTCGATATTTTTTAGGAGTTGATTTTTCTTTTTTTTGAATAGAAGGTTCTGGAAGTTTTCTCACTTCTCTAACTAAAGAATAGAAATCAGTTTTTCTTATACTTATTCCAGATTGCTTTGATATATTATATAATTGATTTCCTGATAAATTAGGGTTGTTTCGAATAAGTGTTTTATTCAAATCAGTGTTATCTGTCATATTTTTCACTTTTTAACTTTTTTTGATAATAATAATAATTCGACATGATTTATAACAAAATCGGTGTATGAACGTTTTTCACTTATTTTAAGAAAAGTTGAACATTGTTCATTTTTTATAATATTTTCTGAACATTATTCAGTATACTAATTTTAGATTTAGATTAAATTTAAATATGAAAGTGTTTTATAATTAATTATAAACAAAATTAAAAGTGAATAAAAAAAATGGATAAAATAAACAGTATTGAGGGAATTAATAAATACTATTGTTCAGAATGTTTAAAATATCATATTAGAAAATATAGATATAAAATCAATGAACTTGGTAATTCAATTAAAACTAAAGACACACCTTTTTTTAATCATAAACAATTTGCGAATAAATTAACACCTACAGAATTGTTTAATAGAAAATTCAAAACTTCATGGAATAAATATACAATTAAATCTCATAAACAAACTAATAGTAGCATTAAGCAATAATTTCTATATACTTTTTTAAGCTAATTAGATAAACTAAATAGCGAAAAGTGAAAAATTATGGTTGATAAAAAAACTACAAAAATTATTGGTGTTAAACCAAATGAGAATAAGGAAGCTTACTTTATTAGAATTGCTCAACCAAGAGTTAAAAATATTCTTAAAGCAATTAGAATATTAGGTAATTGTTCTAATAGAAATAACTATGCTTATTCTCAAGAACAAGTAAATTTAATTGATATTACGTTATCAAATGCTTTAACTGATGTAATATCTAAATTTACACCAAGTAAAAAAGAACAAGAATCATTTGAATTTAATCTCTAAATCCATTTTTTTAAACTAATTAGATAACCTAATTAGTAAAAAGTGAATAATATGAAATGTTATGAAAATAGATGTTATGCAAAACCAATTGTTAGATTTGAATATAATGTACATAAAGAATGTTATTGCTTAGACCATTTAGTAGAAAGACTTGAGTATATTAGAGATAACAAACTTTTTAATTTATTAACAGAAACAAAAAAGATTATTCCAATATTTAATTTCTAATAGCTTTTTTAAACTAATTAGATACCCTAATTAGTAAAAAGTGAATAACAATGGTAAAAACAGAAATTACAGACCAAGAAAAATCTAAGGAAATACCAAGTTGGAAAAAAGGTTTAGATATGAATTCAGTTAAGAAAGTTGCAAAATTAAATATTTTACCTTCAATCAAAATTGATTTAGGTGATATTGTTAATTTAAAAATTCATTCCTTACCTACACCAACAAAATTTGCAGATGGAAATACTTATGAAACTATGCTTGTAGAATTAAGTGAAAACATTTATCAATTGAATTGTAATGCTGAGAGTTTTAAATTTCAATTCGCTGTTTTAAGTGAGAAGCATTTTAATGGAATTGATGAGAATATGATTGGACATACAATTCAAGTAGGTAAAATTGAAACTTATATTGATACACCTAAGTTTAAAGGCAAAGCAGAAGTATATCAAATTTCCTTAGTTAAATAAATTCAATAATTAACAAATATTTTTTTTTATTTTTTGAGGTAAATAAATTGATAACAATAAGATTTGATAATATAAAACAATGTAAAATATTTTTCTTATTAATTAATAAGGAATTTGGATTAATGAGAAGTTCTATTCAAGAAATATTACTTATTCCAAGAACAACTATATATGATAATCTCGAAAAATTAATGAGAAAGAATTACGTACAATATTATACTAAAAAAACTTCTAAAATAGGAAGACCATCAGTTTATTTTTATATTAATAAGAAAATAAAAAATTTGTTTTATAATGATATAATTCCATCAATAGAAGTAAACAATAAAAAATTAGAAACATCTTTTTTAAGTTAATTAGAGAATCCTAATTAATGAAAAGAGGTATACAAAATAATGAAAATAGAAAAATTTTTATATTGGATACAAAATCAATTAATCAATTATCCAGACATAAACATAAATACTGTAAAAATGTTTACTGATAAATTCTATTATTGTCTGTCCAAAAAAGAGAAAGAAAAATTTAAATTACAATATCAAGTAATTAGTGAAATTTCTTTAAAACAAATATCTTTAGATTCATTTATATTAGATTCTAAAATAAATCAATTAGAAAATGAACTAACAGAAGTAAAAAAATGAGGTATTATAAAATTGCCGATTTATTATACAAAAAATTTAGCTATAGATGATTATACAGAAATTAGATTTGTAGTTTATGCAGACTCATGGAAAGAGGCAATAATTTTATTTAAAGCAAATAGAATAGCAAATTGGAAACATTATTCTATGAAAGATTTTACGCAAGAATCTGTAAAGGTTTTAGAAAAACATCAAGTAATTGAATGGTATTATAGTGAATAGAGGTAAAAAATATGAGATATGAATTAAAACTTGGTAAATATGGAATGTATTTTTATGACAATGTACTAAATATTGATTTAACTCTTAATATGATACTGGATAAATTGAATTATTCTGATAAATTATTAAACGACAGACTATTAAAAATTAATAAATTAAATACAATAAAAAATGATTTATTAAAAAGATTAATTATATCAGAATCTAAAATAAATTTATAACTTTTTTAAACTATTTAGATAACCTAAATAGTGAAAAGGGAAAATTAAAAATGAAAATCTTAAATAAAATTATTCTTATTAGTTGTACTATTATAATTCTAATATTCTTAATACCATTTATGTATCATTCAAAATGTATTTATCTTATGAATGGAGGTGTTTATTGTAAATAATGAGTAATCCTTTATTAAAATCTATAATTGTAAAAACATTATCATCTATAATTGTTAAAACTTTAGTTCATATATTTTATAGTGAATTATATTGTAAAATACATAGAATAAAATTAATTCATAATAAAATAATTATTAATATTAATACACCTATAGAAATTGGATATTGTTATAAATGTAATAAGGAATACACTGAATATTCTGATATAAATCCAATTTATATTTCTAATTATGAATGGTTATATACTTAGTAGCCAATCCCTCCGCAACCTTACTTCTGTATAGTAGCATTCTGTAGAGGGTCTGTTTTATTA
>Ga0307378_10010509_pt1 | contig 12011 bp, 9 predicted proteins | sample UN1MG_FD_202238 | JGI IMG/M metagenome (GOLD analysis project Ga0307378, IMG submission 202238) | Soil microbial communities from Risofladan, Vaasa, Finland - UN-1 | ecosystem: Environmental > Terrestrial > Soil > Coastal area > Acid sulfate soil | place: Finland: Risofladan, Vaasa | collected...
GACGGCGTGGAGAAGGACCAGGTCCTGGTCGTCGTGGAGTAGGCGTTCAACCGCTCTCCCTCTCCCCGTGGGAGAGGGTCGGGGTGAGGGCTTCCATAAATCCCCTCTCCCTTTCAGGGAGAGGCTCGCCCACGGGCTAGGGTGAGGGTCGGAGCTGCCCCCCTCTCCCTTCCAGGGAGAGGGCAGGGGTGAGGGTCGCGGCGGCGGCCCGCGGAAGACTCGTCCTATGGGGCCGCCCTACATCATCGCAATATACACGGCACGGGCTTGGGTGAAGGGTTGGGTACGGTAATCAGTTTGGGCACACAATATGACTGATAACACAGACAGCATAGCCACCCCCTCGGGCATCCCCGTGGAGCGGGTGTACACCGAGCCTCCGGCCGGCCTGGCGGAAAAGCTCGGCCTCCCCGGCTCGCCCCCCTACACCCGCGGCATCCACCCCGGCATGTACCGCGACCGCCTGTGGACCATGCGCCAGTACGCCGGCTTCGGCGACGCCCGCGCGACCAACGAGCGGTTTAAATATCTGATCGAGGCAGGGCAGACCGGCCTCTCCGTGGCCTTCGACCTCCCCACCCAGATGGGCTACGACTCCGACCACCCCATGGCCGCGGGCGAGGTGGGCCGGGTCGGCGTGGCGATTTCCAGCTACGAGGACTTTTCCGAGCTCTTCGAGGGCCTGGATCCGGCGAAAATCTCGGTCAGCATGACTATCAACGCCACGGCGCCGATTCTGTTGGCCATGTACCTGGTGCTGGCCGAGGAGCGGGGCGTGCCGTGGGACACGCTCCGGGGCACGGTCCAGAACGACATCTTGAAGGAGTACTTCGCCCGGGGAACCTACATCTACCCGCCGGGACCCGGCCTGCGCCTCGCCGTGGACCTCGTCCGCTTCGCCTCGGAGCGGGTCGGGAATTGGTACCCGATTTCCATCTCGGGCTACCACATCCGGGAGGCGGGGGCCGACGCGGTGCAGGAGTTGGCCTTTACCTTCGCCGACGCGGTGGAGTACGTGAAGGGCGCCCTGTCGGCGGGCCTGGATGTGGACGGCTTCGCCCCGCGGATCAGCTTCTTTTTCAACGCGCACTCGGACCTTTTCGAGGAGGCGGCCAAGTTCCGCGCGGCGCGCCGCGTCTGGCACGGTATCATGACCCGGAAATTCGGGGCGAAGGACCCCCGCTCGTCCCAGCTCCGCTTCCACGTGCAGACGGCCGGTTCCACCCTCACGGCCGCAGGATTCGAAAACAACGCCGTCCGCGTGACGCTCCAGGCCCTGGCCGCCGTGCTGGGCGGCGCACAGTCCGTCCACACCAACTCCCGCGACGAGGCGCTCGGCCTGCCCACCGAGGACTCGGTCCGCCTGGCGCTGCGGACCCAGCAGGTCATCGCCCACGAGAGCGGCGTGACGGGGACCGCGGACCCCCTGGGCGGCTCGTTCTACGCCGAGCACCTGACCGGGGAACTGGTCCGCCGGGTGGAGGGGGAGCTGGATAAAATCGAGGGGATGGGGGGCGCCCTCTCCTGCATCGAGTCCGGCTACTTCGCCGAGCAGATAGCCGCCTCGGCCTACGCTTACCAGCGGGCCGTGGAAACCGGCGGGCGGAAGGTGGTCGGGGTGAACTGCTTTCCCGACCCGGAGTTGGAAAACGTGGAGCTTTTAAAGGTTGACCCCGAACTGGACCGGGATCGGCGGGGCAAGCTGGCGCAGTACCGCGCCCGCCGCGCGGAAGGCCCTCTTACAAAAGCTTTAAGGAAACTGAAAACAGCCGCCGGAGAGGACGGCGCCCCGCTCATGGAACCCATCGTGGAATGCGTCCGCACCGGGGGCACCGTGGGCGAGATTGCGGAGGCCCTGCGCGGCGTCTTCGGCTCCTTCGACGAGAAATGAAAATTTTAAAGATCAGCCACATCGGCATCGCCGTGGAGAACCTGGCCGAGGCGCTCGCGTTCTGGGAAAAGACCCTGGGGCTCGAGGCCGGGGAAAGGGAGGCCGTCCCCTCCATGTCCCTCAACGTGGCCAAGCTCCGGCTGGGCGAGGCGGACGTCGAGCTCCTGGAGAGTACGGATCCCGGGGGGCCCGTCGGCCGGTTCATCGCCGCCCGCGGGCCGGGCATCCACCACATCTGCGTGGAGGTGGACGACCTGGCGGGGGCGCTGGCGGAGCTCAAGGCGGCCGGGTACCGCCTGCTGGACGAGGAGCCCCGGCAGGGCGCGGGGGGCGCGAAAATCGCCTTCGTCCACCCGAAAAGCTGCGGGGGGGTCCTGCTGGAGCTCACCGAGAGGCGCCGCTGATGCCACTCCTCGAGATCGAAAAACGGGACGGATGGGCCGTCGTCCGTCTGCGTAACCCGGAAAGGCGCAACGCCCTCAGCCGGGCCGTGCTCGCCGAGCTGGGGAAAGCCTTCGACGCTCTCGAAGCCGACCCGTCGGTCCGGGCGGCGGTCGTCACCGGGGAGGGGAAGAGCTTCGCCGCCGGCGCCGATCTTTGCGAGATGCTGGGCCTCACGCCCTCCGGGGCGCGCGAATTCGCCCGTTACGGCCGGGAAAACCTCGACCGGATCGAACGTTCCCGCGTCGTCACCGTGGCGGCGGTGAACGGCCACGCCCTGGGCGGCGGCCTAGAGCTGGCTCTGGCCTGCGACGTCCGTATCTGCTCGGAAGGCGCGAAATTCGGCCAACCGGGCCTCAAGCTGGGCGTCATCCCCGGCTGGGGCGGGACGGACCGCCTGGCGCGGGTCGTCGGCCTGGGGCGGGCGAAGGCCATGCTCTTCACCGGCGAGCCGCTGAACGCCGAATCGGCGCTCGCCTGGGGCCTGGTCAGCGCGGTTCATCCGCCGGAACGCTTGATGGAGAAGGCCGGGGGGCTCGCCGGAAGAATCGCTACGCTGGGGCCGGTCGCCCTGGCCCAGGTCAAGCGGCAGTTGGGCTCCCCCGGCGGGGAAACGGAACTGGACGCCTTCGCGGAGTGCTTCGCCTCGGGCGAGGCCGCCGAGGGCATGGGCGCCTTCTTGGAAAAACGAAAACCTAACTGGAACTAAGAACAACCTGCAGGAGGATGCATGGCGAAGGAAATCGTAATCGCGGGCGCGTGCCGCACGGCCATCGGCCGCTTCCTGGGTGCGCTGACTCCTCTCAAGGCCTCGGAGTTCGGCGCGGTCTGCGTCGCCGAGGCGGTCAAGCGGGCGGGGATCAAGCCCTCGGACGTGGAAGAGGTCATCATGGGCAACGTCGTCTCGGCGGGCATGGGCCAGGCCCCGGCGCGTCAGGCGGCGATCAAGGGAGGCATCCCGCCCGAGGTGGGCGCCACCACCATCAACAAGGTCTGCGGCTCGGGGCTCAAGGCCGTCATCCTGGCGGCCCAGGTCATCAAGGCCGGCGACGCCGCCTGCATCCTGGCCGGCGGACTGGAGTCCATGTCCAACGTCCCCCACTACTTCTTCAAGGGTCGCTTCGGGCAGAAGTTCGGCAACATGGACCTGGTGGACGGCATGATCCTCGACGGCCTCTGGTGCGCCTTCGAGGACCAGCACATGGGGACCATCGGCGACTGGACCGCCCAGAAGTCGGGCATCAGCCGCCAGGAGCAGGACGAGTGGGCCGCGGGGAGTCACGCGAAGGCCGTGGCGGCGATAAAGGGCGGCAAGTACAAGGCCGAGATAGTCCCCGTCGCGATTCCTCAGCGCAAGGGCGACCCCGTCATCTTCGACACCGACGAGGGACCCCGCGAGGACACCAACCTGGAATCGCTGGCCAGGCTGCGGCCCGCCTTCTCCAAGGAGGGCACCATCACCGCCGGGAACGCCCCGGGCTTGAACGACGGCGCCTCGGCCATGATCGTCCTCTCCGACGAGGCGGCCAAGAAGCTGGGCGTTAAGCCCCAGGTCCGCATCACCGGCTACGCCACCGGCGGCACACCGCCCAAGGAGCTGTTCTACGCCCCCATCGTGGCGGTGAAGAAGCTGATGAAGCTCACCGGGGCCAAAATCGGCGATTACGACCTCATCGAGGTCAACGAGGCCTTCAGCGCCCAGGTGCTGGCCGACGGCAAGGAGCTCGGCTGGGACTGGAACCGGGTCAACGTCAACGGCGGCGCGGTGGCGCTGGGACACCCCATCGGGGCCAGCGGCGCCCGGGTTCTCACCACCCTCATCTACGCCATGTTTGACCGCGGCGCCAAGACCGGCCTGGCCACCCTGTGCCTGGGCGGTGGAAACGCCGTGGCGATGAGCGTCGAGAGGATTTAAAAAAAGGGATTTACCCCCTGCCGACAAAAAGCGCCCCCCGCGGGGCGCTTTTTTTAAGCGGGAAACCTCACGCGCCGTCCCGGGCGAGGAGCGCCGCGCCGTAGGCCCCGTTCAATTGCGGCTCGGGGATGACAGCGACCTCGACTCCGAGGAACTCGCCCAGCGAGGCCGCCACGGCCGGGTTGAGGGCCACGCCGCCGGAGAGGTAGACCTCCCCCCGCAGGCCGACCTTTTTCGCCATGCCGCCCACCCGCTCGGCCACCCCGCGGTGCAGCCCCCGGGCTATCTCCCCTCGCGGCGTTCCCCGGGCCAGGAGGCTCACCACCTCGCTTTCGACGAAGACGGTGCACATGCTTGAAATCTTGACCCCCTTCTCCGCCTCGATTGCCAGGGACGCCAGGTGGGCCAGATCGGTCTCCAGCGCCCGGGCCATGACCTCCAAAAAGCGGCCCGTCCCCGCGGCGCAGCGGTCGTTCATCAGGAAGCGCTCCATCTTGCCGGACCCGGTGACGGGGAAATTAACGCACGTACGGGAGGGGGATGTTAACCGGCCTTCGGAATCGGAGCCCACGGCGCCGCTCCTCTCCTGAAACGAAACGGGGTTTGACGAGCGACCTGGGAGGTCGTACCATCCGCCGCCGGGTTCCCGGATTCACGGCCAAACGAAGCGAGTAATGCCCCCGGCAAATCCGGGAATTAATGGTACGTTTATTGCATTTTTAATCACCGGGAGCCGTTTAAACGGACGGTCCCGTGTCGTCCGAGATGCAAAGCCAGAGTACGGTCGTCAACCCGCAACCCTGACGTGGATTTTCCAGGCCGGGAGGAGGCTCGATGGAAGAGACCTACAGCGCGTTCAACCAGGCGCAGCGCGAGTTCGACAAGGTCGCGGAGATGATGAAGCTGGACCCGAGCTACCGGGAAGTGCTCCGGGAGCCGGTCCGCTCTCTCTTGGTCAACGTCCCCGTCCGCATGGACTCGGGCAGGATAAAAACGTTCCCCGGCTACCGGGTACAGCACAACACCGCCTGCGGTCCGGCCAAGGGCGGGGTGCGCTTCTCGACCGACGTGACCCTGGACGAGGTCAAGGCCCTGGCCATGTGGATGACCTGGAAATGCTCCCTGGCCGGCGTCCCCTTCGGGGGCGGCAAGGGCGGCATCCACGTGGACGTGCACGACCTCACCGAGGGAGAGTTGGAGCGCCTGTCCCGCCGGTATTTTTCCGATATCCAGTCCATCGTGGGGCCGGAGAAGGACATCCCGGCGCCGGACATGAACACCGACGCCCGCATCATGGCCTGGTTCATGGACACCTACTCCATGAACACCGGCAACACCACCCTGGGTGTGGTCACCGGCAAGCCGCTGGAGCTGGGCGGCTCCCTGGGACGCAACGCCGCCACCGGCCGCGGGGTGGAAATCAGCGCCATCAACATCCTCGGGAAGAGGGGCATCGAGCCCGAGAAGGCCACGGTGGTCATCCAGGGGTTCGGCAACGTGGGCGCCTGGGCCGCCAAGCTGCTCTACGACGACGGCTGCAAGATCATCGGCCTCTCCGACGTCTACGGGGCGGTCTACAACCCCGAGGGGCTCAACCCCTACGACGCCGTCGAGCGCGCCATGAAGCCCGAGGACAGCGTGAGCAAGCTCCTCCCCGGCGACAAAATCACCAACGACGAGCTCCTCGCGCTGGAATGCGACTTGCTGGCCCCCTGCGCCCTGCAGAACCAGCTCACCGGGAACAACGCCGCCAAGGTCCGGGCGAAGATCATCGTCGAGGGCGCCAACGGCCCCACCACCCCGGAGGCGGACCAGGACTTCTTCGAACGGAGAATCCTGGTGGCGCCCGATTTCCTGGCCAACGCCGGCGGCGTCATCGTCAGCTACTTCGAGTGGGTCCAGGGCCTGGCCTTCTTCTTCTGGACCGAGAGGGAGGTCAACAACAAGCTGGCCGTTCTGATGAACCAGAACATAGATAAGGTTTACGCCCTGGCCGAGGAGAAGAACATCTCGATGCGCGACGCGGCGTACGTCTTCGCCATCAAGCGCGTGGCCGACGCCGTCCGCCTGCGCGGCATATACCCGTAAGCCTCGACGGAACCCGAAGCCCGAAAGAAGCCCCTCCACGAGGGGCTTCAATGTACCTTTGGTCCTGTGGCAGAAGGGGAATGGTCCCTCCATCTACCAACCTGTAGAGGCGACCGTCCACGGTCGTCCTTCAGTATTGCACTCGTAAGGGCCGACCGACGGCGCGCCGTTTAGGTCGGCCCGCGGGCGGGTCAGGAGACCCGCCCCTACGTCATCTCGACAAGGCGTTACTTATCGTACAGATTACTAAATTTATTCTACACCTTGATCATACGGTCTTTTCCCTGCATTCGTGGATGTATTTTAACTGGTCCCCTGTCTTTACGGCCACTCCACCGTACTCGGGGTTAAGAAGAAGGGGCGGTTTTACCGCCCCTCGATTGGCCGCGCTCAATCCCTTCAAGAAAAACGCGGCCAAGCCTCGTTACTCGTACTCTTCGCAGTGCCAGACGCCGCCCTCGCCCTTGGGAAAGGTACAGGTGGCGAACTTGTCGCACAGCCGGCAGAGCCCCTTCAGGTCGTTCACGGTGACCTTCCTGGTGGAAGCTTTCGGCTTCACCGCCTCGACCTTCTCTTCGCCCTCGAACTCGTCGCAGAAGCGGACCGGACGCCCGGCCTGGCGCGGGAAAGTGCAGGTGGCGGCCAGCTTGCACGTCGAGCACAGGCCGAGAGGCGTGTGAACCTTCTTCTCTACCGGAACCGCGGTTTTTTTCTTTTCCGCCGTCAGAATTACGGCCGTGGCCATGGTTTCTCCTTGTGGGTTGTCGGACGACCCTGACCGCCCCGCCGCGGCGGCGTCGGAGTCTTCCAATTTTTCTTCCTCACCGTCGTACAGACGGGCGAGGACGTTGGTATTGCCCAAAAGAACGTTCGTGAGCCTTTCAGCGATGACATCCCGGCGCTCGATCCCCTCGAACTCGTCGCACTCCAGGAGCGGTCGGCCCGATTTACGCGGGAAGGTGCAGTTCGGCTCGCGCTTGCAGGTCCCGCAGAGCCCGGGGATTCTTTTCTTCTTCGCCGGCGCCTTCGGAGCCGGTTGCGCGGTGACCTTCGTTTCCTTCGGGGAGCCCGTCTTCACTTTCCCAGGTGTGCTCGTCTTGCCGGCCATGATGCCTCCTTCTTTTCCAAACCTTTACGCCGTCCCTTCGATGGGATTGTTAAGGCAAGAGGTATGCCAGGTTGGAGCCCGGCCGGGCCGAAATATTTATGATATTAATGTCCTTATATATCAACAAGATACACCCGAACAATCCGTAAAGGTTGTAAAAAACGCCGCGCGGGCGGCGTTCGCACATCGGCAGACCCCGGGCGGACCGGGGAGCATCGCACCACCGGGGAGAAAATCCCCGGTTAAACTACGTCGTCATCCACCTTCCGACCGCGGCTCAACTTCTCCCGGAGTGTTTTCCGGTCAATGTCGAGAATCTTGGCCGCCCGGGTCTTGTTCTGACCCACCTCTTCCAGCACGTTCCTGATGTACTCGGCCTCGACCTCCGCCAGGGTGCGGTTCAGGCGCCCGCCGGACGGGACGCTGTAGCGCATGTGGGAGGGCAGATCGCTCACGTCCAGCGTCTCCCCCTCGACCATGACCATCAGGCGCTGAATCAGGTTTTCCAGCTCCCTCACGTTGCCCGGCCAGCTGTAGTTGACCAAAACCCGCAGCGCGCCCGAGGTGAAATCCGCCCGGGACCGGTCGAGCTCCAGGGCGTACTTGCCGATGAAGTGCCGCGCCAGCAGCAGCACGTCCTCCCCGCGCTCGCGCAGCGGCGGGACGTCTATGTTGATCACGTTCAGCCGGTAGTAGAGGTCCTCGCGGAAGTGGCCCCGCTCCACCAGCACGCGCAGGTTCTTGTTCGTGGCGGTGAGGATGCGGATATCAATCTTCCGGCTCTTGGCCGAACCGACCATGGAGACCTCTTTGTCCTGCAGCACCCGCAACAGCTTCACCTGCATGGCCAGGGAGGTCTCGCTTATCTCGTCCAGGAAGATGGTGCCGCCCTCGGCGGTCTGGAAGAACCCGGCCCTGGACTGGTTGGCCCCCGTAAAGGCCCCCTTGACGTACCCGAAGAGCTCGCTCTCCAGGAGCCCCTCGGGTATGCCGCCGCAGTTGACCGGCACGAAGGGGGCCTGCGCCCGCGAGCCGTGGTAGTGGATGGCCCGGGAGACGAGCTCCTTGCCGGTGCCGGACTCCCCGGTGATGAGCACGGTGGCCGAGGTCCCGGCGGCCTTTCCTATCGCCCCAAAAACCTTCTTCATGACCTTGGATTCGCCCACGATGCCGTAGTCGTCGTGGGACACGAGGCGGCGGCGCCGGAAGGCCGCCCGACGGAGGCTCAGCTTCTCCAGGGACCGCCCCACCGCGGCGAAGAGCTCCTCGTCGGTGAAGGGCTTGGGCAGGTACTCCTCCGCCCCGGTCTTGATGGCCTCCACCGCGCCCTCCACCGTCGCGTACCCGGTAATCATCATCACCTCGGTGTCGCGGTTGTTCTCACGCACGTGGCGCACCAGCTCCAGCCCGGACACGTTGGGCATGCGCAGGTCCGTTATCAGGAGGTCCACCGCGGTTCCGTCGAGGAGACGAATGGCCTCGGCCACGCTGCCGGCGGTGAAAACCCGGTACCCCTCGGCCGTCAGGGTACGCCTGAGCATCTCCAGGGTTTCCGGGGAATCGTCAACGACCAGAATCCTTTCTTTGGCCATAGGTCGGTGCTCACTTCCTCGTTGTCGGTATGGGGTGCAAGGTTCACGCGGGTCATTCCGGGAAGGTACTCGAAACGAAGCAACGCCTCCCACGTAACTGCGACGGCGCAGCCGTAAAAATGAAACGGCCCGGCCCCGGGGTCAAGGACGCCCCTCCCACTGGTTCTCCACCCCGAAGGGCATCGCCGCTATGGGGAGGGCGATGATGAAACGGCTCCCGCGGCCCAACTCGCTATGGACCTTTATCCCGCCTCCGTGCGAGGTGATGATGCCGTGCACGACCGGCAGGCCGAGCCCCGTTCCGTGCCCCACCTCCTTGGTGGTGAAGAAGGGGATGAAGATTTTCTTCACCGTCTCCCGTGACATCCCCGTGCCCGCGTCCTCGATGTCGAGGTAGACGGAATCGGCGTCCGCGTAGGTCGCCACGGTGAGCTTCCCCCCGTCCGGCATGGCCTGGACGGCGTTGACCACGATGTTCACCACCACCTGCAGGAGCTGCGAGGGATCGGCGGTAATCAGGGGAAGATTGGGGGCGAACCGCTTGACCACCCGGATCCCCTGCTTCTCGCACCGTGAATCCAGGAGGAAGAGCCCCTCTTCGGCGACGGCGGACAGGTTGACCTCGGACTTCTGGGTGGGCATCTGCCGGCTGAAGATGAGGAGCTTTTTGACGATTTCGCGGGCGTGCAGGGTGGAGTTGATGATGCGCTCCAGGTCGCCTCCCACGGCGTTGGGCAAGTCGGGGGCCTTTTTCGAGAGCTGGGCGAAACCGAGGATGGAGGTCAGCGGCTCGTTGAGCTCGTGGGCGACCCCCGCTCCGAGCTGCCCGATGGTGGCCAGGCGGTCGGCGTGCCGCAACTGCTCCTCCAGCACGCGCTTGTCCTCCTCGGTCCGACGACGCTCGAGAATTATGGAGATGTGCTGGGCGATGCTGTCTATGAGGTTGTGCTCCTCTTCGAGGAAGAGCGCCGTCTCCAGCACGTCCTCCCCGCCCGAGTAGACCAGCTCGACGAAGCCCCGTTCCTCGTCGCCGCACACGATGTCCGAGCGAAGGGAGCTCCCCTGGTCGTTGAAGTTCGAGCTCTCGTAGCTCCGTTTGTCCACCACCAGCCGGGCGGAAGCCATGTCCGGGTACTGCCAGGCGGGCGGCATCAGCTCGACTATCCCCTGTAACAGATCGTCCAGCATGACGCCCTGCTGCTGGACGAGCTCGTCTATCTCGTAGAGGCAGGAGAGCTCCTTGACGCGCTCGCGCAGGGCGTACTGGGCGCGGCGGTCACTCACGGCCACGCCCAGGGCCTCGGCCAGCCCCTCGTAAAACTCGATGGTGGAGGGGGTGAAGAAATTCACCCGGCGGCTCTTGAGCTGCAGAAGACCCCGGCTCTCCTCCTCCAGCTCGAAGGGGATGAAGGCCACGGACTGATAGCCCCCCGTCAGCTCCCGCAGCTCCTCTACGGTCAGCTCCGAAAAGACCGGCGGGCACTTCAACGGTTGGTCCGTGTTCCCGATCCAGAAGCTGCCCCCGGCGCTGATGCAATCGGTGGCGGGGTCCACGTGACGGCACATCACCGCACCGCAGAGTTTCTCGATCCACGAGTCATTGTCTACGCAGGGGATCGTCCTGCCTGAGCACTTCAGCACCGGCGAGAGCTTTTCGCAGGAGTAATTCTCCCCTTCGCCGTCGGTCGCCTCCCAGCGGTAGTGCAGGTCCCCGTCCCGCATCCGCAGCTCGATGCCGTCGCAGTGCGAGAACTCCAACAGCATCCGGGACACCTCCCGGAGGAAGTCCGCGCGGGGTGTGCCCAGGTTGGCGTAGTGGAGGATGCGCCGCGACAGGATGCAGAAGTCGGTCGCCAGCTTGACCGCTGTTTCCCGGATAGACTGGAGGTTGATGACGGTTTTCTTCATCTTTCCTGGACTATCCTTGCCGGCCAGGATTCTAGCTGAAAAACGAAATTAATACCAAAATTAGACCCAGGTTCGCCGATACCGGTGAAACCTCTCGCCAAGCTTATTCCAAGAAACGTGCCAGCGGTCACATAGCCCGTAAAACGGCTTGGCTACACGCCGTCGGGCACCCGTGACCCGGCTGAACGAAGGGCCGGTGCGCGTACCGACCCCGAACGGCTTCCTCATCCCCCCTCCCCCCTTTGAGGGGAGGCTCGCCTACAGACCGGGGAGAGGGGTGTAGCTACTGCGCAAGGTTTCCAGAACCGCCCCGTCCTCCGAGCGGATGACGACCTCCAGGGGCGTCTTCCCCGGCAGGGAGTGGGTGGCGCAGGCCAGACAGGGGTCGTAGGCGCGGAAGGCCATCTCCACCTGGTTCAAGAGGCCGTCGTCCACCTTTCCGCCCTTGATGAGCCCCCGGGCCGCCTTCTCGATGGACATGCACATGGCGGCGGAGTTGTTCACCGTGGCCACGATGAGGTTGGCCTTTTTAATGATTCCCCGCTCGTCGGTCTCGTAGTGGTGGAAAAGGGTGCCCCGCGGGGCCTCCACCACGCCCACCCCGGAGGTGGGGATCTCGGTGGGCAGGGTGCGGACGTTGGGGTCGAGAATCTCCTCGTCGGTGGCCAGCTCCAGCAGCCGCTCGGCGGCGTACAGAAGCTCGATCAGCCGCGCCCAGTGGTAAGCCAGGGTGTTGTGGGCCGGCTTGCCGCCGAAAGCCTCGTAGAGCTTCTCGTACTCGCCCTGGGCCAGGGGTGTGGCCATGCCGTCGGCCGCGTTCAGGCGCGCCAGTGGGGCGACCCGATACACGCCCGAGTCCTTGCCGTCCACGAAGCCCTTCCAGCCCACGTTCTTCAGGTACGGGAACTTGATGTAGCTCCAGGGCTCCACGTGTTCGGCGATGTGGTCCAGGTACTCGCGGGGCTTGAATTTTGCGAACTCGGCGCCCGAGGGGTCCACGACGCGGATATCGCCGTCGTAGAAGTTCACCCGGTTTTGGGAATCCACCAGCCCCATGTAGTAGGTCTC
>Ga0307378_10010510_pt1 | contig 12010 bp, 11 predicted proteins | sample UN1MG_FD_202238 | JGI IMG/M metagenome (GOLD analysis project Ga0307378, IMG submission 202238) | Soil microbial communities from Risofladan, Vaasa, Finland - UN-1 | ecosystem: Environmental > Terrestrial > Soil > Coastal area > Acid sulfate soil | place: Finland: Risofladan, Vaasa | collected...
GCTGCCGATCAGCGGATGCCCAGGTGGCAGGGCATGGCCGCCGCGACGTTCTCCTGCGCCAGCAGCGCCGCGAGGTTCAGGAGGTATCCCAGGCCCGCCTTCTGGTTGGCGGGCAGAAGCCTCAGCGCCGCGGCCTCGTACGGATCCACCACCGCCCTCATGAGGCGCGCGGCCGAGGCGTCCTCATCGTCGCTGTCGCCCTTAAGGATGTCGATCAGCCCTCGCGGCTTCGGGTACGTCACGAAGTGCGCCTTGTCAACGCCGGCCGCCTTCTGCGCCTGCGCCACCGCCTCGCGGAACCCGCCGACCGAGTCGATCAGCCCGTTGGCCTTCGCCTGACGCGCGGTGAAGACCCGGCCGCCGGTCACCTTGTCCAGCTTGGCGATCTTGGCGCCCCGGCCGGCCTTCACGCGATTGACGAACAGGTCATAGACGCGCTGCGCGCTGGCCCGGACGACCGCCTGCTCCGCCTCGGTCCACGGGCGGGTCATCCCCAGCCCCGCCTGCTTGCCGCGGGTCATCTCGTAGCGAGAGACGCCGATCTTCTCCAGCAGGCCCGACAGCGCCAGCTTGCCTGACATCACGCCGATGGAGCCGACGATGCTGGCCTCGTCGGCGCAGATCTCGCTGGCCCCGCAGGCGATATAGTACCCGCCGCTGGCGCCCATCGAGCCCATGCTGACGATCACGGGCTTGGCCGCGGCGCACCGACGGACGGCCTGGTATATCTCCTCGCTGGCGTGCGCAGAGCCGCCCGGGGAGTCGATCCGGAAGACCACGGCCTTGATGCGATTGTCGTCCGTCACCTTCCGGAAGCAGCGAGCCATCGTCCGCGAGCCGATCATGCGGGTCCCGAACAGGCTTTCGCCGCCGCGCCCGGTCACGATCATGCCGGAGGCGTTGATGATCGCGATGGTCGGCTCAACGATCCTCTCGGCCGGCTTGCCCTTCAGGATCGCACCCAAGAGGGCGAACGGGTTGGAAAGGTCGAACGAGTCGTCCTTCTTCTTGGCATAGCTCTTGACCCACTTGCATTCCTTGCCGCGCGGCGCGGCGGCGGCCCGAACGTGGGCTTCCCAGTCCTGCCCGTCCATCAGCCGGTCCACGAGCTTGAGTTGCTTGGCGCGGGCGGCGGGGATAAGGCCCTCGTCGATGGCGGCCCTGGCCTGGGCCTTGGTGAGTTTGCGCGATTCGGCGAGCTGCCCGACGAGCTGACTGTAGAGGTCATCGAGAAGCCAGTTGTATTGCTCCTTCAGCGGTTCGGAGGGCTCGGTGCGCTGAAGCGGCTCGGCCGCGCCCTTGTAGGGGCCGATCTGGATCATCTGGGGCGTAATGCCCAGCTTGTCCAGCGTGCCGCGCAGAAACAGCAGCTCCATGCCCACGCCCACGATGGTCAACTGGCCTGTGGGACACAGTGTCAGCTCACGTCCGGCCGCCGCGATCAGGTGCTCCCTCGGGCCGCCGGAGGCCAGATACGTGTAGACGGGCTTGACCTCGTTCAGCCGCCGCACCGCGTCGGCCAGTTCCTGCGATTGCGCCCACGACACCTGCGGCGAAGCGATCTCCAGCGCCACGGCGGCGATCTTGTCGTCCGTGCGAGCCGCCGCCAGCCGCTTGAGCCAGTCCTGCAAGGTCATGTACGTTCCCTCGCCGAAGAGGACCATCTCAGGGGCGCTTTCCAGCACCTGTCCGCTCATGCGAATGTGCGCAACGATCGGCTGGTCTTCCTGGGCGCCGCAGACGCCCGCCGACAAGGCGATGCTCACCGCCGCCAACATGCCCGTGTAAGAAAAAGTGCGTTTCATGGCCGTCTAATCTCCTTCAAGAGGCATGGTTCTCCCTGCCCTGCGACGGCTATTGTACCTTTGGATCGGCCGATTGGCAAAAGCTACAATGATAGTGTCATGCCCCGCGCCAATCGCTCCGAGCCGATGCCTGTCAGGTACTGGTCTTCTGCCGGCCTGTTGATCACCTACCGATGCAACGCACGCTGTGCCTCGTGCTATCTGTGCTGCGGACCGGAGCGCGACGAGCAGATGACCGTCGAATCTGCTGTTGCGATCTGGCAAGGGCTGATCCAAGCCTCGCCTCATGGCTGCAAGGTTCACGTCTCCGGTGGTGAGCCATTCACCGACTGGCCGCTGCTGATCGAGATATGCCGCGCCGCCAGGCGGGCGGGGCTTGGGCCCCTGGTGAAGGTGGAGACCAACGCATTCTGGGCGGCGGACGACCAGATCGTGCGGCAGTACGTCACGGCCCTGGACGACGCGGGAATGGCCAAGCTGTGCATCTCGGTTGATCCGTATCACCAGCAGTACGTCCCGCTCGAGCGGGCGAGGCTGGCGGCGGCCGTCGCGGAGGAGCTTCTCGGGGCCGGCCGCGTCCAGGTCCGCTGGCGCGACTGGCTGGACGGCGGGTTCGGCACCGGCTCGCTGAGCCCGGCGGATCGGCGGGGGGTCTTCGCCGAGTACGCCGCGCGCGGGCGCGATCGCTTCAACGGCCGCGCGGCCGAGAGCCTGGCACCGTACATGAAGCTGAAGCCCCTTGAGCTGCTGGCCGATAGTCCTTGCAGAGGCATGCTGTTGCGCGGCCGGCACGTGCACGTTGACGGCGGCGGGCGCGTGATGCCCGGGACGTGTGCGGGCATACTTCTGGGCCGTTGCGGCCGGCAAACCGTCAGCGATCTCTGGCGGAGACTCGACGAGGACCACGCGGCCAGGGCGATTGTCGGCACCTTGGCGTCCAGAGGTCCGGCGGGCCTGCTGGAGCAGGCCAAAGCCGCGGGGTTCACCCCGGCAAGGCAGTACGCCGACAAGTGTCACCTGTGCTGGGATATCCGGCGGTGGTTCGTGAGGCACGGCATGCACGAGCGGGAGTTGGGTCCGCAGTGGCTGTATCTGGACGATGACCGGCTGAACACACAAACCGAACGGAAGGGCCAGGCGTAGTATCTGCATGGGGCGCGATGGAGCGCCCCAGATCGCTGCGGCGCTCGTTTTTGCTTGACGGAAAAGGAGTTAGCGGATATGGTCGTTAGGTCTGTGCTCCTGCAAGGATGCGCATAGGCGTTTGTGTCGACCATCTCTGAAGGCACAGGCGATGGCTACGGACAAGTCTAAGACCGCCGTTTCTGCGGCGTCCATGGAGACGGAGATCGCCCGCCTCGTGGTCGAGCGGCAGCTCGCGACGAGGGACGAGGTCGAGCACTGCCGCCAAATCATCCAGCAGGACCCTGATCGGTCGCTGGCGTACGTGCTGGTCGAGCAGAGCGTCGTCACGAACGGCCAGATCCAGCGCATACAGCAGTCGGTGCAGGCCGCCAGCGAACGTCAGATCCCGGGCTACCGCATCCTGGGCAAGCTGGGCGCCGGCGCGATGGCAACGGTGTACAAGGCGGTGCAGCTCAGCCTGGACCGCGTAGTGGCGATCAAGATCCTGCCTCGCAAGCTCTCCGAGAACGCCGAGTACGTTGAGCTGTTCTACAAGGAGGGCAAGGCGGCCGCCAAGCTCAACCATCCCAACATCGTGCAGGCCATCGACGTGGGCGAGGCCAACGGATTCCACTACTTCGTCATGGAGTACGTCCGCGGCCACACGCTCTACGACGAGTTGGCCGAAGGCAAGGTCTTCACCGAGCAGGAGGCCCTTCAGGTCATCCTCCAGATCGCGAGGGCGCTGAAGCACGCGCACGAACAGGGCCTGATCCACCGCGACGTGAAGCCCAAGAACATAATGATCACCGAGGGAGGCACCGCGAAGCTGGCCGACATGGGCTTGGCGCGGTCTGCGGCCGACATCGAGGCGGCCCAGGCAGAGGCCGGCCGCGCCTTCGGCACCCCGTACTACATCAGCCCCGAGCAGATCCGCGGCGAGGTGGACATCGACTTCCGCGCCGACATCTACTCGCTGGGCGCTACGCTGTATCACCTCGTGACCGGCCGCGTACCCTTCGAGGCGCCCAGGCCGGTGGCTGTCATGCAGAAGCACCTGAAGGAGCCGCTGACCCCGCCCGACCATATCAACACGAAACTGTCCGCCGGCGTCGGCGAGGTGGTCGAGGTGATGATGGCGAAGGAGCGCAGCCGCCGCTACGCCTCGACGGCCGACATGCTCATGGACCTGGAGGCCATCGCCGAGGGCAAGCCCCCACTGCAGGCGCGGATGCAGATCGACCAGAAAGTGCTGTCGGGACTCACCGAGGGCACACTGGGCGACGACGCCGCGCTCGAAGCGACGGGCGAGTCTGCGCCGGGGCTGCTTCCGTACATTATCATCCTTGGCGCGGCGCTGGCGATGAGTGTGATTCTGAACGTCGCGCTGCTGCTGTGGCGCTCCTAAGTGAACTGTGATACTTGACACGTCTCCGTCGGGTGCGTAGGATTCCTCGTACACGCGGCCAAGGCGAATGCTGTAAGGAGAATCAGGTGGCCAAGGAGACGTCCTCGCACCTGCGGGTTTCGCCCGCGGGCAATGCGGTCGTGGTGGAGCTCACCGACCGGCGGATTCTCGACGAGCTCAGCATCAGCGAGATCGGCGAGCAGCTCAACCGGATGGTAATGGAATCATCCGATCCAAGGTTCGTCCTGGATTTCACCAACGTCGCCCACATGTCCTCCAGCGCGCTGGGCATGCTGATCACCCTCCACAAGCATCTGCGCGAACGGGGCGGCGAACTGAGGTTGTGCGGCATTCAGCCGGCCATTTTCGAGGTCTTTGTCATCACGCGGCTGAACGAGATCTTCACGATCTGCCCGACCCGGCAGGAAGCATTGGACTCGTTGCAGTGATGGATGTTCCCGGCTTGTCCGACGGGTGTGTAACGTGTCAAAGACGATGACGATTCCTTCCGACTTCCGCGCGGCGGCGGAGGCGGAGGAGGCGGTGCTCCAGGAGGTGGCCCGGCATGGGTACAGCGAGGCGTCGCTGTTCGCCCTCAAGCTGGCGCTGGAGGAAGGGCTGAACAACGCGATCCGGCACGGCAACCGGTTCGACAGAAACAAGGCCGTCGAGCTCAGCTTTGAGGTGGACGACCGCCGCGTCGTGATTGAGATATCCGACCAGGGCAACGGATTCGATCCGGCCGGCGTGCCGGACCCGACGACCGACGAGAACATCGAGAAGCCCTGCGGCCGCGGGATCATGCTCATGCGGGCGTACATGGACGAGGTCCGCTTCAGCAGGCACGGCTGTCGGGTGCGCATGACGAAGAAGAACATTCATTGACCTTTGCGTTGCCGCGGCAGGGGCGGGGGCGACCCGCCCAGCCAAGGACTACCTCGGCCGTGCAGAGATCAATAAGGACACCTCCGATGGCGCACGAACAGCAAGAGCGTCTCCGGCTGGAACTGCGGGAAACGGAATCGGCGACCGTGATCCGGATCAGTGGGTCGGCGGGGATGGACGAGGCCGAAACCATCAGGATCCAGCTCGAGGAGTTGACAGCCAAGCACGTGCCCGTGATCGTCCTTGACCTGAGCGACATGGACTTCATTTCCTCGCTTGGCCTGGGGGCAATCATCGCCGGGCACCTGAAGACCCGCCACTACCAGGGCGAGATCCGCCTGGCAAACCCCCAGCCGGCGGTGCGAAAACTGCTGGAGACCACCCGCCTGACGAAGCTGTTCCCGCTCTATGCCTCTGTGGACGGGGCCGCCTCCGCCTGAGGGCCCCGGCTTTCTCAGTGTGCCTGTGCGGCCGTTATGGCTGCGATCAGCACGATGTCCTCCGCGCGGCACCCGCGCGACAGGTCATTGATCGGACGCGCCAAACCCAGCAGCAGCGGCCCCAGCGCCGTTGCCCGCCCAAGCCGCTCGACCAGCTTGTACGCGATGTTGCCGCACGACAGGTCCGGGAACACCAGCGTGTTGGCCCGTCCGGCGACCGGAGAATCCTGTGCCTTGCGCCTGGCCACCGACGGCACAACGGCCGCGTCGAGCTGGAGTTCCCCGTCGATCATCAGGCCCGGCCGCCGCCGCTGAGCCAGCCGCGTGGCGTCGATCACCTTCTGGACGGCCGGGCTGTGCGCGGAGCCCTTGGTCGAAAAGCTCAGCATCGCCACGCACGGCTCGGCTCCCAACAGCGACGTACATGCCTCAGCCGCGGCGATGGCGATGTCGGCTAGCTGCTCGGCCGTCGGCTCCGGCACCACGCCGGTGTCCGCGAAGATCAGCGCCCCGTCAACGCCGACGTCCGGCACAATCGTGTTCATGATGCTGCACGAGCTGAGCGTCTTGCTGTCGCTGGCCAGCCCGACGCCGAACAACGCCGCACGAACCGTGTCTCGCGTGGGGCAGATGCTGCCGCACACCATGCCGTCGGCCCGCCCGTCGCCCACCATCATCGCGCCGTAATAGACAGGCTGGGCCAGCACCTTCTCGGCCTCCTGTTCGTTCATCCCCTTGTGCCTGCGGCGTTCGCATAGGAGCTGCACGTACTGCGGGCGACGCACGTCCTCGTGATGATCGACGATCTCGATTCCGGCAAGGTCCACGCCGGCTGCGGACGCCTGCTCGGCAATCTGCCCGTCCTTCCCCAGCAGGACAACGCGACCGTAGCCCCTGTCAACAACCGCCCGCGCCGCCTTCAGCACGCGAGGATCGTCCGCTTCCGGAAGGATGATCCTGCGGTTGGCTTCGCGGGCGCGGGCGCAGATTCGGTCGAGGACGATGTTGCTCATTGGCGTGCCTTGGCGTACATTGCCGGCTGCTGTCCAGGTGGACCGTCGAGTGAAGGACGAGATGTTACCAACCGTTTCTGCCGGTGTCGAGGAGAAGGTCGCGCGCCACAGGGCGCACGGGCTGGAGAAGATCCAGGTGCAGCTAGCCGCGCTGGCGGCGGTGTGCGTGGTGTATTTCGTCTTCAGCAAGGCGTTTGAGGCGTGGGACCCGCTGGCGCCGGTGGTGTTTCTGCCGATGGGCGCTTACGTGCAGGCGGCCGGGTTCATCGGCCTGCTGTTGGCGATGGCCGCTGTCTGCGCGGTGCTCACCATATCCTCTCGGCGCGAGGGGGCGCTGCTGGCGGTCCTGATCGGCGCCGGCGGCGTCAGCCTGCACTCGCCGCAGGCCCGCGCGCTGTTCTGGCTCAGGCCCGGCGGACTGAGCGGCGTGTACGGCAGCATGATCCTCGAGGTCGTCCTGTTCGCCGGCGCGGTCGTCCTTGCAGCCGTCGTCATCGACCTGATCCAGACACTCATCGGTCGCATCAGGCCGGGCTGGCTCTGGAGAAGCCCTATCGCCGACCTGCCCGAGAAGCAACTGTCCGCTCTCGGCAAAGCCGGCCCCGACGGGAGTGTCTGGATCGGCGGGGTCGAGGCCCTGTTTCTAAACATCGTGTATGGGGCCGTTTCGCACTTCGGCCGCAAGGGCACCATGAAAGTGCGCAAGGAATCGGGTGCCGCACACAGCGCGGTGCGCGCTCTGGCCTGCCTGGGGTTGGGGCTGCTCATTGCCGTGGTAGTGCTGCTGCTGGTGCTGCGGTCGGCCGAGCGGGGGCAGATTCTCTTCGCCCTGGCATTGAGCTTCGGGGCCGGCGTGCTGATATCACATCAGGTCTTCCCCACGGGCTTCAGCGCGGCGGCGTGGCTGGCGCCGATGATCGCGGCCGTCTTCTTCTACGCGCTGGCCGCCTTCGCCCCCATACCCGACACGCCCCAGGGCTGGATAAGCGTGCCGCTCTATGCCCGGGCACTGCCGATCGACTGGCTCAGCGCCGGCGCCGGCGGGGGGCTGCTGGGATACTGGATCTCCTGGCGAATCCACGAGCTTCGTATCCTGGACAAGGCCGGCAAACGCCACCATGGTAGCACCCGGGAGCCAGGAGCCGGGAGCCAGTAGCCGTGCCTGCCCCCAACTGAGAAGCCGGCCGATGGCTATCGGCCGGGCTTAGTCCACGTTGATCCAGTACCGCTGGGTCACGCGCTCAGCCTGCGGGGAGTAGCTCTCGGAGTCCAGCACACCGCCGCACTTGGCAATCACACGGGCGGAGGCGGCGTTCTCGGCGGCGCAGGTGATCCGTACGCGGCGAATTCCGAGCTGGCGGGCCTTGGCCAAGAGGAGCCTGAGCATCCGCGTGGCGTAGCCCTTGTTCCGTTCCGATGGGCGAATGGCGTATCCCACGTGCCCGCCGAAGTCCAGAAGCGCCTCGGTCAGCCGATGCCGGAGGTTGCATTCGCCGACAATGCGCTCGCCATCCATGAGCCAGTACGTCGAGGCCGGCACCCATCCGGCCGGCAGGCCGATGCCTTGGGCCTGGTCGCGCATCCGCTGCACGAAGGCCGCGAAGTCCCCCCTCGCCCTGTCATCGCCGTCGTACCGCCCCTCTTCGCCGACCGCGGCATAGTCGTTGATGTAATCGAGGTACGCATCTCGCATCGACTCGTCGGGCTCGGTTAGTATGATATCCGGTTCAGTCATCGCTTCTGCTGTTCCCAGAGCATCCGGTGGCCGCGCGCCCTGGGGCCATGGACGGCCAAGCCACACGGGAACCGCCCGATGCGCCCTGCGTCCATTGGACGTGAGAATCACATTCGCCGCAAGGAGCAAGGGAGTGAACATACGCGCAACGCTGGTTGTCGTGGTAGCGGCCGCGCTGTTGAGCGGGTGCTCGAACAACGCGAATCCCAAGAGGCAGGCCGCGCCGTCATTGCCTTTGACGCTGCCTGTCGTGAGGACGTGGGGCGAGCTGTTCAGCCAAGCGGCCATCGAGCTTCGGCCGGACCCGCGAGTGAAACGGCGCGACACGGACCCCAACACCCCGCTCGTTCGGGTTCGGCTAGGCATCGAATCATCGACGTGCCGGCTCTACGGCGGCGCGCTGCTCTACGTCCTGACGGAGAACTACGTGCCCGATCCCAAACAGATGCCGCTGCGTCTCAGGCGCGGCGTTCGGACTCTCCAGTGCGGGCCGCTGCGCGTGGCTGTCGATGACGGCAGAGCCGACCAGCCCGCCGAGCTCTCGGGCATGGTCATGCCGGATATCGGCGAGTTGCCGCCGAGGCGGTGTCTCTTCGTGGCGGCCATTCCAGGCCATTCGGCCGGGAAGCGCCGGGTGCTCGTGTACGACTCCGCCGGCCGGTGTGTCGCGCGTGCGGATTTCGAGGTTTCCCGGGAGTCGGCCCACGCCTGGACGATCTGGGGACGGCCGAGACGCGTTGCTGAACTGGAGGAGGCCCGCCCCGGCGACCCGGAGGACCTGATTGTCCACCACGTGGCCGTCGGGGGCGACGGCGCCGCCACGCCCGAATGGGACTCCTACGGCTGCCGGCCGTTGTATGCCGACGGTGCCGTGCCCGGCGCGCCTGCCAGGCCGAAGCGATTCCGTGCGCTACCGATGCCCACCTCACCAAACGCTCCGCTGCCCACCTTCCTGCCGCGCAAGGTCGATCGGGCACTGAGGGCAAGCCTCGACGGCCACACGCTGAAGATCGACTGTGACAGGAAGATCACCATGTCCCGCCCGGACCATCACTTCCTGGTGCGATGGTGGGTCAACGGCAAGCCGTTCGTGCCCAGGCCGTTGCGGGAGTATGAGGACGACAACGGAGGGATGCTGATTCGCAGCCGCCACCTCCATCTGCGGATGCAGTTCGATTCGGCCAAGCTCGGCGCTGTCAAGGGCGACCGGATCGGCCTGCAACTGCTCTACTGCCATCGCGGGTGGCAGTTCTGCACGCCCGACACGGTCGAGATGCTGAAGCTGTTGGGGGACCGCGAACGGCCTTGCCTGCCCATGCTGTCCAATCGCGTGGAGTTCGTGGCCGAGTAGGGCAGCGGGGGCCCCAGCAGAGTCGGGTGATTGCCATCAGCCAGCCTGCGCGGAACGGCCGGATCACACAGGCGACGACGCCTCTGGTGCGCGGCATTCGTCAGTCCACCAGGACCAGACCGAAGTGGTGCTGCGGGTCGCTGTCGTTGCGGACGACGTTGATCGTGAAGCCGTGCTTGCGGACCGTTGCGAACACGTCGATGCCGCAGGCCTCCATGGACGGCCGGGCCTCGTCGGGATGGCGGCAGCCCTCGTCGAACGCGCACTGCTTGCACAGCAGACAGGGCCCCGAGCCCAGCCCCAGGGCCTTGTAGTAGCCGCTTAGGAACAGCTCTCGCTCGAGCTTGACGGCGATATCCTTCGCCCGGCCGCCCGGGGCCTCGAAGAGAACCGCCCGCCTGTACTCATCGAGCGTCACGCGCGTCTCGGCCGGCGTGGGGGTGTGCGGCGGACAGACCAAGCTGCCGCCGTAGCCCCCGCATCCAAACTGGCACTTCAGGCGCACCCAATGGCCCGTCTCGACGCTCTTGGGCGAGACGATCTTCGGGCCCTTGGCGCCGAACTTGCGTGCGAGCTTGAGGATCGCAGCACGCGTCGGCAGTGCCCGGGCGGACCTGCTTGTGCCTTTCCGAGTCAGCGCCCACCTCCGGTCCAACGAAGACGACACGAAGCCGACGGAAGCCCTTCCGTCGGCCGTGGCGACACATGCAGAACACTGCTATTCGATCACATACACCCGCACGGCCAGGGGCGCCAGCTCGTCGGTGAACGCGCCGTCTTTGATCTCCACGGTGCGGTCGGTTTTCCAGACGGCGGCCTTCGCTCCGGCCGGCGGGTCGGCCAGCGTGAATGTCGGCTTGGCCGCCTCCCGCGTGACGTTCACGGCGATGACGTAGGTCTTGCCCTGGTATTCCTTACGGATGGCCTGGATGGCGTGACCGGCGGCGGCCGCGTCCTTTGTCTCATCGCCGCTGATCGTGAGCTTCTTGGCCGTGTCGCCCAGTACGATCGGTCCGGCCAGCTCGGTCAGCTCGCCGTTGGTCCGCTTCATCTCGGCCTCGACCTCGGGCGTGAGGTTCTTCCACCGGAAGGGCTCGAAGGCGATGGTGAAGTAGCCCAGCCCCTTGGCGCCGTTGGCGATGGCCATGTACGCCTCGGCCCGCATCTCCGCCGCGTTGGGGCCGCGGGTCTCCTTGGCCGTCCACGACAGGTCCTGGTCGGAGGCCTCGATGATCGTCCAGACCGGCTGGCCCTTCCGGGCGAGGCTCACCAGCTTGCGCGTGGCCAAGCCTACCTCCGGCAGGCGGTCGGGCTTGTTCCAGCCGGTCACGGGGTAGTGGTCGAAGCTGGTGATATCGGCCCACTTGAGGAACTCGCCGTAGTACCGCATCGGCAGCTTGTAGCTCTTCTGGTAGGGGCCGAAGAAGCCGGCCCCCAAGATGTTCCACGTCAGGGCGCCGGGCATGAGCTTCTTGACCTTCTCGTAGTTGGCCTTCTCAACCTCGGGCAGGCGCGTGGGAAGCGGCTCAAGCTTCTTGGCGGGGGGATAGCTGTCGGCCGTCGTGAAGCAGATGGCGTCGACGGCCCAGATCACGGCGTTGGGATCGACCTTGTCGCCCTTGCCAAGCGTGCGACCCTTGCCGGGCTTGAACGTCAGCGTGTTGGAGCCGGCCTTCAGCTCGACCTGACCGTAGGGGCTCCAGCCGACGCCCCGCCCGCCGCCGAGGTTGGTGTTGTCCTTGACCGGCAGGACTCGCGGCGTGGTCTGCTCGGCGGCGCCGTTCAGGCTCCACACCGTCGGGTTGGCCCAGGTGTGCGTGAACTCGCGGACCCACAGGTTGTACTTGCCCGCCGTCTTGACCTGGAACTCCCAGGTGAGCTGGCCCTCCAGCGCCTGCGTGCCGACACACTGCTTGCCCGAGAGGGCCGGCTTGCTCCCCTCCAGCCAGGGCGATCGGTTCAACGTATTGGTCTTGGCGGACTCGGCCTCGATCCAGACGATCGCGGCCTCCCCGGACAGGTCGGGCTCGTAGGCGGGCTCGGAGGCCATGTCCGGCTCATGCTCCACCGTCCAGGCGACCACGGCCGGGTGGCTCTTGATCTCGTCCTTGTAGGCCGCGAGGTTCACCAAGGCATACATGCCGGCGGCCTGGAGCTTGTCGAGGTAGGCCTTGATCGGGTCCTTCTCTTCGCTCTCGCCGGGGTGCATCGTGTTGACGCCGAGGCCCTTGTAGTACTCCAGCAGACT
>Ga0307378_10010511_pt1 | contig 12008 bp, 6 predicted proteins | sample UN1MG_FD_202238 | JGI IMG/M metagenome (GOLD analysis project Ga0307378, IMG submission 202238) | Soil microbial communities from Risofladan, Vaasa, Finland - UN-1 | ecosystem: Environmental > Terrestrial > Soil > Coastal area > Acid sulfate soil | place: Finland: Risofladan, Vaasa | collected...
ATCCGTTCGAGACTGATCGGTGGCTCCTGGCCCGGTTCATTTCCTTTGCCGACCAGCCCGGGCCACATGGCGTTGTGAAGTCTGGGGAGGGTATCCGAACTCATCTTTAGCTCCTTTCTGGTTCAGTAGCGTTCATGATAGCTATTGCCTTGCCTTCTCGTGGGCCAACTCGACCGCGCCGCCCGGCAGCGTTTCCTTCTGGCCTGGCTGGCGGTTGCCCTCGAGGGCAACTACTTTGCCGCCCGAATGGACTTCCGGGCCTTGCAGCCTAACATTTTGCAGCTATTTGCGAAAAACACAAGAAGATTTTTGAAGATTTCCTGCAAGTTCCACAACTGAAAGATACAAATACTTCCATGGGCAAATAGTACGACCTGTTACTTTTCTTTTCGATGAATAACTACCTCCAGCGTCTGGTCTTCGTTGACGACCTGCCCTTTCGCCAGTTTGATTTCGACTCGGCCGTCTTTGAGCGTGTAACTGCTCCTGACGACTGTATGGTCCAATGTAACAGTCGCTCTGGCGAAGTCAAAATCATCAGGAACCGCAAAAGCAAGAGATTCGACACCCAGCTTGCCCCAGCGCACGGCGATCCGCTCACGCTGCGTCTTTTCGTCCCGCTTTTGAGTGAACATTCCCCATCCCTCGGCGGCGGTAAAGGCGGCAGAGAATTTATCAGGCGTAATCTTCGGCGCAAAGCCAATGTGTTTCTTCGGGCCGTGATACTCGTAGCCGGCCAGCGCCGTATAGACGCCCCAGCTTGCCATCGCCCTGGCGTAATGGTCGCCGCACTCAACCTCGTTGAAGGGATTGTGTTTGGCGGGGTGGTAGCGTTTATGGATGCCGTAACAGATTGCAATGGCTTCTCTGGCCATCCCTTCCCAGACCATGTGGCCGGCGACCTGGTACTCGATGCCCGTCCAGATCTCGCTTCGATACCGGACTCCTTCTTCTATATAGTCGCTCTTGGGCCAGGTGCAGGTGAACAGGCCTGGCTCACCGGCTCTGGCAAACCATCGCTCCGGCTTATGCACAGCGTTGTAAGGCCCGACATCGGGCGTCCAGTTATACTTCCAGACCGACTTCAGAGCTTTGCCGACATACCCGGTAGGATAGATATAGCCCAGGCCGAGCTGATGTGCCCAGCCCTGGCCGAAAAGCTGGTCGGACAAACACCCTTTCGCATACTGATATTTCGGATACTTCTGCAGGTCCACGTCCTGAATGAAATATTCGCCGTCCCAGAGCCGCTCGACCGTGAGCCTGCTGCCGCTTTCGAATATCCTGGCGGCACGTTCGGCGAACTGCTCGTCGCCTATTTCTTTTGCCATTTCCTCGCCGGCACGAAGCGCAGCCAGGTACAGCGAGCCGACGAACGTATTAGCGCCCTCGAAATTGATGTCGTAGGTGTTGTGCTGGCTGGCCTCGATGAGACCGTCATCGTTACCATCTCTGTCGATGGAGAACTCCAGCGCCTTTTTGATGCGGGGCCAGTTTCGCTTCAGGAAGGCATTGTCGGCGGACATCTGGTGCTCGCGATAGGCCTTGAGCACTGTCCCGCACTGGCCGTCGGCGGCGTAGGCGCGGTTGCTCCGGAAGCCGACCAGGCCGCTCTCGGAATCGAAGCCCTGCCCAAAATCCTGCATCTCTCTTGCGCTTCGTTCAAGCTCAGGGAACAAACGGGCCGGGGCGTGCGCATAGTTCCATACGTGGGTACAAGTGCCCTCGCAGCAGCCGACTCCTTCCCATGCCCAGAACCGGCCGTTCTGCCACCACTGGCATGTACCAGTCGCCAGGTTGCTCACGGTCGAATGCAGACGGAACAGCAGCCACCGGGGCAGCGTGCTGTTCACGTAGTAGGTCTTGTACCATTTTGCCGTATCGCCGGTGAGGCGGCTCCAGTCGTCCGAGACATAATGAGCGACCTCGGCGGCGCTGTTGAAACGATTGGCGTACTCATGGCCGTGCTCGTGATTCGGAAAGAACCAGGCCAAAACAAAGTTAAAGACATGTCTGCTGTGAGGCTCCAATTCAAAGGTACGGCTCGCCAAGGCTGCACTGCGTCTGTCAGTGGCAGGATATGAAACGTCCTGTTCGGCATGAAGCTTTATATCCCGATCGCCGACGGCTTCCAGAAGTGTGCTCGCTTCCTCAGACGAAGTGCCTTCCCCCAAAAGGGCCAGCACCATCGAGCCGTAGTCGGGAAGCTTTTCAATCGGCCCCATAGGTCCCTTATGAGGCTCATCCGAGAGCTCGATCTCGTCGATATTGATATGCCCCCAGCCGCCGGAAAACTTATCGACAATCTGGATTTTTGCCGTCTTGCCACCGAATTCCTGCACGTTCCAGAAATACCATTCGAGCTTTTCGTTATTTTTACCGGTCGCCGTGCGAACGACCTGGCTGTCTATAATCAGGTTGATGCAGGTCTCTCCGGCATGGTCGCCGCCGCCAATCAAAAAGTTGATGAACTTGCGGGAGATTTCAAAGGACGGGCAGGTCAGCGTGCCGCCAGGCCCGTCTCCACCCAGAAACGTATTGACAAACCCTTTGCCTTCAAAGCCGCTGATTTCCTGCTGACCGGCCAGTGTGCCCCTGGCGGGGCCATTGCCGAAGGCTTCTCCCGCCGCCTCCCATTTTCCATAGTCCGTGCCCTCGAAATCCGCCAGCACGATTTTCGCTCGCGGCTTCGCGGCCTCTTTTGGCAAAGGTGCCTTCTCGGCCGTGTGCATAATTAACGTCCGCTCTTTTTCATTGACTATCCGGGTTCGGCGTAAAGCGTTAACCGCCTTGGCCGAATCAATCAGGACGGCGTTCTCAAGCCAGCCTACAACGCCGATAGTGACATTCGCATCGGAAACATTCTCCACGGCGATGCTTAACATCGTAGCCGGCAGAGCGGAATCCTTCGCATTCAGCGGAATAAAGGGCGATGAGCAAGTCATCGAGACCTTAACCGGGAACGCGTCATTATTGTACTGAACAAAGGCAAGCGGATATTCACCGGCAAAATCCACTGTCCCGAAATCCCGGCCCAGTGTCTTTGCGGAAGTCTCGCCTTCCTTTTTCACGACTACTGCAAAGCCGGAATCGACGGGCGAATCCGGCCGGTAAGTTCGGTAATTGTCGCTGCCGTAACCGGAAAAAACGTGGCGGTTGAAGATTTGCCAGACAGCGAAAGTACCGTCGCCCCTTAGATATAACTGGCCCGCCCCAATCCCGCCGACCGGCATTCCGATCGTCTCAAGATCTTTGCCGCGATAGACTAACTGCTGTCCCCGTTCAAAGAGCCTTTTCATCGTATCCGGCGAGAGCATCTTCTCAGCGGGAACAAGATGCTTCTCTCGCTCATTGGCGGCACATGCCGTGTGCCGGACCGCCGGAAAAAAACTGAAAACCATAATCCCGATAACTGTCATCCATAATTTTCTCATCTTTCAATCCCTCTTTTTTTATGAAACAATTTTACTTAATGGTTCCGGGCATCAGGCGCCCCCACGTTTAAGTTTAATTACCAACAGGGTCGGCTCCACAATATGCAGGTTATTCAGAAGGGGTTCGGTGTACTTGATGTCCCCGAACTCGGCTTCGTTGAAATGATGCTGTTTGCCTACGTGATTGTTCCAGTCCACGCCTTCGGTCAGGAAACCATGCCGGCCGTGATGATGTTTGGCAATCGCCCGCAGGATGGTCAGCCCATCGGCAAGATATGACTCCTTATTGGTATCGATATAAGCTTCAAAATATGCCAGTGCCGCCTCGGCATTCTCCCACAGGTAAGAGGTGTCCCAGCTCTTTTCCATGTAGAGCAGGCCTTTGGTCTGCACGCCGTTTCTGTCATCGGTCATCTTGAACTTATCCAGGCCGGTAAGACATTTATCATAGGCAAAATCGCGGATTGTTTCGTCGCCGAGTAATTTGGCCGCTTCTCGCAGGACGCGAAAAGCCACGGAGTACGCAACGTTTTCATGCTCGTCATAAGTATCGTGATTAATGCTGCCGAATATCCCCCCCGCTTTAATGAATGCTCCGATCTTCTCTTTTATTGTGTCTTTGTAATCGGCCAAACCCCGCTGCGTCAGGCCGGTAAATAATTGAATGATAAACAGTCCATCGGCGCTTTTCTCGAAAAGAATATCGCCATCCCCGTAGGCGTTTTGGGGGTAGTGCTCGCCGGTCGGTTTGCAGCGACGAGGATACCAGCCGTTGGATGTCGGTTTTATATTTGCATCGATCCATGCGGCACATTTCGCGGCGGCCTGATGCATCTTGTTTTTTCTTTCACCCTCCAGAAGATCGCCGAAGATAAGAAGCTGATAGGCGATCTTCGCCATTGAGCCGGCACAAAACCAGTTGCTTTTGTGCTGATAATTGAGGCAGAATCCGTTCTTCGCCGTATCGCGATAGCCGGTGATAAAGCCGGTTTCGTAATCGATGAATCCGTCTTCGAGAACATGGTCCAGCAGCGATATCGCTTTTTTCGCCAGGGCCGGATCCCTGTTGTGCCTGGCAAACATATATATTTCGTACGCGCCGCCGACGGCGTTGGCCGCCCAGCCCGGGCCTTCGAGGTTGCCGAAATCGTGCCAGCCCATGATGTTTCCATCCTGATCCACAAAGCTCGATTTGCAGCAGAGTTTCCCCCCGTAAGGGACCAGAGTCATCTCCGCGAACCGAACCGAATCCCGCACCGAATCAAGAATCGTATAAGAAGGATTCTCCGGCAGATAGAAGCTTGCCCCGACTTCTTGAAGCTTGATATAATCGAGCCCTAACATATAGTTTTTCACGGCCTTTTCATTTGCGCCGACAATTTCAAACCTGAGTTTATGCTCGCCCTTGTCGAGTTGGTGAATACCCATGTCCAGGGCGCCGGTCGCGACGACGCCATTGTTGAAAAGGTCGATTGGCTTGCCGAGCTTTTTGCCGTCCAGGTAGAGCTGAACGATGCCGTAGTCAATCGCTTTTGTGAGCTGCATTTTCAAGCGATACGCTGCTGCTTTCTGTACAGGCACGGCCAGATCGAGCGTATCACCCGGCTTGGCTTCTGTCCACCACAGGTGAGCATCGCCGCTCCAACCGGTGCCGAAACCGTACATATCCTGCAACTCGGCCCGGCCCGCCGTCTTGGCAAGGATTTTCAGCTTCTCGCCCTCCAGCGCGCCTTTGACCTTGAAGACTTCTATTTCGCCCCAGTACCCTTTGCGCTGCTCGACGGGCACCGGCTCGTAGGGATCGCTCTGTCCGGCGGCCTGGTACCAGTACACCGTGGAAGCATACAGCGTCGGTTTACTGTTCGGATAATATTTCTCGATAGCGGCCTCGAACGAACTCTGGAATGGCACGTTGTCGGTGATGTGCCAGCGGTTCACGGAGATGTGGCCGCGATTGCTCATGCTTATCGTCTGATTGTGGTAGCAGTTGGTAAACAACGCCGGGTCGCACCAGGCGTAGCCGAAATAATCCTCAGAGCCGGTCCCGATGGTCGAGGGGAATTTCTCGCCGTCCACGAAGAATTTCTCGTCGCCCTCGCCCCACCATCCGCCGCGAGGATTCCACACGTGCAGCATAACGCCGCAGAACCGCCCCCGTCCTTCGGTCTTGAGCATCGTCCAGTCGATCGCCCGGCGTTCGGGCTCTTCGGGCAGAAAAGCATCTCGATGCCACTTAGCGTGGAATCGTCCAAGATTCGTAATCGGCTTCGTAAGCGGAGCATGTGTAATCGTAAGGCTAAGCGTATGCAGCATGTCACCATCGTTGGCTAATTCAATGCGGGCGCCACTGCTAAATGGCATATACCAGTAGCAATAGAAGCCTTCGTCCGCCATGCCCAATGGCAGGGACTTGTACTTGTTAATACCCGGCGCGGTTCCAAAAAAGTCACCTAATGGCACCCAGACACTTGGCCGGGATTCGCCATCCCAGTAAATACGCAAGACAAGCTCCCGCAGGATATCACGAATGTCCGGGGGTATAGGAATATCCGTACTCCCCTTATCACCCACTCTCATAGTAATGATATCACTGACCTTAAGAGCAGTAATTGCACGTTTGCCATTCAGCCTGGCGAGCGTTGTAGTTTCACCGGGCCGAACCACCACTTTCTTCTGCACGGCAATCTCCCCAGGCCGTTCTCCCACCGGGTCCATATCGCATTTAGTAAGTATCCGGTTTGCTCTATCGAGTGCTTTGGATTCGGCAGCGGAAAGGTTCCGTTTGAACGTCGGCAGGATTGTTCCTTTCGGATACGTCGTGTATGTAAAGTGATAATACCTGCCCCAGTCCCCTTCGCCGACTATCTTGCACGATTTCTGGAATGGAATCGGCACATAGCAATTCCGCCCCCGCGCGGTCGTGTGCACCAGCGCCGGACGCGTGAACGGTTCATTCTCGCAGTTGAAGTAACCGTCGAAAGGCAGATCGACAGCGGGCTGCTCGTTTCCATCGAGATATATTTTTACGTGCCCCTGGTTGGCCAGCGCCGACCATATTCGCCAAATCACCGCTGGCCCTTCAATCTCCGCGAAGACTTGCCTGCCGGCTTCCTTGCGGATGATGCCGTCTCCGTCACCGTTGGCCGACCAGTCGATATATTTGCCGGATGCACTGTCATACTTGCTGCGCCGGTCATAGCTTGACCACTGGACGCATTTCTCACCGGCAGCGGGCAGCGTCGCCAGATGTTCCAAATCGGTTAGCCGACCGACAAGATCAACGTATGTCAATCTCTCCGCGGCGGCTGCGGGTGATACCCGGCCGCTCACCAGGAAACCGCAGATTACAAGAGCCGTTACAATCGAAGGTATGCAGGATTTTCTCATCGTTCACTTCCTTTCATTTTCTGACAGGCGAATGCAGGCTTTGTAGGGTGTGCACAGCACACCATTTTCAAAGTTGGTGGGCAATGCCCACCCTACGCCTTGTTAACTGCTTATTCTAATAGAAAAGCTCGCTCTTGCCAATGTGTCTTGAAAAATACATTGGCAAAACGAGCTTATATGAAACGAGGTGATTTTAATCGGCTCGACTTTGTAGGGTGTGCACAGCACACCATTTTCAAAGTTGGTGGGCAATGCCCACCCTACATATACCGGCAGCCGGACGCCTCGTCTTCGCTCGGCATGAAGAAGCTCTTCACCCTGAATTAGCCTTTAGCCCTGAGTGTAACCGAAGGGGAAGTCGAAGGGTGCCGGAATCTGTTATCAAGGATTTCCCTGCCTGGCCGGTCGCTCCCTGCGCGGTCTCGGCTCGCCTTCACGAGGTCCCCGTACCGGCGGCCGGTCGCCGCCTACAGATCCACGCTGGTAGCCGATAATCAGCTTATCGAGACGGTCGGCAGTTTGTGTGGCTTTTTCTTTCACTGCCAGCTTGTGAATCGCCCGCAGTTCATTGAGCCGCGCTTCAGATTCCGTCGCCGGCCTGCCCGGACCCTTGAGTTTGGCAAGCTCCTGCTCTATGGCCCTAATTGCCGTCTGCCGCTCTCTCATCGCCGTCATCATCTTTTCTCGAAGTTTGGCCCTTTCGTCTTCAGGAAGCTCACGAAGCCGGTCGCGATTTTCAGGCGCCGTGACGTCCACCGCCGCTTTGAGCCTGGCAACCTGCTCTTCAATCGCCTTAATCGCATTGACTTGTTCATCACGCCTTATACCGGCGGCCCTGATGCCAAATCTTTCGCGCATTTGGTCCCGAAGCTTTGCCCTGTCCTCATCGGACATATCCTCCCATTTCTTCCTTGTTTCGAGCATTTCGGCCCTGAATTTCTCGCGCTCTTCCGGGGACATATTCTGGAATCTTTCCCTCATATCCTGCCGTTGCTCTGTCCGGCCGGCTCTTTCCTGATTTTGACCAAACGCTTTGAACGCCACCATCAGAACAGCCAGAACAATAGCGATTGAAACTACGTACCTTTTCATAACATTAGTCTCCAAAAATAGTTTAATTCTTGCCCATCTATCCCAATCGGCCAAAACCGGGCCATTTCTCCATATAGAATATCAAATCCACCCAAAAACACAAGCTTTCCCGCCGGTTTTCAAGCCTTATCGCCCTTAAAAAGCCCAAAAGCAGACTTCCGCCGATTCAGACCCAAAATTCCCGGCACCATTTGTTTGAGTAAAATCCAAATTCTGAATTCTGAATTCTGTTTTTTTATCTTTTTTTCAAAATTCGAAGGTAACATTTACCCCATCAGATACGCTGTAATTATAGGAGCTATAGAAGTTATCTAATGGGCTGAAGCCCGTGACAATCGCTGTATCAGATGGAAAGGCGGATTGTTTTTGTTCTATACAGGAACAATAAGTATAATCTGAAACAGTAACCTTGAGCGAGCAAGCTAAGACCAAAAGAAGTCCCCTCAAGCCGGCCACTCGGTGTCTTAAGTTGAACTTGTAGAGATATTTAGGAGTATTTTATGTCGACAGTAGCACTTTGGCGGATTAATATTTCCATGACCTTGAGTAATGGATAATTTAATAGATAGCGGTTCTTAATTATACAAAAGAAGACAACAAGAAATTATTGAGTTATCAGGGCAGTATTATGTGTCGGGACAGTAAAGTGAGGGCACTGATATGGGAATACGGATTCGTTATTTGGTATTAAGTATAGTGGCATTGTTGTTGCTTGCGGTGTGCGTATAGTTTCTGTTGGACGTTCCCCGTGTATTCAGCATTAACAGTGACTTTGACCTCAACAACGGTGATGTCAGGGTGCAAAACTATGCCTGCTTCCTGAAAATTAAGGATGAGATTCAGACAACCCCATTTTCACAGGAAGTCCGCAGGCTTGGTATTGACGTTCCACAAGAGCGCAAATGGGTGCGCACGTCTACGAAGCTTCTGAGGCTTCTAAGCGATACACATATTTGTTACGTGTATGGAGGAATACCTGCGGGATGTGATTTCTTAATAAAGATGTTTGATGATCGCAATGTGTCAGAGGAGAATCGTCGCATTATTTTGCAGCGAATCATAACGATTTTGCAGAGCGGAGACCGCAACGTGCCGCGAATGATAGAGGACGAATTACAAGCGGTGGCAGAGAAGGTATACAAGAAAACAACACAGAATAGTCCATAGGAAAACGAGGGACAATCGGGCTGTTGAAAAAGTCTGCTGAAACGGAACGAACCTGCCCCGATGGGTATCGGAGCAGGTCGTTTAATTTACTGCTGCTTTTGATGCTATGCCTCGTCTCCGCTCGGCATGAAGAACCTCTTTCTTCACCCCTTCGAATTCCTCAGGGCAAGCTCTGAGCGGAGTCGAAGGGTAACGGTTACTGTTGGCCGCCCCGCTGGCCGCCCTGACCCGTTCCCGGCCGTCTGCCTCCAAATCCTCTGCCACTACCTCTGGCAGCCATCCTGGCAAGAAGCTTGCCCGTCTCCTCGGCCTTTTCTTTCGCCGCCGCTTCCTGGATCGGCTTAAGGTCGGCGGTGGTGATTAACAGATACTGTGCACCTTCCGGAGCCGGTTCTCTTCGGCCCTGAAGGCCGGCAAGCTGTCCCATGATTGCCTGATATATTTTCTGCTGCTCCTGGCGGACCTTCGTCATCTGCTCTCTGAATTTGGCTCTTTCGTCCTCGGACATGTCCTGAAAGCTCTCGCGGTTGAAAGCCGGGCGTTGGCCGCCTTCCTTGAGTTTCGCTAATTGTGCTTCGATAGCCTCGATAGCTTTCATTCGTTCTTCACGTCCCATGAAGCCCCTGCCTTGCCTGGTTCTTTCTTCCTGGCCGAATGAAACCAGGACCACTGCCAGAACCACAATAATAGCGATGGTTGAAATCAGGTGCTTTTTCATAATACTGACCTCCAAAAAAGTTGAACGGTTTGAAATTCCACCAGTTCCCACTCGTAGTGCGGGCTTAAAACTGGTGACTGTTATGCAAGGACGTAAATTAAGGCGTTTTTATTGCCGAAATCTGAAAAAAAGTCCTGAAATCGCCGTAATTATTGTGCCGGTCAGACTGTTTTAACGGGATTAAATCGCGCTTTTAACTCCAGCTAAGAAAGCCGAAACTTCAGCAACGATCTTTTTTCTGTCGCCCAGGTTTTTCTCGATCAATCCGACGATTTTCGAGCCGATTATTACGCCGTCGGCCCCCGCCTTAGCGACCGCCGCGGCGTGTTCGGGAGTGCTGATTCCAAAACCCACGCAGACCGGCACGCCGGTCAGCTTTTTCAATTTAGCAACAAGCCCTACGACCGTATCGGAGAGTTTTTCCCTGCTGCCGGTAACGCCCAATACCGAGACGGTATAGATGAAGCCCGTTGTTTTGGAAGCGATAAGTTTCATCCTCTCCGGATCGGTGATTGGTGTCACCATAAAGACGGTGTCAAGGCCCGCCGAGGCGGCGGGGCCCGTAATTTCGTCCGCATCGTCAATACTCAGGTCGGCGATTAAAACGCTGTTAACGCCGGCCTCGTGAAAATCTTCAAAGAATTTTTCAGTCCCGTACTGGTAAACGAGGTTGTAGTACATCAGCAGGCCGATTGGAATGTCCTTGTACTCCTTGACCTTCCGGACCAGCTCCAGGGCCTTTGCTACTTTCATTCCGCCTTTTATCGCGCGGATACCGGCCTTCTGAATCGTCGGACCATCGGCAATCGGGTCGGAAAACGGGATACCCAGTTCCAGAATGTCGGCCCCGGCATCGATTGACGCTTTGATGACCGCAAGACTCGTATCGAAATCCGGGTCGCCGAGTACAAAGAACGGAATCAATGCCGTCCTGTTTTGCTCTTTGAGTTCCGAGAAAACCTGCTTATATGTCTTCATCAAAAAAAATCCTTCTTCGAAGAATTAATCATTTATCATTAATCACTAATCATTCAACAAGGGCCTGTGTTTTTCCACGATTGAAACATCCTTATCGCCCCGGCCCGAGAGATTGACCACGGCGATTCGCTCGGGATCCAACTTGCCCTTCAGGCTTACGAGGTACGCCAGGGCATGCGAGCTTTCCAGTGCCGGCAGGATTCCCTCGGTCATGGAAAGCAGCTCGAAGACGTCCAGAACACTTTCATCTTCGGCGGCGACGTATTCGGCCCTGCCGGTATCTTTCAGCAAACAATGCTCCGGCCCGACAGCCGGATAATCCAGGCCGGCACTGACCGACTCGGTCTCATCGACCTGGCCCTCATCATCCTGAAGCAGATAGGCCTTTGCCCCGTGCAGAATACCGACGCGCCCGGCTACTAATGTTGCTGCGTGCCGGCCTTCGCTAAGGCTCCTGCCGCCGGCTTCGACACCGATGAGCCTTACGTTTGTGTCATCCAAAAATCCGGAGAAAATGCCGATTGCGTTGCTGCCTCCGCCGACGCAGGCCACGACCATATCCGGCAATCTGCCGATCTGGTCGAGACACTGCTGCCGGGCCTCCTTGCCGATGCAGCTCTGAAAATGTTTTACGATGGTCGGATACGGATGCGGCCCGCAGGCCGAGCCGAACAGATAGAACGTATCGGTCACGTGTGCGGTCCAGTAGCGAAGTGCGTCGTTAATGGCATCTTTCAATGTCCCCGTGCCGCCTTCGACTCCGATGACTTTCGCGCCACAGAGCTTCATCTTGTGAACGTTGACGCTCTGCCGCTCGATATCGGTAACGCCCATGAAGATTTTGGTCTCCATCCCGAACAAGGCCCCGATCATGGCGGTGGCCAGGCCGTGCTGTCCGGCGCCGGTCTCGGCTATCAGCCTGGTCTTGCCCATATATTTTGCCAGAAGACCCTGGCCCAGCGTATTGTTGACTTTGTGCGCGCCGCCGTGCAGCAGGTCTTCGCGTTTTAGATACACGTTGAAACCGACGTACTCGCTGAATCTTTTCGCGTAATAAAGCGGGCTGGGCCTGCCGGCGTAGTTTTTCGAAAGGTCCGCAAGCTCAGTCACGAACTGCCGGTCTTCATAAAAGCGATAAAAAGCCTCTTCCAGCTCTTCCAATACCGGAATCAGAACCTCGGGGACATAGAAGCCGCCATAATCTCCGAATCTGCCTCTGTATTTCATATTTA
>Ga0307378_10010512_pt1 | contig 12008 bp, 13 predicted proteins | sample UN1MG_FD_202238 | JGI IMG/M metagenome (GOLD analysis project Ga0307378, IMG submission 202238) | Soil microbial communities from Risofladan, Vaasa, Finland - UN-1 | ecosystem: Environmental > Terrestrial > Soil > Coastal area > Acid sulfate soil | place: Finland: Risofladan, Vaasa | collected...
AAAAACCACGTTGGCACATCCGGCGAACGCGCAACCCGGCTGGAAAATGTCGTGGCGCGGATCATGAAGGATATGTATCAGCCGTGAGTATGCTGCTGAATCCGTATCGGTTTGCGGCAGGCAGTTGGCAACCTTCCGACCTGACCGGACTTGAAATATGGGTTGAAATGGATATTACTACTATCTATACAGACCTCGCAAAAACAACGGAAGTCACATCAAACGGCGATCTGGTGAGGTGCTGGGCTGATAAATCTGGCAATGGAAACGACTTCGTACAAGATTTTAATGATAGCTACAGGCCAACATACCAAACCACCTATCTTCGCGGTGATGGAATAACCTCGGGTGGTGATTATTTAAAATGCCCTTTTACCATATCTACCACACCCGCAGAGCATATGTTTGGCATTGCGTTTATCCCGCGTAATCTGGGCACGAATACGGATGGCGTATTACAGATGTCATCTGAGATAAGAAATCCCAGCGGAACGCCATACTGTTCTATAACCGCAACTACAGCAACAAATATTCAGTATTACACCGATAATGGAAACCGCTACAACCGCACATCAGCAGTTGCGGATCAGATAACGATGGTGATTCGGGTAACAAAACCAGCGTCAAACTACCTTGTAGATTGCTGGATTGATGGTACAAAGCAAACGCAATATGACGCAGGCGCAAGTTTTGCAGCCGCATCTGCGTACATCCTTTTCTTTAATGGTTGGTCGGATTACGGGCAGATCGACATAGCCGCGTTTCTATTTGGGTGGGGTACGTACAGCGACACTGATGCGGAAAATGTTGACGGTTACTTGAGGGCGCAACTGTAATGACCGAAACCGCTGAACTATGACCGTCAGAACAAGCCTGAACTTAGCTGCAAACCAGCTGCAGGCAATAGGGCAGCTGCCAGCAGCAGAACAAGCAACCCTTCTTGATCTTCTGGAAGAACTGAAGGAAGCTGAAAGAGTAGAAAAAGCCAGAGGATCATTCCTTTGTTTTGTTAAAGAATTATGGCCCCAGTTTATCGAGGGGTCACACCACCGGATCATGGCAGAAGCCTATGACCGCATCATTCGCAAAGAAACAAAGCGACTGATAATTAACATGCCACCCCGTCACACAAAATCCGAATTCTCGTCTATTTATCTGGTGGCGATGTATCTCGGCACTTACCCAAACGGCATGGTTATTCAGGCATCCAATACCGCTGAACTGGCGGTGGGTTTTGGTCGTAAGGTCAGAAACCTGATTGCCACCAAGGAGTATCAGAAGATATTTCCCGGCGTGATCTTGTCAGCTGATGCCAAGGCTGCTGGACGCTGGACTACCTCAGCCGGTGGTGAATATTTCGCTATTGGTGTGGGCGGTACCGTATCTGGACGTGGCGCTGATCTGTTCATCATTGATGACCCTCACTCAGAACAAGAGGGTAAGCTGGCAGAGGCTGATCCATCGGTATTTGATGCTGCTCATGACTGGTACACCTCTGGTCCGAGACAGAGGCTCCAGCCCGGTGGAGCCATTGTCATACCCATGACCCGCTGGGGTGTGCGTGATCTTACAGGGCGCATCATAAAGGGTTCGACCAGAAGCACGAAGGCAGATAACTGGGAGTTGATTGAATTTCCCATGGAACTGCCTTCCGGCAATGTACTGTGGCCTGAGTACTGGTCTCAAGAAGAGATGGAGGCGCTCAAAGACGAGCTTCCTGCATCCAAGTGGAATGCCCAGTACCAGCAGCACCCCACCTCAGAAGAAGGCGCACTGGTCAAGCGTCAATGGTGGAAGATATGGGAAGAGGACGAACCACCGACCTGTGATTTTGTTATTCAGGCATGGGATACCGCCTTTTTAAAGAGTCAGAGGGCAGATTATTCAGCCTGTACCACGTGGGGTGTGTTTTACCGTACCACGGAGGAAGGCGGTCAGCAGGCTAATGTGATCTTGCTGGATGCCTATAAAGAACGACTTGAGTTCCCAGAGCTTAAGAAAACGGCTTATGAGATGTATACAGCCCGTAAGCCGGATGCTTTTATTGTAGAAGGCAAGGCCTCTGGAATGCCGCTTATTTTTGAGTTACGACAGATGGGAATACCGGTAACGGATTTTACCCCTCATCGTGGCACCCGATCCAACCCGAATGACAAGATTTCAAGGGTGAACGGCATCTCTGATTTATTCAGCGCAGGGTTTGTGTGGAGAACACCGCACCGATGGGCTGAAGATGTTTCAGATGAGTTCGCCTCATTCCCCAACGGGGATCATGATGATTACGTGGATAGTGGCACCATTGCCTTATCTCGATTCAGGCAGGGCGGTTTTCTTAGAATTGACAGTGATGAGGAAGATGAACCAATCAAACGCAAAAGAGCGGCGTATTACTAATGATTGAACCCAGCCTTAATCCGCTTGTGGCGGCTATGCGTGGTGCTATGCCTGATCTTGAGGTTGAGGTCGAGCTACCGGACTCAGAGACACAGATGACTGAAGACGGTGGGGCACTGGTTTCTTTTGGTGATGCATCCTCCCTGTTACGGGAGGTGGCTTTTGGTGACAACCTTGCAGAGGTTCTTGGTGAAAGCGAACTGACCACCCTGTCATCTGATCTGATTGCTGAATTTGAATCAGACAAAACCAGCCGTAAGGACTGGGAAGACACCTACATGAAGGGTCTGGACTTATTGGGTCTGACCTTTGAAGAAAGAGATGAACCATGGGATGGTGCCTGTGGTGTTTTCCATCCGTTATTGGCTGAGTCAGTTATCCGTTTTCAGGCGCAGACGATACAAGAGATATTCCCTGCGTCTGGTCCGGTCAAGACCACCGTTGTGGGTAACAAGTCACCAGAAAGAATAAAACAGGCTGAGCGGGTAAAAGAATACCTGAACTTCCTGTGTACCAAGGAGATGACCGAGTACCGCAATGAAACAGAGCAGTTGTTGTTTTCTTTACCTCTGGCCGGTGCGGCGTTCCGAAAAGTGTATTTCGATCCCACCTTGGGCCGTCCTGTAGCATCGTTTGTACCTGCAGAAGATTACGTGGTGAGCTATTCCACCACCGATCTGGCCACATGTGAGCGTGGCACTCACATCATGAAGCGCAGTGTTAACTGGGTGCGCAAGATGCAGGTCAAGGGTTTTTATAGGGACATAGAATTAGCTGAACCATCTCCAGATATATCCGAGATTGCCCGTAAAATGGACAAAATCACCGGAGAATCACAACCGGTTGATCTGGATAATCGGCATATCCTGCTGGAAATGGGTGTTGATCTTGATTTACCCGGCTTTGAGGATGAAAAAGACGGGAAATTGACTGGGGTGGCGTTACCGTACATTGTTACGATTGACAAGTCATCAACAGAGGTGCTTGCGATTCGTAGAAACTGGGCAGAAAGCGACCAAGCCAAGCTGAAACGCGAACATTTTATTCATTATCAGTACCTTCCGGGTCTTGGGTTCTATGGATTTGGTCTGGTTCACATGATCGGCGGTCTGGCTAAGTCTGCAACGTCATTATTGAGGCAGCTGGTTGATGCAGGCACCTTGGCTAACCTGCCGGGCGGTCTGAAGACCAGAGGTTTGCGTATCAAGGGTGATGACACCCCGATCAAGCCGGGTGAATTCCGTGATGTGGACGTTCCTCAGGGTGCCATACGCGACAATATTGCTTTTATGCCTTACAAAGAGCCTTCCATGGTTCTTTATCAGTTGTTGAAGGATATCGTGGAAGAGGGCAGGCGTTTTGCCTCTGCTGCTGACCTTAAAGCGGCTGATATGAACGGTGAAGCGCCAGTGGGCACCACCTTGGCTATTCTTGAGAAAGAAATGAAGGTTATGAGTGCGGTACAAGCCCGTATTCATGCATCCATGGGCAAGGAATTGATTCTTTTGGGTGGTCTGGTTAAATCCAACGGCCCTGAAGACTATCCCTATGAGATTGAAGGTGAGTTCACCATCAGGGAGGATTTTGACGACAGGATTGACGTGATACCGGTCAGTGATCCTAATTCCGGCACCATGTCGCAACGGATTATGCAGTATCAGGCGGCATTACAACTGGCTTCTCAGGCACCACAGATGTACGACATGCCGTTCCTGCACCGTCAGATGCTTTTGGTACTGGGCATCAATGATGTGGAGAAGGTAATACCGATTGATGATGATATGAAACCAGCTGATCCGGTCAGTGAAAACGTCAATATCATTATTGGCGAACCGGTCAAAGCTTTCTTGTACCAAGACCACGAAGCTCATATCCAGACACACGTGGCTGCTTCCAAACATCCGAAGCTGATCGAGATGATGCAGATGAATCCGAATGCAACGGTGGTACAAGCAGCAATGGCGGCACATATCGCAGAACATGTTTCAATGCTGTATCGCCAGCAGATTGAGAAAGAGCTGGGTGTACACCTGCCTGATCCAGAGATGCCGCTGCCAGAGGATATCGAGCTGAGACTGTCTCGTTTGGTGGCACCTGCTGCAGACCAGTTGACCGGCAAGGCTGAAAAACAGGCGCAGGCTGAGAAGAACGCTAAAGAACAGGAAGACCCCATGCTGCAGATGGCCAAGAAAGAGCTGGAGATCAAGGAGCAGGATTCTCAGACCAAGGCTCAAGCTGGTATTCAGGAACGTCTGCTCAAGCTGAAGAAGTCCGAAGATGATATGAAAGAGAAAGAGGCCAAGATATCCATCGAATGGGCCAAGCTGCACATGAAAGAAAAAGAGCTTGGGCTTAAGGGTGACCTTGCATCGGCTGAGATGGACTTAAAAGAAGACCAGCATAAAACCAAAGCGGATCATGAGGAATTTAACACAGGGCTTGAGATTGCCGACCGTATATATGATCGAGCCATCGCTGAGCAGGATCGGCTGGATGAGCTGCGTCAACAGCAGCAAGACTCTGGAGATGATGAGTAGTGGATGTTTTTGAGGTTCTGCTGTTGGCTTATGATGAAAAGATTACTGATTTAACTGAATCTGTTTCTTCTGGTTCATGTCAGACCATAGACGAATACCGTGATGTAACTGGGCAGATAAAAGGCCTTCAGGTAGCATCACGCGAAGTTCGGTCATTACAACAGCGAGCTTTGGAAGACTGAACACGTTGTAGACCACAACGCACAGCGACACTGGGCGCTTTCCCAGTTGCAGGGACCATAGCATGAACAAAAAGAAAGCCGAAAGAACACCGATGCCAATCAACAATGGTGCGCATCGCAGCGTTAATTTCGTTGAAGATTCACTGGCACAGATGCCGGATATGGATTACGCCAACGCCCCCGATGACCAGAAGGCACGGGTTTTACCCAAGCCGTGTGGTTACAAGATATTGATCACACTACCTGCATCTGAAGAGAAAACATCAGGCGGCATTATAAAGGCCCAAGCGACCAGAGACATGGAAGAGATTGGCTCTGTTGTTGGGTTTGTAATTGATATTGGCCCTGATGCCTATGCAGATAAGAGTCGATTCCCCAGCGGCCCTTATTGTAAAAAAGGGGACTTTGTTCTGATGCGTTCTTACTCCGGTACGCGCATCAAAATACACGGAAGAGAATTCCGCATCATAAACGATGACTCTGTTGAAGGTATCGTGGATGACCCAAGAGGGATTATGAAAGTATGAACGCTAAAATTGAAGAAACACCTATGACCAAAGAGGAGAAGTTCTTTGGCGTAGCAACGACCATTGAGGATGATGTGGTCTCACCTGTTGATGACAAGTCACCAGCACCAGAGGTTATCATTGAAGAAGATGATGACCAGACACCGGTAATCGCCAAGGAACCGGAACAAAAGCCTGCAAAGAAAGACACCACCAGCCATGATGATGAGCTTGCTGATGTCAGTGAGCGGGTGCAGAAGCGAATCAACAAGCTGACCTATGATATGCATGAAGAGCGGCGTCAGCGCGAGGCTGCTCAGGAGCATGGTAGGGAAGCTGTTCGTGCTGCTCAGGTTTTGGCGCAACAGAACCAGCAATACCAGAACGTCATCAGAGATGGTGAGGCTCATTTGGTTGAAGAGATCAGGGGCCGCGCTGAGATGGGCGTGTCTGCAGCTAAAAGGGCTTATAAAGAGGCCTATGAGGCCGGTGATACAGATGCAATCCTTGCTGCTCAGGAAAACCTGATGATGGCAGGGTTTGAATATAAGGAGGCTGCTGATTATGTTAACGGCTACTATCATCGCCAGCAAAATGTCCAGCATCATCCAGCACCGCAACAGCCTGCGCAACAGCAAAGGCCACAACCAAGGCGTCCGGTGCCGCCCTCTGAACGTGCCAAGGAGTGGGCTAAGCAAAACCCTTGGTTCGGTGACTCGACCAAAAAAGACATGACCTCGCTGACTTATGGTATTCATGAGCAGTTGGTCAAGAATGAAGGTATTACTCCTGATACGGAGGAATACTTTGAACGAATAGATCAGGGTGTCCGTAAGCGCTTCCCTGAATACTTTGAAGATGGAAATGGCGTTGCTCGTGCCTCTTCGACATCTTCTTCGGCCCCCACGGTGGTGGCTTCCGGTGGACGTAACAACGGAGCCAAACCGCGCCAAGTGAAGTTAAATGCAACCCAAGCCAAGGTAGCAAGGGAGTTGGGTATCTCGTATGAGCAATACGCTGCTGAAGTCATTAAAGGACAACTCTAATGAAAAACGAAGAAAGTACAAACGGTGTAACCATTCAACGGTCACCGAGGTCTTCTGAAGACCGAAAGGAATCATCACGCCCAAGTGATGCATGGTTACCTTCATCCTCATTGCCGGTTCCGACACCACGGGATGGGTTTGAATATCGCTGGATCAGAACCAGCGCACATGGCAAAGCTGACAACACCAATGTATCGCGCAAGTTTCGTGAGGGTTGGGTTGCAGAGAAAGCAGCAGATCATGCAAACCTGCAGTTAATGTCCGATATCAATTCCCATTTCAAAGGGAATCTTGAGGTTGGGGGTTTATTGTTGTGTTCGTGTCCTACTGAGATTCTCGATCAGCGCCGTGCCCATTTTGGCAAGTTGGCTGCTACCCAGATGGCAGCAGTTGACAACAGCTACATGAACGAGCAAGACCCTCGTATGCCGTTGAGTATTGAGCGGAGTACGAAGGTGAATAAATTCCGTGAGGGTTGACTTCCAACTGGGAGTAGCCCTTGAACATTAATTTGTAACAGGAGACAATTATGTCTACTACTGCTACTCCCTATGGGGCAGAACCTGTTGGTACGCTAAGTGCCAGTGGTTCTTACTCAGGCAAGGTTCGCCATATTCCTATCGTAACGACAGAAGCAACTGCGATATTCTATGGTGATTTTGTCAAATTGATCTCAGGCGGCACCGTTTCCAAGGCTGCGACAACCACTACGGTTCCTACCGGAACTGTTGGTATCTTTTTAGGCTGTGCCTACACTGACCCCTCCACCAATCAGATGACGTTTAATCAGCAGTGGCCAGCAGCGAACGCTGCTACCGATGCGGTTGCCTACGTTGCTGATGATCCCAACCTCGTGTTTAAGATGCAGGCCGATGGTGCCCTTTTGGCAACCAAAGTCGGTTTGAACTGCTCAGCGATATCGACAGCAGGATCAACCGCCATTGGTAGAAGCAAGAATGCGCTGGACGCAAGTACTGCTGCTACCACAAACACACTTCCGTTCCGCATTCTTGAGATCATTGATCCCACGTCTGCGTTTCCAGAAGCCCTCGTAACTTGGTTGCCCGGTAAGCATGCTTACGTGGCTCCATTAGGCGTATAAGGAGGCTAAGAAATGGCTATTTCACGCGCACAAGCACTGAAAGAACTGTTGCCCGGCCTGAACGCCTTGTTTGGTCTGGAATACAAGAAATACGAAGATGAACACAAGATGGTGTATGAAGGTGATACATCTGAGCGTTCTTTTGAGGAAGAGGTAAAACTCTCTGGTTTCGGTGCTGCACCGGTCAAAAATGAAGGCTCTGCCATCACTTATGACTCTGCACAGGAATCATACACCGCACGGTACACGCATGAGACCATCGCTATGGGCTTCAGTATCACTGAAGAAGCCATGGAGGATAATCTCTATGCCTCACTGTCTGCACGGTACACCAAAGCGCTTGCACGGGCTATGGCATACACCAAGCAGACCAAGGCAGCAGCCATACTGAACAACGGCTTTACCACGTTCTTGAGTGGTGATGGTGTTGCGCTGTTGGCTACTAATCACCCCTTGGTAAGTGGTGGTACCAATGCCAACGAGCCTGCGACAGCAGCCGACCTGAATGAAACCTCACTGGAAGATGCGGTAATCAATATCGCTGCATTCACCGATGAGCGTGGACTTCTGATCAGTGCCCGTCCTCGCAAGTTGATCATCCCGCCTGCCCTGCAGTTCACCGCAACACGATTACTGGAAACAACCGGTCGTGTTTCTACGGCAGACAACGACATCAATGCGCTGAAGAACAACGGATCAATCCCTGAAGGTTATGGTATCAACCACTACCTGACGGACCCCGATGCGTGGTTCCTCACCACCGATTGCCCAAATGGCCTGAAGCACTTCACTCGCGTGAAGCTGGCGACATCCATGGATGGTGACTTTGATACCGGTAATGTCAGATACAAAGCTCGTGAGCGTTACAGCTTTGGTGTTTCTGATCCACTGGCTATCTACGGATCACCCGGCGCGGCGTAACAGTAACAAGTTAGTACCAAGAGGGGAGGCACACGCTTCCCCTCTGCTTCCACCTCGGTCATCTTGACCGCATCGTACTACCCCTTAACTTTATAGATTCCGGCACCTTTCGGGGTGTGTTCGGAAGTTGACGCCAGTCATGGCAGGAGCATAATCATGAGCGAAACACATTTTTCAGGTCCAGTAGTATCTGCAGGAGGCTTTGAAGGCTCTGCAGTATCAGGCACCGCAGGCGCAGGCGTAACCGATGGAACGGGCGCAGTTCTTTCTGTCGAGGTCACCAAGGTTGGCAAGGTGGTTAACACCCAGATTTTTGTTGATGTAACCGACCTGCAGTCCTCCACCACCGATCTGGATATTATCGGAACGGGTACCAGCGCGGCTTATCTGCTGCAGATTGACAATGCAACCATGGGCCAGTTGTTTGCTGTGACCATGACTTGTCTGGAAGCGCCATTAACAGGTGTCACCTCTATTGATCTGTATTCAGCAACGGAGGCCACGGGTGCATTTGATACGGGAATTGGCACTCTGACACAAACCATCTGTATTACCGCCAGTGCTGCTTGGACGGTCAGTAAGACCCAAACCGCAACCCCAGCCACAGACATACCGGTCGATGACTCGTATCTGTATCTGACATGTGGCGCTGCAGGCACAGTGGGCACTTACACTGCTGGTCAGTTCATTATCGAGCTGTATGGCTACTTGGCATGAGAAGGCCAATACCAGAACCCGTAGCTGAGCCTTCGCCTCAGAAAGCCCCTAAAAAGGCTCCACCAAAGAAGAAGGTTTCCAAGAAGTAATTCACCAAGGGGGAGTTTCGGCTCCCCCTTACTGAGGACATGTTATGAGTAATTATCAGAAATATGGGACGCTCACAACTGACGCCAGTACGGTTTCCGTAGCGTGTCGTGGTTGGGCTACCTTGTCTGCACATCTGGATTCAGGTACTGGCACTCTCACGTGGGAGTTTCAAGGCCCAGATGGGGTTTGGCGTAATATCTTTGGTGGTTCAGACAACATCACCCTACAAGCTTACACGGCCACCAACATGGTTAATATCTACTTTGGTAACGATGTTATTGTCCGGGCGACAGGAAGCGCTGGGACATCTCCCGTTTGGGATTGGCAGATCATGAGCAACGTCAACAACCGTACAGGGGCTTAACCTGTTATTAACTATAAATCAGGACCACTAAAAAAAGGAATAATAATGTGGATGATATTAACTATGGGTGGTTGGTTGGGGCTATTGTCCCACCGGGGGTGGCGTATGCGTTCCATCTTGGGTTTAAGGTCAACAAACTTATCAGTATGGTAGGGGAGTCGCTTAAAATGCAAAACGACCCCGAAAAATATGGTTTTGGCACAAGCGGGTTAATTAAAGTAATGGAGGCTCAAGGTCAAGACTATAAAAGAATTCTTGAAAGTCAACGGGATTGCTTAAGGGAGCTGGTTCATTTGCATCGTTTTGAGGCTGAAGAAAGAACGGGGATGAAGATACCCCCTTATGTGAGAGAACCTAAGTAATGCGAAATTATCGTCACGAGTATGACACCTACCACGCTAAGCCGAAGCAGAAGAAGCGCCGAGCTGAGCGTAATTCATCACGCAGAAAGATGGAGAAGGTGGGCAGGGTCAAAAAAGGCGATGGTAAGGATGTGGACCACAGAGACAGAAACACTGCAAACAAAAGTCGCAGCAACTTACGGGTGACAAGTCAGAAGCAAAACCGTGGTTGGCGTAAAGATAAATCCTAGGAGAAAGAAATGGCGATCAATTATGGTGGTGGTCCAGACGGGATAATGGAACAGAATGATCCTTATGGTGCTAAAAAAGAAATTATTAGTGAGCAAGCGGTACCGCCGGGGTTTATGAATCCTGCTGTCCAGCCCATGCCTGTTGAGCAAGGGGTACCGAAGGAGTTCATGAATCCCGCTCCACAGCCTATGCCTATTGACCGTGGTCCACCAGCTGACTGGAAACAGCAACCATATCCCGTAATTGGTGGCAACCCACAGCCGTGGGATGGACGATTGAGACACGGTATGCCGGGTGGTGACTGGGGTCCGGGTGGTGCGATAGCTCCAGAACGTATGGCTGAACTAAACCAGAGATTACAACAACACGGTATGCCGGGGGGTGATTGGGGTCCGGGTGGTGCGATAGGTCCAGAACCTATGCCTTACGACACATCAAGAATCTATGGTGGCGGTTCTGGAAGCGATACTTCCTTCACACAGCCTCCGGGTTGGGTAAGCCCCGGAGAGGTACAGCTTCCACAGAGTGACCCCTATGGCAATATGACTTATGAGCAACAGGCGGCTGCGAACCGCGCCCGAAGCACACCTACATACGATATGCGGGATGCTTTTGGTCGGCGTGAAAGTGATCCTAACTACAACCGTGGTTCCATGGGTTTACGTGGTGATGGGATGTCGCCACAACAGCGAGATGTAATGCAGCGTTCTCAAGCCCGTGTGATGGGCGGTCGTGGTTCTGGTTCTATGAATCAGCAAGGGCAGAATCAAGCCATGGGTAAGGGTGGCGGTCAGCAGGGTCAGGGTTACGGTGACCTCCAGCGTCAGCAGGCTTATGGTGGTAAAGGCGGCGGTGGTGAGAGTTATTTACAGGATATTAACCAGCAGATGCTGGGTGGTGGTATAGGTGCCGGTAGTCTGGATGGATGGCAGCGTCCCGGTGGTGGTGGTTTTGGTGGTTTAGGTTTAAATCAGGACTTTCAGAACCAGCAATACCAGAAAGGTTACCAGCCCGGACCCCCGTCCCAATACGGTTCAGGTGGTGGTCAAAACGCCATGATGAAGGGTGTACAAGACCCTTATGGAGCCAGTCAGATGGGTCCATTCCAGCAACCACAGCAGGGCTTTAATCTTGCCTCTGCAGGTGGTAGTGGTGGTAAGGGCGGCTCGTCTGGTGGCTCGGGTAAGGGCGGTGGATCAGGTGTTGGTATGTCACAAACCCAGCCAGTTAATCAACCTGCCATGGCATCAGGCGGTTATGTCGGTCGTTTTAGAAGACCCTATTAGGTCAGTACGGGTGGAGATAACACATGGCGACTAGCAAAAAGGACGTTTTTACTGGTGAAGACCCATCAGGTCTCCCATCTGTAGAGGAGCGTAGGCGCACACGAGAGGCTAGAACGGCACAGTATACCCGTGCGGACAACGCTAGGCCGGACCCGTTTGAGGGTATGACCAACGAGGAAGTGAAAGCTCAGTGGGTTGCCGGTGGTAGGCAGAAGTTCACTTACAGTTCTGATGGCAAAAAAAGATTCTGGACACCCATGTATAGGTACA
>Ga0307378_10010513_pt1 | contig 12008 bp, 20 predicted proteins | sample UN1MG_FD_202238 | JGI IMG/M metagenome (GOLD analysis project Ga0307378, IMG submission 202238) | Soil microbial communities from Risofladan, Vaasa, Finland - UN-1 | ecosystem: Environmental > Terrestrial > Soil > Coastal area > Acid sulfate soil | place: Finland: Risofladan, Vaasa | collected...
GGACCTCATCGTGTCTCATGACTCATGGTTCTACCATTACCCACCAGAAATATACTGGGATGCGGTGAGACAGGTTATGCATGAGGACTCGTATCTGAACGTGTCCATTCGGATCAACCCAGTCCACGGTCATCCCGAGTATTACCACTGGCTCGCCGAGCGTTTCGACTCCGTTCAGGTCATCAGTATAACCGGTGAAGGTCAACGTAGAAGGCTAACGGTGCTGTGCCACGGTCCAACCGCTCAACTTTCCTGACGAAATTATAGTTGACAAAACCCTTACCAGTTGATATTATATCCCAATGAGATTTCAATCGGAGAAGGTTATGGAACAATCTGTTGCTGACATGCTAGACGAAGCGCAAGCCCGCCGTGAACGAAACGGTCGTTGGGTTGCAGCTTGTGGTGGTACCGAGCAACCAATGCTTGTCCGTGGTGTACGCGTCCTGTACTGCTGGAATACCGGCACGAAGGAGCACGCATACCTCAACCTTGACACCGACATTATTATGGCTGACGGTGATTTCGAAGCACTTCGCGGAGGTTAACATGGGAACATACGTTTACAGTTTACGAAAGAAGCACATTGAAGCCAACCTTGGTTGTGCTCCAGTTAATGTTGTGTCCTTTGAATATGCATACAAAGAATCCTTTGCCCGTCAGGGTGAATATGGTTATTCTGCAATTCAACGTCTAGCGGGTCGCGCTCATAGTTTGGCCGCGCAAGCCAGAGATTATTTCATGCAAGATTCCCCTGCTGACCGTACATTCTATTTCGCCATGGGTGGACTGACCGATGGTGCTCTCGTATACTCGATGGTGGGCACACTTCCGGTCACAGCATACGATGACAACTTAGCATCACGCAGCAACGTCACCAGTGTCGGTCGCCTGTATAAACTTGGGCGCGGCAAGTGGACCGTTTCAGAAGTATGCCCCGAACATAATTACGAGGAGTTCACCGCGATGGATGATACTCCTGTTTACCAATGCCAGCGATGCGATACCATCACTGAGGAGAAGCCACAATGAGAGATGAAGCCGAAGTAATACCGAACAAAGAAGACCTGAACGCGATCACTCAGGACGACATCAACAAGGCACATAGCGACTTTGATGTGTTTGACAAGGTTGAGCCGTCCGTCATCCCTACACCCACCCGTTCCTTCGAATTGGAAGAGACCGTCAGGTTGGGTGGTCTTGCAGACATTCAGGTCAAAGAGATATTGCATGACGGCAAGGCTTACCGGTTGGAATACACCCGCTCTGACAGAGCGGAACGCACCCGCGAGAAAGTTTACAAGCGCATGACCATGCTAGTGTGGTGGTTCGATGTCAAGAAGATGGACTTTGCCGACAGTGACGCCGACGACCTGTTCGCACCCCGCTTACCCGGAAATGTATCCACTACGCCCATCGAGTCACTGATAAGCATGATGGCGCACAACGGACTCGTGTGTGATCCACGGTACCAACGCGGATATGTCTGGTCACTCGAAGATCAAGAGAGCCTGATTGATTCCATGTTCAATCATGTCAACATCGGTTCGTTGGTGTTTAGTCGTCATGCTGGTTATCACCATGACAACTCCGACGAAACTGTCAAGTACATCAACTTTGATGGTGATGATATCGAATTCCCTCGCAGTCGGGATTACACCGTTGCGGTAATCGATGGTCAGCAGAGAGCGACTACGATCTGGCGTTTTGTGACAAACCAATTCTCCTATCGCGGTCGTTTCTGGAAAGATTTATCCATACGTGACCAAATCGATTTCAAGAGACTCAGCATCTCGACCCGCACGTTCGATGAAGAGGATGTCCCATACGAAACTGTCCTTCGGATGTTCCTTAAGGTCAACAAGGGTGTTCCGCAGGACCAGAAGCATTTGGAAGCGGTTGCCGCTCAGTTGGCTGAACTTACTAAGTGAACGCCATGCTGCAATGGGAGATTGACTGGGTGATGGAGCATGCTCATCGCTACGAGTCTCCCATGCACGCTAAGGCAGTCTGTGGTAACATCACCAAGCGTTACCACATCGCCAAGACCAAGCGTCTAGCTGCGGAGTACCGTCGCGATCCCACCCGCGCAAACTTGGAAGCAATGCTCGAACACATCGACGTAACTTGATTAATGGGTGATTAGGGCATAAATATGTCCTATGAATCCGCTTTCTTTAGTCTCCGACCTATCCAGCATCGACCCAGATCATGAGTTCTGGATTGCCTCCCACCACGGGTTACAACCACTAATCCCATACCCAGTTGGCTTCGCGTTGCGCGACCCGCAACAGTACGGCAATGGTGTCCCCGATGGTGTCTTCGTCAAGATACTGAATGGCATGATCACCGGAGCCCTCGACGAGGTAGCCACCGTCAATGCCATCACCGCGTTCTCTGCATACTGTACTGAGAGTGAGTGGAAGGATTGGTACCGACCGGTGCTGGACAAGAAGCTCCGCTTGCCGTGCACCATCACCGAATTCAACAAAGCATGTCCTGCCGAATACCGCGTCGAGAACAACCCTACGTTGTCCACGCTGGTCCCAGTGACCAAAGCAAAGGGATTGCCCCAGAAATACCTCCTAGAGCCGCACAGGGACGCTCAGAGGCTCCTGATACTCATGCAAGCACGTAAGGCGTGGGTCTTCCTAGAAGACGGCACACCGGTCCATAGGATGCTTCCGAAGGTATTCGACCGATTCACCACCGAGGACGGGGTGATGCTGGAAGTCTACGAGGAGGACGGCAAGTACATCGCACGCGACGTTATGCTCTGGTCTCAGTACGCTAGCGAGTCCCCATGCCCACCGGTCGATGTTCGTATGTCAGTTCTGGAACGCATGCTAGAGGGGCAGGATGTCGTCGAGGTCGTCGAGTACACTGAGCCCGAAGACCCCAGAGAAGACATCGCTGCATGGTATCAGTCTGGTTATGATGGTGTAATATTCCGCGCCATGGGTTGCGACTACCATCACGAGCATGCTAATATACTCATTCATCCTAAATGCAAGAGCGTGCTAACCGTCACGAAGGTTGAACAGGGTGGCGAAGAGGGAAAATATCCCGACCGAGCAGAATACATCTGGGGGTCAGGCCAAATGAATCGAAAGAAATTTGACAGTCCGGTCTTCCACGGCTTGACTTACGCTGATCGAAGGACAATCTTAGATAGTAGCGATGAATACATTGGAAGGAAGTTTGACGTATTATCATGCGGACTTGATCCCAATGGACGACTCATATTCCCAATTTTTAAACAATGGAAGGAAGTAACATGACCTTAGCAGCAGTAGACAACCAAGACACCGACACTCCAACAGGCCCAACCCGCGTCAATGGCGTAAGTGCCGCCGAACTCAAGAGCGTCATAGACCGCATCGAAAGTCTGATGGAACGCCGGAAGGGCATCAATGAAGATATCAACTTGGTAAAAGCAGAAGCCAAATCTCAGGGCTTCGATGTCAAGACCATCAACGCAATCCTCAAGCTCCGCCAGATGGACTCGGCCACCATCGAACAGGAAGAACTCCTGCTAGAAGTGTACAAGCGTGCACTCGGTATGGATTCGGATTCGTGAGTGACCGCATTCCCTTCACCGAGGTTGACGTAACCGCATATCTCGACCGGATGATAACACACTGGCGTAAGGCCAAGGTGCTGTCTGATGCCGGTGGTGATGAACGCGGGATGATGATGGCCAATTATTACATCGATGCCTTCCAAAGCGCACGCTCATCAATATTCGGTGCACTGTTGCCGAACCCTGATAACGAGCAGCCTATGGCAGAAGCGGCTGAGGAATGGATGGGTGGCGAGAAGAGCACCACGATTCCAATCGCAGACTCGGGAACCATCGGTGATCCCAATCGGTAATCAATCATGAAGGCTCTAGTGGTTAACTTCTTTGGCGGACCGTGTGCCGGTAAAAGCACACTCGCGCTCGGTGTCGCCAGCAAGTTGAAGCAGGCCGGTGTGAACTGTGAGTACGTCCACGAGTTCGCAAAGGAACTCACGTGGGACAACCGCTTCGATGCGATGAAGAATCAGACTTGGATTTTGGGTTCTCAATATGAGATGCTGCGCCGTTGTGTTAATCAGGTCGATGTCATCATCACCGACACGTCGCTATTGAATAGTGCTCTGTACGGACAGAATGAACCATTCGCCGATAAAATCGGTGAACTCGCCATATCCATGTTCAACAGCATGGAGAACATGACCTTCCTAGTGGACCGTGAGAAGTTATACAGTCCAGTTGGGCGCTCGCAGACCGAAGAGGAAGCGCTGGTGATTGATCAGAAAATCCGTGAGTTCATAGCCTCGTGTGTCATCAACTACAGTACAGTACCCGGTAACTCGAAGGGTGAGAAGCTGGTTTTGGAACGAATCAACAGGCACCTAAAAGACCCCTATCCATTCTAATGTACGTTGACGCAAAATTAATTAATGGCCGAGTCCATGTCTCGTATTACAACGAGGATGGTGAGAGGAGAGTATCCACTCACCTGCCTCCCTATGTGTATTACTATGCTGATAAGTTTGGTGAACACACCTCGGTCATGAAAGATAGACTCAAGAAGGTGAAGATCACTGACCGGAAGAAATTCAGAACAGCAGTCTCCGATGCCAAAGACAAAGGGGTGCCCATCTTCGAGAGTGATGTGAACCCAGTCTTCCGACTGTTGGAAGAGCGCTTCCCAACGAACGAAACTCCACCATTGAAAATATGCATCCTCGACATCGAGTGTGATAAAGACCCCACCCGTGGATGGGCGAATGTGGCGAGCCCGTATGCCATCATCAATGCTATTACTCTCTACAACAAATGGGAGGGTCAGTACTACACCCTGAGTGTTCCTCCTCCAAACATGTCCCGTGAAGAAGCTGTCGAACTATTGGCATCTGACAACGATGAATTTGGTCCAATGAATGAGGATGGCGGCTACTTTGTTTGTGATAATGAAGCACAACTCCTCGCCATGTCATTGGAAATAATTCAAGACGCCGATGTGTTGTCGGGATGGAACAGTACGTTCTTCGATATACCATACCTCATCCAGCGCATTCGTATAGTGTTGGGTGGTGAGAAACTATCCAAGGTCGAGAAGGAAGGGCTACCAATGGTTAACGCACCAGTGCGTAGGCAGTACGGTAACCCTCACAACCTCGAACCCTTTGCACCATCACAGGAAAGTGCCTCATGGCTGAAGAAGTTTTGCCATGCAGAATTCGACTGCCTACCAGAAATGGCGATGGTGGAACGCTATGGTGGTTTGGAAAAGTCATTTAACATATTCGGTCGCATCCATTTGGATTACATCGAACTGTATCGCAAGTTCACATTCAAGGAATTGCACTCGTACACACTGGACAACATCCTCAAGCGAGAGGTGAACCAAAGCAAAGTACAAATCGACATGCCATTGGACCAACTGTACCGTGAGAAATTCCGAACGTTCATCGCGTATAACCGACAGGACGTTGCGGGTCTCAACGCCATGGATGACAAGCTCAAGATGATCGAGCTTGCCAACACCATGGCACACATGACGGGTGTTACCTTTGATAAGGTCTTCGGTTCCGTGGCCATCATCGAGCAAGCCATGCTTCGTGAGTTGCACCAGCAGGGGATGATATACTTTGACAAAACTACTGAGGACAATGAGCATGTGTCGGTACCGGGTGCGTTCGTAGTACAACCACACAAGGGGCTGTATGAATGGATAGCATCATTCGATATCAACTCACTGTACCCCTCGGTTATTCGCGCCCTGAACATTAGTCCCGAGTGTGTAATCGGACAGTTCAAACCAACAGCCACAGATGAGAAATACAATCGCCACATTGCACAGGGTATGGAGCCAACTGAAGCATGGGCTCAGTTCACTGGTGTGTTGGAATATCATTCCATAATAGATGAAACCGATGACATGGTCACCTTCGTAGTGGAGGGCGCTGATGATGACGAGCTTGATGAAGATGGGGTCAGCAGTGCCGAGATCGTAGCGACCGGTAAGCAGTGGAAAGAACACTTGCGCGATTGTAATTGGGCAGTCAGTGCCAACGGTACCGTATTCGATTTGGATCGTGAGGGCATCGTTCCGTACTGCCTCACGAAATGGTACGCTCAACGCCAAGAGTGGCAGGCAGAGAAGACTGCCCGCAAGAAGGCACAGGCAAACGCAGAGGGTGATGAACTCAAGCGGCTGAAAGCAGAAGAGCAATATTATGACATGATTCAGTTGGTTATGAAAATCTTCCTGAACTCTACCTATGGTGCACTGCTTAATAGGTTCTGCCGATTCTACGATCCACGGTTGGGTAAGTCGGTTACCCTGACTGGGCGTGTCATCACCAAGCACATGATTCGCTACTCATCCGAATTGATGACCGGCAACTACGAGACCGATAGGAACGCTATCATCTACGGTGACACCGACTCGGTGTACTGTACCCTCGACTGGTATATGGGTAAGGAGAAAATTGAAAAGACCATACCCAATGCTGTCGCTATAGCTGATGCCATCGGCGACAAGATCAACGAATCCTTCCCGGCGTTTATGGACGAGAATTGCATGATAGGCGTCGAGCGTGGTGCCATCATCCAAGCCGGTCGAGAGGTCGTAGGTCGCCGAGGAATATTCAAAGATGTTAAAAAGCGTTACGCCATTCATGTGGTGAACCTCGACGGATTCGAAACCGACAAGGTGAAAATCATGGGCATGGAAGTGCAGCGCTCTGATACTCCAAAGTTCATACAGGACTTCTTAGAGGATGTCATCAAGGGGGTTGTCCGCGAAAACAAATCACATGCCGAAATCTATGACATGGTGACCGAGTTCCGTGAGGTATTCTATGCCATGGAACCATGGCGTCGTGGTACGCCGTGCCGTGTTTCCAAGTTGGTGGTGAACGCTCGCAAGCTACGCAATTACGAGAGGGCTACCGCAGAAGGCAACATTGACATCAAGAAGCCTACTCCACACTTCAGTGTGACGGCAGCGAACAACACGAACATACTCATGGAGCACTTCAAGGAACACCGATGGGATATCATCCGCGATGGTGATAAGATCGAAGTGCTATACTTGCGACCTAATGATTTCGAAATGAAATCGGTGGCAATCAAGGTAGGTGAATCCCACGTACCCGAGTGGTTTCAGTCGTTGCCGTTTGATGACATTCGCCATGAGTATAAGTTGATTGATAAGAAGCTGGACAACGTAGTTGGAATCATCATGGATTGGAAGTTCGATCCGGTTCGTGACTTCCAAGATGAAATATTTGAAGAAGTGGACTTCTTCGCTGATTAGGGTTATCTTGATATTATGAGTAAGAAACTACAGACATTTTTATCCGAACTATTGGATATGGTTGACCCATTTAAGGATGTCATCACGAACATTATGCTTCGGGAAAAGGATGGCGATGTCAAAGCTGCTGCCAAGTCCCGCGACGGTGCCATATCAGTCGAAGTGTCATGCAAGGGTGATCTCCCCGGTTTCAAAGAGAAGGCGTGCTTCAGTTCGTTGCCGTTCCTACGTGGCGCACTCAACTCACCTCTCATGGAAGATGGCAAAATAGAACTCACGTTCGGCCTCGCATCCAACGGGAAGGATGAAGTATTGCGAAGTGCGGTGCTGAAGGGCAAGCGTAGATACAACGTGTTCTACCGTGCGGTTGATCCGTATGTCAACAGGCTGAACCGCATCAAGCTACCACCCCAATTAGACTGGCCGGTTGGCTTTGCCATCGATAGGGAATTCATATCCACCTTCAATGACATGAACAAGGTCAATGCACTTGCCCCAAGGACTGGCAGTGTACGTGACGACATATTCAAACTCGCATTCACTGGTGGTGCCATTGAGGCTATCTTCGGCGACCAGCACCACACCTCGAATGTGGTACTCACCGAAACCGTTGAAGCGAAGGCTGGTTCCGAAAAGACGAATGCTTACTTTTCCATCACCCGATTCAGTGCAATTCTCAAACTGATAGGAAAGGGAGAAGCCATAGGTTACCTATCAAACACTGGTTTGAGAGTAGATACAGAGACAACGTCGGCAACTTACAAATTCGTGACTGCCGCTAAAAAGGTAAAGGACAAATGAACTGGTTCAGACAATTTATCGCTCGCCCGTGGTTTACTATCATTTCGATGGCGGTTCACACCGTTATGGGCAAGCCCTACTTCAAGGTATTCATCTTCCAAACCGACAAGGTTGGAAATGTCGCCATCGATGCACACTATAATGTGCACTTCGTCTATTCCCTTGATGCAATATACGCTCAGGCGGGCTCTGACTACTATGACCCCACGTTGGACGAGCAGGGGAAGGTGGCAATCTATCTATATGATACCGTTGGCAACATCGCCGAAAACTATATGCCCCCCGAGCAGTTGATAGTGGACGAAGATGACATCGCCGCTGATGTGCCGGTCATGGGCTTCCGTGGTGGCGAAGAAGTGCGCACTATCGTTGATTTGGCAGAACATCCCAATAGCCCTGCTGCTCGCCGTACCTCCCCACTTGACGTAAAAATGGGATAATTTGTAAATATTTATAACAAGAACAGGAGAGTAGCAAAATGCTAGTAGCAAGAGAGACCATAGAGCGAGATGTTATACGCAAGGTCACTACATTCACCATCGGTGAGACGGTACATATAGTGTCATTAGGACGCACTGGGCGCATCGCCGGAATGGAAGGCGGTCGTTGGTTAGTGAGCCTTACAGAAGGAGATACCCCAGTACCATGCGACGCGAGCAACCTAGAACGACGCCAAACCCTACTCGGGTAACCGTTCCACTACCCCAAGCATTCCGTCGCTCTGCCATGGTAGAGTCGGTCATGATGGACATGCGTAAATACACTGTATACCAATTCATTATGGACAGTATAGAGCGCGGACACGTTGACCAATACGAGTTCGTGGACACTGGTGCCAATGCGTTTAGTATGAAATTCAACATACGCATCAAGCACGAGTGGTATAGTATTCACATATTCGATTCCAAAGGGGAAGACTCATGGCTAGGAAAGGACTAACAACATGGATTATGCTGATTTTGGTCTTACCACTGATGTGGCAAGGCGTTCATGCATACGGAAAATCTAAACTCTACGGTCCATACAATGCCGAAGTCATCAGAGTAATCGATGGCGACACCATTGCTGTAAGAGCACAAATATTCCCTCATTTCGAAGCCGCCCTAAACGTTAGGATTGCTGGCGTCGATACCCCAGAACTGCGGGGCAAGTGCGATGGAGAAAAGATTCTCGCTACGGAAGTCAAGGCATGGGTGGAAAACCTATTCCCCGAAGGTACGTGGGTGCTCCTCGAAAACGTGAAGGACGACAAGTACTCTGGACGTGTAGTGGCTGATGTGCGCATCACACCCACGACCGACTTGGGACAGATGCTCCTCGACGCCGACTTAGCGGTGGCATATGACGGAAATGGACCGAGGCAGAGTTGGTGCGAATAGTCAACTTGAAATCGTCCACCCTCGGAACTATATAAGATGGGTGATATCACCGACATCGATGCATACCGTAAACTGCGGGAGTCTGATGATGAAACTGTCGGTGATGGTGACATCAGATGTCGTAAGTGCGAGGACGCGTTATTCATAGTATGTCTAGCACCTGATTACACAGAGGTTGACGTGGGTGGTCCATATGCGCTATTATGTCAACATTGCTACGAACCGTTGGGTTCAGCATATTTGTTTAACGAAGACGACCTTGAGGAAGAGTGATGCCACTTATTTGGACATTAGTAGGATTATCCGTTATTGTATTGTGCCTGTACGTTATCAAGAAAGTTGGTGGTATGTGGTACAAGCGTAAAGTTCGCGAAGCGATCTCCGCTGACATCGACGACCAGAAAAGTCACGATTCGCAAGGCAAAGTCGGGTAAATACATTTAACAATCCATGGGTCATGCTCTGGGTTAGCAAGCTGGCCTCCAAAGTCGGCTGAGCGGGGTCCGATTCCCTGATGACTCGCCAATTGTTCCTTGAAAACTCTGATCAGAAGTACTATCTTTTGATCGGAACACATGTTTTCAACAATCTAAAGGAGCAATCCAATGCGTTATGTTTTACATTTCAACCCCCAAGCAACCAATCTTCTGGGCACTGATGGCAAGACCATCGAGTTCGCCAAGCGTCCTACCCCTCTGAAGAACGGTGCAACCACCAAAGTACGTATCAGTAACGAAGGCAAGCACGCTTTCACACCTCGTGACAAGTATGGCAACCGCTACGGCGCATGCGTATCTGCATCCGTTGCCAAGGAAGCTGGCCTGAAGGGCAAGAAGCGCTATGTACTGGAACAGTCCGGTAAGAGCGAATGGTTCAATCTGGTACCGCATTCCAACATCGGTAAGAAGACTCTTCGCATCGAAGGTGCCGGTCTTAGCGTCAGCGTAATTGAGAAGTCGGTGAAGGTTAGCCGTTCTGTCTCGCACGGCGACTCAGCACAGGTCTAAGATACCGAGTTAGTAAAGAAAAACGACAGGGGCTTTCGAGCCCCTGTTTTGTTTGGGAGCCAGAATGAAAACCCGAGTAGTCAATCGCCATCACGAGCCCTTCGACATCTACATCGGTCGTGGTACGATCTGGGGCAACAAGTTCAAGAGCCCCCGTGATGGCACGCGACAAGAGGTCATCGAGAAGTATCGCGAATGGCTGGCTGGTCAGTGGGAACTACTCGACCGCCTTGACGAACTACAGGGCAAGGTGCTAGGATGCTCTTGTAAGCCGCTCGACTGCCATGGTGACATCTTGGTCGAGTTGGTTAACAACCGTTCACTAACGGATGTGGGCAAAACATTGAGCCCTTTGAAAAGCAGGGAATGAACCCTTGTCTAGCACGAGTACAGGGTGGTCAGGGTCGGGACAACACACGATGACCGGTAAGGCGTTTTCACGGATGGCCCGTGGGAATGCTGGTAGTGTGTCGAGACCAGCGGAACCATAAAACTATGCGGAAGCCCGATGGCATTGACGCTAGGCTAGTTGTAGATCGTCGCGGGGAGTTGAGACCCCGTTTAGTGAACATCTTGACTTCGCCACGGAAAGGTGATAAATAGTATGCACGCCGGTATAGCTCAGTTGGTAGAGCAGCGCATTCGTAACGCGAAGGTCGGGAGTTCGATTCTTCCTATCGGCACCAAGTAACACCCATGGGGATGTGGTGGAATGGCAGACACGGCGGATTTAAGTCCCGCTGCTCTTAGAGCGTGAGAGTTCGAATCTCTCTATCCCTACCAGTTGACTCCATAGCACACTAGTGCTACTCTCCGAGTCATGTCACAACGTAAGAAAAATATCCGAGACACATTCCGCAAGGTTGTATTCGACCGTGACGGACATAAGTGCAAAATGTGCGGGTCCGAAGATGACCTCGCTGCTCACCACATCACCGACCGAACCCTGATGCCATTCGGTGGCTACGTCAGATCGAACGGCATCACTGTGTGTCCACCATGCCACGAACACGCCGAAGAGTTCCACACCTCCAATGGTGAGAAGTTCGACGAAGGGTGGAGCCCTGATGACTTGTACGCCCTGATTGATTCCAGTCATGAGAAAGCCGAAGCCGATTCCCATCGCGTGAACATGCACCGCAACTATTGACTTTCCTGAAGAAACTTGCTACGCTGCCAGAAATCTAACAGGAGAGAACTATGGCTAATATATCAGGAAGTAACGATTTCCCGTGGATCGGGGTGTTCGGAATAGCAATCGCCGTCTTGGGAATCAGTTTGTTTGCCTACTCGCACATTGAGGAAGTTGGTACCGGTGACGTGCAAATCATCCCACAACAGTCTGACGCTGAACGACATGGATTGAAAGTCATATGCCTTAATGGTGTTCAGTATTGGAAGGACGACGACCGAGATATGCGCAGCGAATCGTTAGCGCCGAAGTACAGTGCGGGTTTCAAATACCCCGACATCTGTGAAGGGCATGGGGAGAAGAGGTCATGAGT
>Ga0307378_10010514_pt1 | contig 12007 bp, 10 predicted proteins | sample UN1MG_FD_202238 | JGI IMG/M metagenome (GOLD analysis project Ga0307378, IMG submission 202238) | Soil microbial communities from Risofladan, Vaasa, Finland - UN-1 | ecosystem: Environmental > Terrestrial > Soil > Coastal area > Acid sulfate soil | place: Finland: Risofladan, Vaasa | collected...
GGCTGGCTCCAAGGCGTGATCCAGGCGGATTACTACCTGCGCTCCGGGGATTGCCGGCGGCTGATGGTCATCGGGGCCGAGACGATCTCACGGGTCAGCGATCCCCACGACCGCGACAGCATGATCTACGCCGACGGCGCCGGCGCCACCATTCTGGAAGCGGTCGAAAGCGACAAGCCGCTGGGCATCCTCTCCCACGCCGTGCGCAGCGATACGATCGATCATGCCTACATGCTGTGGATGGGAAAATCCTTCGACCCACAGCACCAGGGCGCTGAACTGTACCTGAAAATGGACGGTCACAAACTATATGAGTATGCCTTGAAGACCGTGCCGCTGGTGGTCAAGGAGAGCCTGGAAAAGGCGGGATTGCCCCTTGCGGAAATAAAGAAAGTTTTGATCCATCAGGCCAATGAAAAGATGGACGAGGCGATCCTGAAGCGCCTCTTCAAGATATGCGCTGCCGGCGAATTCAAAGCCGAGGTCATGCCCATGACCATCTCCTGGCTGGGCAACAGTTCGGTCGCCACCCTGCCCACAATGTTGGACCTGATCCAGAAGGGCAAAATGAACGATCACCAACTCGAATCCGGGACGGCGATCGTTTTTGCCTCGGTGGGCGCGGGCATGAACATCAACTCGGTCGTCTACCGCATGCCTTGAGTTTTATTTTTATTTGCAAGTTGATTGAAAAAATTATTTTTTTGTAATATTATATTTATGTACATAATTATGCACATAACAGGAGATTTCGATGAGACTATCGGTAAGCATTTCCGAAAGGCTGGGTAAAACCGTCAAGAATATGGCTGAGAATGAAAAGAAATCTGTCTCTTCTCTGACCACTGAAGCGCTTCTTTATTATTTGCAGGAAAAAAAGAAAAAAAAACTCGGCTATAAATTGCTGGCATTAGCAGGCAAGTCAAAAGTGGACAAGAACATATATAAGCTTCTTGAAGAAAGCAGAATGGACAGTCATGACCGGTCTTGATAGCGGTTTTTTTGTTGAGTTGCTGAAAGGAAATGACCAAGCTGTTGCTAAATGGAAAAACATTGTTGACGGCGAAACAGATGCTGCCGTTTGCAGTTTAACCATATATGAACTAAAAAGACTTACTTTAAAAGGTGGTTTGACCGTTGCTGCCGTTCAGCTGACGATAGAGGCTATACTGGCCGTCTGTCAGGTGGTTTGGATTGATAATTGCGAAGTGCTGGATGATGCGGCCCGATTGTCTCACGGCAATGATATTCCTACCGTTGATGCCATTATTCTGGCTTCATTACTGCAGGCCGGGGTGCGGACCATTTACAGCACCGACCGACATCTGCAAAGTTTCAAAAAGAAAGGTGTCAGCATTATCAACTTGTTGGCCTGAAATATTAAATTTCAAGAACGAAAAGTTTTATTTCCAATTCCCGGCGCGTTTCCGCCAAGATGTTTCTGATTCTTTTGGGAATTTTTTCAATCATTATGCCGCAAATCAGATTATGGTTTTAATTGATCAATTGGGTTTGGGAATAATTGTTTATGTATCTTCGGCCAGTATGATTTATGATGAATTTTTGTGCGGATGTTTTTTCAAAAAGGATGATACCGGAGTGATAGATTGAGAGAACTGCATCTTCAAGCTTTTTTTCATCCTTCAAGTTTTTTACATTCAAGCCCTGTTTTTGTGCTTCAGCAAAGCATATTCCCTTACTATGAGAAGAATGGCCTTCGATACTATTTAAAAATTTGGCAATTTGTTCAAGTTCATTTGAGGATTTTTTTGGACAATTGCGGATTTTCAGCAATTCGATAAGATACTTGAATGAATTATCACGCATGTTTTCTATTGCCCGCAACATACCAAAAGGGATTTGCTTTAGCCGCTCATTCCATAAAAGCGCCTTCCTCGGATCAGTGGAAACTTCAATGAAAGCTTTTTCAAATTCTTCAATTATGGCATGAATAGGCAAATATTGTTTTCCCAGTAGAACTTGTGGATCGGTTGGTCCAAGACTGGAATAAGGACCCAAATAAATCTCATCCGCGGCGCAAGCGATCAATGTGCCACCGCTCATTGCCAAATGGGGGACAAAAACTCTAATATACTTGAATGTTGAATGCAGGTAATTGATAATCCGTTTAGTTGCTTCGTAATCACCACCGGGAGTGTGAATAATTAAATCCAATTTCTCTTTGTTCACCGATTTTGCGCAAGTCATAAAACCTTGAATGTCCTGGTCAATAATTGAATGAAATGGGGAAGGAACAGGTGGTTTGATCAAGGTGAACGCTGACATATAACAGATGGTGGTGTTGCCGGTTTTTTCGTTTAATTTTTTAATGTAGTCTTCGAGAACCTTTAGCGGATTGCGATCTTCAACCTCCTTGAGAATTTCATCCCAGGTAGGCATTCAAATTTCCAATGGTAAGAGTAAAGTCTATTTCTTCAACTATGGAATTCTTTTCCAACATTTCTTTTACTTCACTAAATTCTTTTTTTGTTTTTGATTCCAAATCAATTTCACATTTTTTCGCTTCTTTTTCGACACATTCGGCGATTTCCGTTAATTTTTTATTTGCTGCCATTTTTCGCTCCTTCTTAATTATAGAATACAATAACATTTTTTTCAATTTGCGGATAGATTTTGTCGATTTTAATTTGAATTTCGCTGGTCAGCTGCAGGGCTTTGGCCACGCGGATGTAATGATGGATGTCGTCAAGGGAAAGGGCGCGGCCCTTGCGGTCCTTCAGCCACTTGGCCATCACCTGATAGCCGCCGATTTGGTATTCCCAGACGTCGGGCGGGATATTGGAGAAATATTGGCTGTCATTGATGAAGACATTGCCGGTTTTTATGTCTAACAAGGGGCTTAAGCCCCTTGTTGAAGTGGCGGGCGATCCTTGCTTTGTTCCTGTGAGGCAATATTGGACCTTTTTGACGACGTTGTCGCCGGAAATTTCGAACTTGGAAATGGTTTTGTCCAATTGCGGCGATTTCAGCAAATGGATGGCCGCCAGTTCTTCGCCGAGTTTCGCCATTTCTTTGAACAGGCTTTTATCGCCGGTGAACGGGATGCGCGGGAAATCGCTTTTTAAAAATTCGGCGTATTTTTTGCGGTAAATGTTTGCATACAGAACGGCATAAATATAATAAAAAATCTGTTCGGGGGTAGGGACTGTCTTAAATCCCTCCCGTACAATCATATCGAATATTTTTGGATCAATATTCGGTTGGCGACCTGTGTCATTAAATAGAGTTTTCTTTTCTTTTTCTGGATATAAATATAATGGAGCTTGTTGAATAATTCCTTTGCTACTATAAAATGTTCGATTATCAATTATGTTTGAACTAACAAAAAAATGTGAATAAATATTATCGATTGAAACTTGTCTCATAAAACATAAGGAAATGTTTTCCTTCAACATGTTCCGCATGATTTTATTTCTTGTTCTCCAAACAACTGATTCATGAAAAAAAATATTACGTATATCGAAAGGTCGATATAATATTTTGTTAAAATATTTTTCTGGATTTTCAACTTCCATTAATTGTTTTCGCGCAGTAGAAACTCGCCACATGTAATTTTCTTTTAAATCTAAAGATTGTTGGACATATTCATCAGAGAGATTTTTGTCTAAAAAGAGATTAATTCTTGTGACCAAGTCTCTTTTATTAAAATCGATGACAAAATCATCGTGTGCAGTTACAATTCCTGTCACATTGACTGGGAAGATATCGGAGATTTTAATAAATTTGCTATATCCTTTTTCGTAACGTATGTTCTGTGGAATGAAAAAATAGTAAGGTGTCGTTGGTTGCAATTGTTTCCAAGAAACAGTTTTTAAATCATTCTCTTCCAACCATTTATACTTGTCTTCCCTCAAGCCCCACAAGTCTGCATAAAAAATCTTCGTTTCAGATTGAATATTTTTCTTTTTGATAAAAAGGGTAATGCAAACACCTTGGCGAATGTCAAAAACATTTTTATCTATTGAGCCATCCGGGCATTTTTCTTTTTTATTAGAATTGCCATGAAGGTTCAAGATAAAAATTTCCTGAAAACTTTCCATCAGCGACTGACGCATGCCTCTGAAAGTTGGATTGTCCAAGTAGCCATTGTTTGTTATCAGTCCAATACAGCCTTCACCGGCCTGGTCGATCTTCCATTGCGAGAAACGGATGAATTTCACATAATCGTCTTGCAACCAATGTTTTTTTTCTCCAAAGTGTTGTCCATCCACATATTTATATTTCTCGATTAGTTCAACGATCCAGTCTCCCGTATTCGTTGAGATTCCCGAGTAGGGTGGATTACCGAGGATGACCAGGATCGGGGTCTCCTTCTTTATCTTGCCGGCCTGGCGCGACTCCTCGGCCAGGGTGGCGATGCCCGGCAGGTTGCTTTGCCCGATTTCCTCCATCTCCAGGGTGTTGGTCAAATAAAGCGGGAAGCGTTCATGCTCGGCATCGAGGCGGTAGCCCATCTCTTCCAGGATATAGGACATCTTCAGATGGCCGATGGCATAGGGGGCCATCATCAGTTCGAAGGCATAGAAGTTTTTTAGCAGATGGGAACGGATAAAGTCGGAAGCTGTACCGTTTCCATATTGGGTAGTATAGTTTTTGAAAGCCAGGCGGCAAGCTTCGGCAATGAAGGTCAGGGTGCCGGCGGCGGGATCGAGCACTTTGACCGAACGGTCGGCCAGGCCGTCGGGCCGGGTGAATTCTTCTTTCAGGACATTGTCGAGCGAACGGACGATGAATGAGACTACCGCCGTGGGCGTGTAATAGACGCCGCGCCTTTCGCGGGTTTTTGGATCGTACTCGTTCAGGAACGTTTCATAGAAGTGGAGAATAGGGTCTTCGCCCTTGCCCTGTTGGTAAAACTCGTTGAGGATAATACTGACGTCGACCGAGGCCAGCACTTCGGCGATGTCGTCGATGATCCATTCGAGTTGGACCGGCGGCTGTCCGAGGGAGATGAACTGGAATACGTCGTGCAGGATGCCGACAGTGCGCGGGATATATTCGATGGCGGAACGGCGGGTGAATTCTCCTTCCCGGGCGCGGATGCGGGCGGCAAACAAGCCGTAGGTGATGGTCTGGGCGTAGAGGTCATTGAATTCGTTTTCGGAAAGCCCGCTGATCAGGTAGGTTTTGAATGCCTCGTAAAAACCGAGGATCTGATTGTGGCCGTTCTCATCCCTGGCTTTCAATTCCTCAGCCAAAACCTGGTCGCGTAAAAAACGGGTGCGTTTGGCCAATTCCTGGGCCAGCCGCTTTGCATTCAGGTTGCGGGGAAAAGAATAGGAAAAAAAACGTTCAAAAATGCTTTTTAATTCCTCGCTGTTTTCGGCAACCGGCCTTGCCCCCAATTTGGCCAGAGTGTGCTGGCGGCCGATAAAGGTCCGGCCAATCACTTCGCCATTGTGGAATAAGCGGAATTCCAAAAAATTGGTCAGAATGAAATTGGGAAAAGTGGCCTGGTAGCGTTTGATCTGCTCACTGTTTTCGACGTCGTCCAGGTCGGTTTCGGGTTTTTTTGTTTCGATGTAACCGACGATTTTGTTCTTTCCGTCCCAGATGCGGAAATCGGGATTGCCGCCTTCAGTCTTGCGCGGTAAAGTGGTGACCGCGATGCGCATTTGTCCACAGGCCGTCCTCAATTCTTCAATAAATTTTTTCAGATCGGAATAATAACTTTCCTCGCGGGCGTCGCCGCGGGTGTAAACCCGGTGAATGTCCTTCAAGTAGTTTTCGATTATGCTGTTAAACATTTACCTTCTCTCAAATTCGGATTATACCGCAAGGGGGAATTATTTGACAGGTTTAAGAATTATTCCGAATGACGTCAGTTGCTGTCCGAGAGGATGTATTCCTTGCGCTCGAAGATGAAGACGGCCAGGAAGAGGAAGACAAAGCCGGCGCCAAGGAGCATGAGTACCGACTCCAGGGCCGGCGAGGGCTGCAGCTGGAAGATCAGGAACCCCCCTTCGCCGGGCGGCACCGGCAGCAGCGACTTGATCCAATGGATGATGGTGAATTTTTGGGTGACGCCGGGGAAATACTGCACCACGCTCTCCCAGCCGAAAACAAAGAACAGGCCGATGAGCACCGATTTTTTCATGAAGGCGCCGGCGGCGGTGAACAAGGCGCTATAGCAGAACAGGGCCAGCAGCGCCGTACCCAGGAAAACCGCCAGCTCTTCCCAGGCGGCCGCCTCGCCCAGGCGGTTGAGGGCGGCGGCCAGGAAGCAGAACAGGAAGCCGCCGCCGACCAGCAGGGCGGCCTGCAGCAAAGCGGCCAGGTACTTGCCCAGCAGCACGGCGCGGCGGCTGACCGGAACCGTTGTCAGGTAGACCAGCGTCTTGTTGTCCAGCTCTTCATTGACGATGGTCGAGCCGAAGAACAGCGCCAGCACCGGGATCAGCAGCTGGAAATACAGGACCAGCATGACCTTGGCGAAGAAATCGGCAGAAGCGTCGGCGGCCAGGGAGCCGGCCGTTTCCATGACGCGCAGGATCAGCATCAGCACAACCGGGATCAGGCTGAGCAGGATGAACACCCGCATGCGCTTGGCCTTGAACCCGCTTTTAAAAAAACTGGCAAAAATGATTCGGGTGGCGTTTTGATTTTTCATGTTCATTTCCCGATCAGGTAGTCGAAAACCGCCTGCAGGTTGTCGTCTGGCGAGGTGATCTCCTCGATCTCCAGGCCGGTTTCGGCGATGAGGCCGATGAGGAGCGTGAAAAAAAGGTCACGCTGATTGGTTTTGACGGTCAGGCTGCGCCCGTCCTTGTCGAAATCGACGCTTGAAACGAAATCGCTGTCGATGAGTTTTTGGGCCAGCTGCCGCGGCTGCAGGCAGCGAATGGAGACCTGGTGAGGATGGCTGTCGATCAGGCCGCGGATGCGATGGATGTCGCCCTTGGCGAAAATTTTCCCCTGGTGAATGAGAACGATCTCGCTGGTCATGGCTTCGATCTCGGGCAGGATGTGCGAGGAAATGATCACCGTCCGTCCCTGCTTGCCATAGTCCTTGATCAGCTTCATGATCTTGATGCGCCACAGCGGATCGACGCCGCGCAACGGTTCGTCCAGCATCAGCATCTCGGGTTCATGGAGGATGCTGGATGCCAGGCGCAGGCGCTGGCGCATGCCGAAGCTGTAGCCTTTGATCTCGCGGTCCTTGCTTTCCAGCAGGCCGACTGTGGCCAAAGCTTTTTCGCTCATTGCCCCGGCTTCTTTCCTGTCGAAGCCATGCAGCCGGGCCAGCAGCAGGATGAATTGCCAGCCGCTCATTTCCATGTAGGCGCTGTCGTGCTCGGGGCAGAAACCGATGCGTCGGAACAGGAGATGGTTGGCGAATACCGCTTCGCCGAATACCGTCAGGCTGCCGATCTTGGGTTTGAGCTGGCCGGCGGCGATCTTCAGGAACGTCGATTTGCCGGCGCCGTTGGGACCGAGCAGTCCGGTGATGCCGCTGCCGATTTCCAGGTTGATATCGCTGATGCCCAGGATGTTGCCGTACCACTTGGAGAGTTTTTCGGCCTTTAAAACGGCGGTCATGTCTGTGCCTCCGCTTTCTTGATGCGCCAGGAAAGCCAAAAGACGGCCAGAGCCGAAATGGCGGTGAGCAGCAGCGCTGAAAGCCAGGCCGGGAAGTGGTAGGCCGGATTGGTGCCGAAGACGAAGCATCCCAACTGCTGGATGTTGCCGGGCAGCGAGACCAGGAAAAAATAATCGCTTTTAAAAATGGCCCTCAGGATCTGGGCCAGGTTGTTGGAAAACATGTAGACCAGGAAGATGGCGATCTGGATGAACTTGGTGTTGGGGCTGAGTATGGAGAGCGCCAGCGTCAGGGAAGCGAGGAAGACACAGGCGATCAGCGGGAAAGCAATGATGCCCAAGAGCAGCAGCGGCGAAAATGACAGGCTGCCGGTAAAAATCATCTTGAACAGCAGCAGCAGGATCCCCGGCACCAGGGTGAAAGACAGCAGGTAAAAAAGCACGATGGAGAATTTCCCGGTCAGGTAATCGCTCCGCGACAGGGGCCTGGCGAAATACAGCGGAAAGGCCTTGGATTTCAGGTCGGCCGAGATCAGGTCGGCGCCGCTGAAAATGCTCAGGATGACCAGCATGAAGATCAGAAATCCGTTGGCGTAAAATGTCTTGAAAAGTTCGGCGTCGCTTTTGAGCAGGCGGACCAACTCACTGAGAATTTTCAATTCGGGCTTGGTGGAGACGTATACGGCCGCCAGAAAAACGAAAAAAGTGGAGGCGCTCAGGGAAAAGATGAGCTTGGCGTATTTTTTCTTGAAAACGGTTTTTACGCCATTGAGCGTGATGGGCAGCCAGTTGAAGTGGGAGGACTTCAATTCGCCTTCCCAGTGACGGTAGCCTTTCTCTCTAATGTCCATTTGCTTCATTGATGACGTCCATGAAAGCGTCTTCCAGGGATGTCCGGCTCTGCCTGAAATGGCGGATCTGCACGCCGGTTTCGTGAGCGGCACGGAACAGAGCGGCCGGTGCGACGTCGCCGGGCAGCAGGATGTGGAACAGCGCCTGGTCTTTTTCCTCTACGCCGCAGTTCAGGGACCGCAGTTTCGCGAAGAAAGGCGCTTGCTCACCGACCACCTTGATCTCATAGATGTTGAAGTTGTCTTTTTTGAGCCCGGCGATGGATTCCTCGGCCACGATGCGGCCCTTGTTCATGATGACCACCTGCCGGCAGGTGCTTTCGATATCGGGCAGTAGGTGCGAGGAAATGATGATGTTCATGCTTTCCTTTTTGGCGATGTCGCGGATGAGTTCCAGCATTTCCTTGCGTCCGGCGGGATCCATGCCCGAAGTGGGCTCGTCGAGCAGCAGCAGCTTGGGATCGTGGACCAGCGCCTGGGCCAGTTTCAGCCGCTGCTTCATGCCGGCGGAATAGGTCTCCACCTGACGGTAGCGCGATTCTTCCAGGCCCACGTAATAAAGGACGTCATGGGCCCTTTTCATGGCTTCCTGGCGCGGCATGCCGCTCAATTCGCCCAGGTAAGCGGTTAAGGCGACGGCGTCCATGCCCGGGATCAGGCATTCGCTTTCCGGCATGTAGCCGATGCCGCGGCGCAGGGATTTCTGTTTTTCGGCCAGCGCCTGGCCCATGATCTCGCCCCGGCCCGAAGCCGGGACCAGGAAACCGAGCAGCAGCTTCATCAGCGTGGTCTTGCCGGCGCCGTTGGGGCCGAGCAGGCCGAAAATGCCGGCGGGAAGGGCCAGCGAAACATTGCGGATCGCCTCAATGTTTCCGTAGCTGAAACTGATGTTTTCCAGTTTGATCATTTCTTCTATGCCTGATGGTGACTATACGCAAGCCGCAGCGGAAAAGTTCATCGCCACTGTGTCGGTTAGGTTGATTTTTTTTTTGATTGTGCTATATTTCCCGGTGATGACATTTGCAAAATTTATTAAGGAGACAATCATGAAAAAGAAAGTACTGGCTTTGACCTTTGTTTTTGTTATGCTGCTGCTGGTCCCGGCCTGCAAGAAAAAGGCGCCCGGACAAATAAGCAGTGAGGCCATGCTGGCCATGGTGCCCGAAGGCCCGTCCATGCTTATGGCTTTCAATTTTCAGCAGTTCGCCGCTTTGGATCTTTTCGACAAAATGATCAAGGATGATTGGCAGAAAAACGCCAAAGCCGGCAAACCCTTCAAGAATTACGGGGATTTCGTACAGCAGACCGGCATCGATCTGCAAAAGGATGTCTTCGCGGTGGTCGGAGCCATGTACGGCGGCGTCGACAGCGAAAACCAGGAAATATTGGGAATTGTCAACCTGAAATATGATGCCGACAAGCTGCTGGCCGTGCTCAAACAGAACCAGGCGCTCACGGACGAAGAAAAATACCGTGACCGTAATATGTACACTTTGAAAAATGAGGATTCCGCCAAGGATACCCGCCTGGCTTTCCTGAACAAGACCAATATTGTCATCGGCTCTCCGCTCCAGGTCAGAAAGACCATTGATCTGGACCTGGACAAGGGCAAGAGCGTTCTGCAGACCGCCAACCTGATGAAATACGTTGACAAGCTTAATAAAAAAAGCATGTTCTGGATGGCCATCGGCAATATCCCGGACAAAATGAAAAGCGCTCCCAGCGGCGGCATGATGCCCATGGATCTGAGCAAGGCTGAAGCGTTTACCGCTTTTATGGATTACAAAAACAAGAATTTTTCCGGAGAATTCCGTTTGATCTCTTTTAATGAGGAAGGGAACAAACAGATCACCGACATGCTCAACGGCCTGAAATCGCTGGGCGCCATGGGCTCCGCCAAGGAACCCGAGCTGGCCCAGCTGCTCAACAGCATCCAATTGAGTTCAGCGGCCGACCACATCAAACTGACCTTTTCCCTGTCCGAGGAATTGATGAACAAGCTGGGCGCCAAGGCCAAGGACAAGGCCAAGACTATGGTCCCCTCGGCCGAGCCGATCCAGCCGGACCCATTCCCCGCCGAATGAAGACCGCTTTCTGATCGGCTGCGGCGCTGACGCTCCAGCGGAGGTTTGCCACATGAATTGGCTGTTCGCCCTGCCCGTTTTTTTTATTTTGCTGCTGCTGGTGCTGTTTTTCATGGGCAGCAAAAAACATGCTGGCGACCTGATCCGGCAGACTCTCCCGCAGTTGCTGCTGCTGATCGTCCTGACTGCGGGGATCGCCTTGCTCAGCAGCAGTCTGCTCAAAAGATTTTTTTATTCGCCGCACCTGATGTTCATCCTCTGGCTGCTGTTCTGGTTTTCGCTGCTGATCCTGGCCGTCAGGATCCTGGCCTATTTCGTGTTCGATTTCCTGGTCCTGAAAAAGCAGCGGATCCGCTACCCCAAACTGGTCAGGGAAGTGGTGGTTTTTGTCCTCTATATCGTCGGCATCCTGCTGATCCTGAATTACTACCTGAACATCAGGCCCACGGCGCTCTGGGCTTCATCGGCAGTCCTGACCGTGGTGATCGGCTTCGCCCTGCAGGACATCCTGGGCAACCTGTTTTCCGGCATTGTCCTGAATTTTGAAGACTCTTTTAAGCTCGAGGACTGGGTGCGCATCGGCGACCGCGAGGGGCGGGTGGAGCAGTTCGGCTGGCGCTCGTTCAAGATCCGCACCATCGACCGGGAACTGATCGTCATCCCCAACCAGACGGCGTCGAAAGCCGAGGTCCTGATCTACGGTTCGGGACGGCAGCCCGTTTGCCTGAAAATCGGCGTGGGGGCCAGTTACCAGGACAGCCCCGACCGGGTGGGCACCGCCATCCTCAAGGCCCTTGAATCCATGCCCGAAATCCGCCGTGAGCCGCCCCCGGAAGTGCAGCTGGCGGATTTCGCCGATTTCGCGCTGAATTATTTGGTCAAGTTCTGGATCGACGACTATGCCCGGCACAACGTCATTGCCTCCGAGGCCAGGCGTCGCATCTGGTACGCTTTCCGGCGCCAGGGTGTCGAGATCCCCTACCCGAAGCGCGATGTGTACATGAAGCAGGAGCGAAGCACCGAGATCCCCCGGCAGGCCCTGGTCGAAGTTCTGCAAGGCAACGACGTATTGCGCGAAATCGAAACGGAGAAGTTCCGCGATCTGCTGGCGGCGGCCGAATACAAGGTCTTCGGCAGCGCTGAAACCATCATCCGCGAAGGCGACTGCAGCGACTATTTTTATCACATCTATTCCGGCGCCGTAAATGTGCTCAAGGGCGGCCAGGTCATCGCCCGGCTCGGGGCCGGTGACTTTTTCGGTGAAATCTCCCTGGTTACCGGTGAAAAATTCAACGCCACGGTCACGGCCGACCGCGAAAGCGTCATCATCCTGGTGTCGTCGGCTTGCTTTAAGCAACTCATCGACATGAACGAAAAAATGGCCTTGAAGCTTTCGCAGGTGATCACCCGGCGCCAGGAGGAGATGAGGCTTTTCAGCGAAAAAAACCGCAGGACCGACAGTGCCGTTCTCCATAAAAATTCCGCCAACCTGTTCAAGCGCATCGTGAATTA
>Ga0307378_10010515_pt1 | contig 12007 bp, 11 predicted proteins | sample UN1MG_FD_202238 | JGI IMG/M metagenome (GOLD analysis project Ga0307378, IMG submission 202238) | Soil microbial communities from Risofladan, Vaasa, Finland - UN-1 | ecosystem: Environmental > Terrestrial > Soil > Coastal area > Acid sulfate soil | place: Finland: Risofladan, Vaasa | collected...
GCAGAGCGAAGTGGTATACTGGTATCGGATTGCTGATTTGCCCTCTCGCGACCTTGCCATCTTGACTTCGAGCCGACGTGCTGAAGGTTGCTTGACGTGTTGAGGGTTGCCGGACGTGCCGAAGGGCGCCTGACGTGCCGGAAGTTGCCTGACGTTCCGAAGGTTGCTTGACGTGCTGGAGGTCGCTTGAGGTGCTGAAGGTTGCCTGGCCTGCTGGACGTTTGTCGACGTGCGGGGCATTTCTTGATGGACGGTTCTAGTGGTCTCTGACAATCTGTTTTCTTGGTAGGCGTGCCACGGCTGGCTTGTCCAGCCGTGCCCTGAACCGAAACGCACGGCCTGCAAGCAAGCCGTGGCACCCACAGATCTAAGAGTCAAGCGGTACTAGAGTGGAGCCAGACGAATCATGGCCAACATGTTGAAGGTATCTGAGGCGGCGTCCCTGGCGATGCACACGATGGTGCTCCTGGCGAAGGACCCCGAGCGGGTCGTCTCGACCCACGAGATCGCGGAGACGCTGAAGGTGTCGGAAGCGCACCTGTCGAAGGTGCTCCAGCGTCTGACGCGGGCGGGGCTCGTGGAATCGGTCCGCGGACCCAGGGGAGGCTTTCGCTGCGGCGAGTCCGCGAACGGCATCACGCTGCTCGACGTTTACGAGTCGATCGAAGGCCGCCTGGCGGCGAAGACGTGTCTCCTCGGCGAACCCATCTGCGACGGGGCCAGCTGCATCCTCGGCGACCTGTTGGCCACCGTGCACAAGGACATCGCCGACTACCTCGCGGGAACGAAACTGTCAACCCTCGCAAACAACATCACGGTGCGTCCATGACAAGGACAAGAAAGGTCGTGAAGATCGACGAGGCGAAGTGTGACGGGTGCGGGCAGTGCGCGAGCGCCTGCGCCGAAGGGGCGATCGAGATCGTGGACGGGAAGGCCCGGGTCGTGAGCGACAGCTACTGCGACGGACTGGGGGCGTGTCTGGGCACGTGTCCCCAGGACGCCATCACCATCGAGGAGCGCGAGGCGGAGGCGTTCGACGAGGACGCCGTGGCGAAACGTCAGGCGGAGAAGCGGGCGAAGGCCATCGCGGAGATACTGCAGCTCTCCCCGGGGGTGTCAGGGGGCCGCGTGTGTCCCGGGGCCCGCGTCCACACCATCGTCAGGGAAGCGGACGCCGCGGAGACGGACGCGGGGGCCGTTCCCTCACAGCTCGCCAACTGGCCCGTCAAGCTCATCCTGGCCCCGACGACGGCGCCATATTACAACGGGACGACGGTCCTCTTGGCCGCCGACTGCGTGCCGTTCGCCTACGGCGACTTCCACCGCCGGTTCCTCAGGGGGAGACCCCTCTTGACCGCGTGTCCCAAGTTTGGCAAGACCGACGTGCAGCGCGTCAAGCTGACCGACATTCTCAGACAGAACGACGTCCGGGCGCTGGAGGTGGTCTACATGGAGGTGCCGTGCTGCCACGGGCTTGTGCGGCTGGCCGAACTCGCTCGCGACGACGCCGGAAAGCACATCCCCATCCGACTCACGAAGATCAGCCTCCGCGGCGATATCCTGGAGAGCGAAGACCTGGTCTCGGCAAGTGAGGTGGAACACAGATGAGATGTCCCGGACAGGACCCGCAGAACTGGACGCCCGACGACGTGTGGGAGGTGTCGTGTCCCGGGTGCGGGAGGAAGGTGGAGTTCTTCAAGGATGACCCGGCGCGTCGGTGTCCGGGGTGCGGCAGGCGATTCCCCAACCCGCACCTCGACTTCGGCTGTGCCGAGTGGTGCCAGTACGCGGACAAGTGCCTTGCCGAGACGAATCCCGAACTCCTCAAGACCATCGCGAAACTGAAACGGGGGGAGAAGAAACCGTGACGGAAGCCTTCAAAGCGGTGCCCCTCGCCGACGACGTCTGGTGGGTCGGTGCGATCGACTGGAGCCTCCGTGATTTCCACGGCTACTCGACGAATCGCGGCACCACCTACAACGCCTACCTCATCGTGGACGAGAAGATCACCCTCATCGACACGGTGAAGGCGCCTTTCGTGGACGAGATGCTCGAGCGCATCCGTTCCGTCGTCGATCCGAAGACCATCGACGTCGTCGTCTCGAACCATTCCGAGATGGACCACTCGGGCGGGCTGCCGCGGACGCTCGAGGCGGTCGATCCGACCGGTATTTTCGCCTCGGCCGTCGGCGCCAAGACGCTTCAGAAGCACTTCGACCTCGGCCGTGAGATCACCGGCGTCAAGGAGGGCGACGTCCTGCACCTCGGAAAACGGACGCTCCAGTTCGTGGAAACGAAGATGCTCCACTGGCCGGACAGCATGTTCAGCATGATGATGCCCGACAGGCTGCTCTTCAGTCAGGACGCATTCGGGATGCACCTCGCATCGAGCGAGCGGTTCGCCGACGAGCTGGACCAGGCGGTGCTCGATGAGGAGGCGTCGAAATATTACGCGAACATCCTGCTCCCCTTGTCGCCCCTGGTGCTGAAGCTGCTGGAGAAGGTGAAGGCGTCGGGACTCGAGATCGCAACCATCGCCCCGGACCACGGTCCCGTGTGGCGGAAGGACCTCGACTGGATCGTCACGCGCTACGCAAAGTGGGCCGAGCAGAGACCCACGATGAAGGCGGTGGTGGTGTTCGACACGATGTGGCACTCGACGGAGATGCTGGCGCGTGCGGTGGGCGAAGGGCTCGCCGCGGGCGGCGCCCGGGTCAAGCTGATCCCGCTTGCGACGCGCCATCGAAGCGACGCAATCACCGAACTCCTCGACGCCGGGGCGCTCGTCGTGGGAAGCCCCACCATGAACAACCAGATGTTCCCGACCGTCGCGGACTTCCTGACCTACGCGAAGGGGCTGAAACCTAAGAACCTGATCGGCGCCGCCTTCGGCTCCCACGGGTGGAGCGGGGAGGGCGCGAAGCACGTCCGTCGAGAGCTCGAGGAGATGAAAGTTGAACTCGTCGGGGAGACGCTGAGCTGCAATTACGTTCCGAAGGACGTCGACCTCGCCGCGGCACGGACGCTCGGCGAGACGGTCGCGGCACGGCTCAAGGAAAAGTGTGCCGGGTAAAGGGGACTCTCTGGACTGGTAGTCGCGCCCCCTTGCTTGCCCCGAGCGTAGCGAGAGGTGGGGCGCCGGGATGACGCCGGGCCACAAGGGACCCGGACTACAGAACGAGGAGGGGGAGACGCGATGAAGAAATACACCTGCACGATCTGCGGCTGGGTTTACGACCCGGAAGTGGGCGACCCGGACAACGGCGTCAAGCCGGGCACCGCGTTCGAGGCCCTGCCGGACGACTGGGTCTGCCCCCTGTGCGGGGCCGGCAAGGAAGACTTCGAGGAAACCAAAGAGGAATAGGCGCAACGCCATGACCAAAGACTGCGGAAAGAAGTGCTGCCCGGCGAACGACGAACTGCTGCCGAAGGCGAAAGCCGTGACGCTTGCCAGGCTCGTCGCTTACGCCCCCGGGGCCGTCGTCAGCCGGACCCTCGCCAAGAGCGGCGCCGGCACCGTGACGCTCTTCGCGTTCGACGCCGGGCAGGAACTGAGCGAGCACTCGGCGCCCTTCGACGCCCTCGTCCACGTGCTCGACGGCGAGGCCGAACTGATCATCGGCGGGAAGCCGGTGAGGGCGCGGGAAGGGGAGCTGGTCGTCATGCCCGCCGACGTGCCGCACGCGGTCAAGGCACCCGGGCGGTTCAAGATGCTCCTGATCATGCTGCGCACCGCACGGGACTGAATATCCGGCGGCGCAGACGTCCACATGCCACGAAAGGGGTCGAAGATGGCTGAAAAACTCACGATGTTCTGTTACCAGTGCGAGCAGACCGCAAAGGGCGCCGGGTGCACGGTGCAGGGGGTATGCGGGAAGCGCCCGGAGGTGGCCGCCCTCCAGGACCTCCTGGTCTACGCGACCAAGGGTCTGGCGCAGTACGCGCACCAGGCCCGCCAACTCGGCGCCAAGGACCACGAGATCGACGTCTTCGTTCTGGAGGCGCTGTTCAGCACGGTGACGAACGTGGACTTCGACCCGGAACGCCTGGCCGGGCTCATCAAACGGGCGGCTGAACTCCGCGACAAGGCGAAGCGGCTCTACAAAGCGGCCGCCAGAAAAGCCGGGAAAACCCCGGCGGAACTCGACGGACCCGCCGCGTGGTCACCCGCCGACTACACCGACGGACTTATCGCCCAGGCACAGGCCATCGGCATCCGCCCGCGACGCGACGCACTCGGCGTCGACGTCATCGGACTCCACGAACTCATCACCTACGGCCTCAAGGGAACCGCCGCCTACGCCGACCACGCACTGATCCTTGGCGTCGAGGACGACGAGGTCTACGCGTTCCTCGAAGAGACGCTCGCCTGGCTCGCCGAGAATCCCACCGACGTCGGCGAACTGACCGCGAAGGCCCTCACGGTGGGCGAGGTGAACCTGAAGGTGATGGGGATGCTCGACACGGCCAACACCGGGGCCTACGGTAACCCCGAGCCGACGCAGGTGCGCATCACCCCGGTCAAGGGAAAGGCGATCCTCGTCTCCGGTCACGACCTCAAGGACCTGGAGGAGATCCTCAAGCAGACGGCGGGCAAGGGCATCAACGTCTACACGCACGGCGAGATGCTGCCGGCGCACGGGTATCCGGGACTGAAGAAATACAAGCACCTCGTCGGGAACTACGGGAGCGCGTGGCAGGACCAGCAGAAGGAGTTCGCCGAATTCCCGGGGGCCATCGTGATGACCACCAACTGCATCCAGCGGCCGCAGAAGAGCTACGAGGGACGCATCTTCACCTCGGGGCTCGTGGCGTGGCCGGGGGTGAGGCACATCGGCGAGGGCAACTTCGTGCCCGTCATCGAAGCGGCGCTTGCCGCCGAGGGATTCACCAGGGACGAGCCGGAGAAGACCATCACGGTGGGGTTCGGTCATGCGGCCACGCTCGGCGTGGCGGACAAGGTCATCGAAGCGGTGAAAGGCGGCGCCATCCGTCACTTCTTCCTCATCGGCGGGTGCGACGGGGCCAAGCCCGGACGCAACTACTACACCGAGTTCGCCCAGGCCGTCCCCGACGACTGCGTCATCCTCACCCTCGCCTGCGGGAAGTACCGCTTCAACAAGCTCGACTTCGGCGACATCGGGGGCATCCCGAGACTTCTGGACATCGGGCAGTGCAACGACGCCTACAGCGCCATCCAGATCGCCGTGGCACTGGCGAAGGCGTTCGAGACCGACGTCAACGGCCTGCCGCTCTCGATGATCCTCTCGTGGTATGAGCAGAAGGCGGTGTGCATCCTCCTGACGCTCCTGCACCTCGGCGTCAGGAACATGCGGCTGGGACCGAGCCTGCCGGCGTTCGTGACCCCGCCGGTCCTCAAGGTGCTCGTCGACACGTTCAACATCGCGCCCGTCACCACCCCCGGGGAGGACCTGAAGGCGATCCTCGGCTGACGGAAGACGGACGCGGAACGATACTCCCTCCTCACCAAAGGTCCGGGGGGACGCACGGTGCGTCCCCCCGGACCGCTTTGTGCTGCTGCTTCGGCGACGGGACATCAGCATGCCTCGAACTCGTCGACGATCCCCGTGGCCGGCCTGCACGGATCGAACGAGACGGTGTGCGGGACGGATCTGACGGATGGCGTAAGGGAAAGGCCGCTCGAACGAGCGGCCCTTTCGCAGGTGCATCGGCGTCGGGAGGACTACCCCTCCGTCTCGGCGGCCTCGCCGCCCGCCAGGAGTGCGTCGCGGATGGCTTTTCGGAGTGCGGTCACCTTGAACGGCTTGAACAGCACCACCTCCAGTCCCTTCTCCCGTGCACGCACGATGGAGTGCGAGGGGTCGTAGCCGAAGGCGGTCATCAGGATGACCGGCATGTCGGGGAACCGGTCCCGGATGTGCGAGTAGATCTCGTAGCCGTCCTTCTTGGGCATCTTGATGTCGGAAAGGATGAGGTCATAGGTCTCACGGGCGTCGATCATCTCGACGGCTTCGAGTCCGTCGGCGGCGGTCTCGACGATGCAGCCGTCCTTGGCCAGCACGTCGGACATGGTCTCGCGGATGGCGTCGTCATCGTCGGCCACGAGGATCCGTCTTCCCTTGAGGACGGGGTCCTCGGTGCGTCGCTGGACCGGTGCACTAGGTCTTCCCTCGTCGGTGATGTGGGCGACCACCTCCTTCACACGGTCGACGTTGTGCTCGATGTCCTTGAGCTTGGCGATGGTGTTGGAGTCGTGACCGATGTATTCCTGAAGCAGCAGGTAGACGTCGTTGGTGATGGCGTTGATGGGATTGGCGATCTCGTGGGCGATGCGCTCGGCGATGCGTCCGTGGGTGACGGCGTGCTCCAGCTCGATGAGGTTCGCCGTGTTGAGTGCCATGGCCACGAAATTGGCGAAGATCTCGAGGAACTTCATGTCCTCGACCGAGTAGGCCCACGGCTTTGCCGAGCGGAGGGCCATCGTCCCGACCACCCGGTCGTTCAGCCGCAGGGGCACGGTCACCTGTGAGCCGAACTCGGTGGTGTGCTCTCGGATGAGTGGGTCGGTGGAGGCGTCCCGGCAGAGGTAGCTGTGTCCGGTCGCCGCCACGTACCCCGTGATGCCGTACCCCTCACGCTGCGAAAGCACCTTGGCCCTGCGGATCACCTCTTCCTCTTCGGGGGAGTGTCCCACGTAGATGATGGGCTTCAGCTCGCCGGTGCGCTCGTCAAGCTGACGGATAAGCAGACTATCCATCTTGAGCAGCTGCTCGGTGTGACTGACGATGTTCCGCCTGATGTGCTCGATGCGCTCGTCGAGCGACATGCGACTGACCCGGGCCCAGTCGAGTCCGGCCAGGTGGTTCCCGGCCTGGTAAATGGACTCGATCTTGCTCTCGAGGAACACACGCTCGGAGACGTCACGCGTCACCAGGACCACCTGCACCACTTCTCCCAGTTCGTTGAACACCGGTGAGCTGACACTCTCCCAGTAGTTCCCGTCGAGGTTCTGATGGACCCGCTTGGACTGTCGGGCCGTGGCGAAGGTCTCCATCGCCTCACAGCCGAGACAGGGCTGACTGCGTCCGTGGAAGAACCGGTAGCACGGCTCGCCGACGAGGGCCGCTCCGCTGGGGCCCTGCTGCCGGACCACCTCGTTGGCCCAGATGATGCGGAGTTCCCGGTCTACGACGGAGATCCCCTCACGGACCGCGTTGAGCACGGTCTCCGGCACCACCTCCGTCACGGGCTCCAGCTCGGCCGGGAAGCTCTTCCGGTCGGCGATGAGTCCCTCGGCCCCGTTCTCGCGCAGTGCCTTCAGCGCCGCGTTCATGTCGGAGGCGACCACCACCTCGTAGTCGCCCGGAATGGCCGACAGGAGCTTGGTCAGCTCGGTTGATCCTTCGGATTTGACGGCGATGAGCTTAGGCATGAACGTCCTCCGGCGGCGTGCCGGCCGGCCATCGAGTTCCCCACCCCACTTTATTGTACCCTCATGGGTGAATATCGCCAATCGAGGAGGAAAAAATAACCGTGATTTCCCGCACGGGTGCAGCGTCCGGCAGCCCGGGCAGGCCACGGGGCCCGGTCCGGCCCCCGGCTACCTCGCCCCGACGGTGTAGACGTCCAGCTTGACCTGTGCCGTGACGAAGCGGTTCCCCCCGACGGCGTGTTTGCGCGTGACCATGAACTGGTAGCGGTAGCCGCCCAGCCAGACCATCTCGACACCCTTGTCCGGACGGATGACGGTCTCCGCCTTGTCGACGGGACGGAACTCGTCCAGGACCGTGACGCAGATGTGATAGTGGTGTCTGTCCTCGTTGGCGTTGGCGATGGAGAGGGTCATCTTGATGCGCTTCGGCAGGATGAGGACGTGAGCGTTCGGCTCGACCACCTCCTGGACGGGCGGGGCGCCGTTGGACGCCACCAGCCGGATACTCCCCGGGTGACGGAAGTCGAGATCGAGGGTGCGGGAGAGGTAGGGTTCTTCACCGGCGGCGAACGTTCCCGGGAGCAGAAGAGACATTGCCAGTGAGAGGACGAGCACTCTCATGACGCGTGGGCCTCACGATGGGGGCCGGAAGAAGGAGGCCGACGTCGGCGCGGTCGTTGAACGGTGTCACCACCCCCGACGTCACCGGCCGTGGCCGCGTCCGCTACAGTCACGAAGGCTGCGGCGGACTTCCGCAGCCTTCCTGCACGTCCCGTCCCGATGCCGGTCCTCCCCGTGCGGGACGGTCGCGGCGTCGGCGAGCTACTCGGCTCCATCGAGGATGTTCCTGCGGGTGTCGTCACCCCAGATCTTCTCCGGCTGAGCTTCCCCCGTCGGCTCCTTCTTCTCTGCGGAGCCCTTGCACCCGAACATGCAGCAGAGGAAGAGTGCGGCCAATCCGAGCAGCAAGCCCTTTTTCAGGAAGTGCACCATCGTCTTCTCCCAAAATGCGAGTACCTTCGGATGCGTGAAGCGGACCTACAAAATACGTCGCCGGGGGGAGGGTGTCAACAACATTTTGCCCGGCCTGGACGGGCACGCCGAGAGACCCCGGTGAGGCCGCTCAGCCCTCCCGCAGGAACTCACGGTACATGCGGGCGTACTCGGCACCCCGGGCCAGGAGTTCGGCGTGTGTCCCGCGCTCGATGATCCGCCCGCCCTTGACCACCAGCACGTGATCGGCGTTGCGCACCGTCGAGAGTCGATGGGCCACCACGAAGCTCGTGCGCTTCCGGACGAGGTGGTCGACGGCCTCCTGGATCTTGAGTTCGGTGGCGGTGTCGACCGAGGAGGTGGCCTCGTCGAGGACCAGAATCCTCGGGTCGGCGACCATCGCGCGGGTGAAGCAGACGAGCTGTCGCTCGCCGCCCGAGAGCCCCTCGCCGCGTTCCTGCACCGTGGTCTGGTATCCGTCGCGCAGACCCGCGAGGACGTCGTGCGCCCCGATGGCACGGGCCGCGTCGTAGACCTCTTCGTCGGTGGCCTCGGGTCGACCGAACTTGATGTTCTCCATCACCGTCCCCGAGAACAGGAACGCCTCCTGCACGACGATGCCCATCTGCGAGCGCAGCGAATGCATGGTGACGTCGCGGATGTCGGTCTCGTCGACGGTGATGCGTCCGGTCTGCTGCTCGTAGAAGCGACAGATGAGGTTGATGATGGAACTCTTCCCGGCGCCGGTGGGACCGACCAGCGCGATGGTCTCGCCGGGCTTCGCTTCGAGACTGACGTTCTCGAGGATGATATCGCCCGGGTTATAGGCGAAGGTGACGTCCTCCATCTTCAGGTGTCCGGTGATCCTCGGCAGCACGCCGGCGTCGTCGCGGTCCTTGACGTCGGGCTCGGTGTCGAGGAGCTGGAAGATGCGCTCGGCCGCCGCCATCGCCCCGAGCGCGGTGCCGTAGAGGTTCGACAGCTGTCGGATGGGTTCGAAGAACATCCGCAGCAGATAGAAGACGAGGATCATGTTGCTGATCTCGATGGCGGGTGCGCCGGTCGCGAGCGCCTCACGGCCCTTGGCACCGTAGAGAACCACCACCACGGCCATCGTGATGGCCGTCAGGATGCCCATGCTGGGGAAGTAGAGGGTGCGGACGACGGTGGCCTTGACGCGTGCGTTGTAGTATTCCTCGTTGAGTCGGTCGAACTCCCGCAGGTTGTGTCGCTCCCGGGTGAAGGCCTGGACGACACGGACTCCGGCGATGTTCTCGGCGAGGTTGGCGCAGATGCGACTCACCTGCGTGCGCACCTCGCGCCACGCCAGCACCATCGGATGGTGGAAGAAGAACGTGATGATCACCATCAGCACCGCCATCAGTGCCAGCAGGTACGCCAGCGCCGGCTCGACGTAAATGACCATCACCGTGCCGCCGGTGATCATGAACACGGCCATGGCGATTTCGGGGATCGCGAAGGCGATGACGTCTTCGAGGGTGCCGAGGTCGGAGGTGGCGCGCGAGATGATCCACCCCTGCTTGGTGCGGTCGTAGTAGCTGAGCGAGAGTTTCTGGAGGTGTCTGAAGATGGTCATGCGCAGGTCGAAGAGGACGCGCTGACCGAGTCTCGTCATGCTCATCTCGCGACGGAAGTGCACCTGCCAGACGAGCAGGGCGTTGAGGGCGAGCACCCCCGCCCAGAGGTTGAAGTCGTTCTGGTATGCCGAACCGCGCTCGATGCACCGGAACACCTGTCGGAACGCAAACGCCCCCAGCAGCATGGTGCCGCTGGAGAACGCCACCAGGAACACGTTCCACGCCATCCGCAGCTTATAGGGTCCGAGGAACCGGAGGAGTCGCACGATGAGCCGCCACTCGAGCGGACGCTCGTGTTCGACCTCCTCGTCGTCGACGGGCACCGAGGTGCGACGCGCGGTCTCGTCGGCGGGGGGCTCCTTCCCGGATTTCTTCTCGTCCTTTGCGGCCATCAGTCGGTCTCGTCCTCACTGCTTTCGTGCTCGGTATCCCCCGTATCGTCCTCGATGGCGGCTTCCTCGCCGCCCCGGTCGAACTGGAGGTCGCAGATGGTGCGGTAGATGCCGCCCTGGTTCAGAAGTCCGTCGTGGGTGCCGGTTTCGGCGATGCGTCCGTCCTCCAGCACGATGATCACGTCGGCGCGTCGGACGGTGCTGAGCCGGTGTGCGATGACGAAGGTGGTGCGGTATTTCGCGAGGTGCATCATGGCCTCGTGGATCTCCCGCTCGGTGGTCGGGTCGACGGAGCTGGTCGAGTCGTCGAGGATGAGGATGCGGGGGTCCTTGAGGAGTGCCCGTGCGATGGTCAGTCTCTGACGTTGTCCGCCCGAGAGGGTCACGCCTCGCTCGCCGATGATCGTGTGGTAGCCGTCGGGGAGGTCCCGTACGAACTCGTCGGCCCGGGCGGCCTCGGCGGTGCGGATGATCTGCTGCATGTCGGCGTCGGGATTGGCGTAGGCGATGTTCTCGGCGACGGTGCGACTGAACAGGAACGAGTCCTGGAAGACCAGTCCGATGTCGCGCCGGAGACTGTTGAGCTGCACGTCACGCACGTCCTGGTCGTCGATGGTGATGCGTCCGGCGGTGACGTCGTAGAAGCGGGGCAGCAGGCTCACGAGGGTGGATTTCCCGCTGCCGGTGCGACCCACGAGCGCGACCATCTGTCCGGGCTCGACGGTGAGGTTGATGTCACGGAGGACGGGCTTGTCCTCGGCGTATCCGAAGGACGCGTTCTCGAAGACCACGCGTCCGGGTCCCTGACGCAGCGGCTCGGCGTCGGTCTTGTCGCGCACGGGCGGGGTCTCGTCGAGGAGTTCGAAGATGCGGTCGGCCGAGGCCACCGCACGCTGGGCGTGACTGATCCCGTGACCCAGCCACCCCAGACGCATCGTGATGAGTCTCAGCGCGAGGAACGCCGAGACGATCACGCCCAGGAGTTCCTTGTCGAGCGGGCGGGCGTAAACCATCCGTCCGCCGATGCAGAGCGTGACCGCGAGTCCGATCGTGATGATGGCCGTGTCGAGCGGCGCGTAGAACGCCCACACGCGCACGGCGTCCAGCACGCGGTCGATGAGACGCTCGGAGCGCTCCCGGCATTTCTCGATCTGGTCGTCCTCACGGGCGAACCCGCGCACCACCTGGACCCCGGAGATGTTCTCGTTGAGGACACTCGTCACCTCCCCGTACTGCTGACGCACGTCGTAGAACTTCGTGCGCACCCGCCCCCCGAACCACACCCCCAGCCACATCGCCACGGGCAGCATCAACATCGACCACAGCGCCAGCTCCCACGACTTCCAGAACAGATACCCCAGACCGATGACCACCACCAGCAGCACCTCGGCCATCGTGAAGATCACCATCCGGTAGAACGACCCGACGAACCGCATGTCCATGATCATCCGACTGATCAGCTGTCCCGAACTCTCACGGTCGTGATACGACAGACTCATCCGCTGAAGCGAGTCGTACAGCCTGATCTGCATGTCCCACTCGGCCCGACCACAGGCCTTCACGTTCAGCATCGACCGCACGAACGTGATCCCGAACTGAAGCACCGCCGT
>Ga0307378_10010516_pt1 | contig 12007 bp, 9 predicted proteins | sample UN1MG_FD_202238 | JGI IMG/M metagenome (GOLD analysis project Ga0307378, IMG submission 202238) | Soil microbial communities from Risofladan, Vaasa, Finland - UN-1 | ecosystem: Environmental > Terrestrial > Soil > Coastal area > Acid sulfate soil | place: Finland: Risofladan, Vaasa | collected...
GCTTCCTCCGTACAGGATGCCGAAGTTGATCCGCTTGGACTGCGTGCGCTTGAGCTTCTGGTCGTTCGAGTCGAGCGCCTCGTACTGCTCCTTCGTGAGACCGAACACGTCGAGCGCGGTGTTGAGGTGCATGTCCTCGCCGCGCAGGTACGTGTCGATCATCGCGTCCTCGTTGAAGAGGCTCGCAGCGACGCGCAGTTCCACCTGCGAGTAGTCCGCCTGCCCGAGCAGGCCCTCAGCTCCGAAGCGGCTGACGTACGCGCTCTTGATGAGCCCGCCGCCCTTGTTGGGGATGTTCTGTAGGTTCGGGTCGTCGGAGCTGAGCCGCCCCGTCACCGTGCCGTGGATGTTGAAGTTGCCGTGGATACGGCCGAGCGGATCGAGGTTCCACTTGAGCGGCTTGACGAACGTGCCGTAGAGCGTCTCGGCCTCGCGGTATTCGAGGATGATCGGACAGAGCGTATTGCCGTTGCGCTCCAGCTCATGCAGCACCTCCGCGTCCGTGGCAAAGAGGTTCCACTCTTCCGCCTTCACGGCCGCGCGCACCGACGCTTGAAATCTCGGCTTGTTGCCCTTGCGCTTCGCGCGCCACGCAGCGACGGCGTTGTTGTAGCGGAGCGCCACGCGCTCGCGTCCGCCTTTCGTCAGGTGGATGGGCGTCTCGCCCATGAGCCCGAACAGCACTTGTTGAAGCTGCGGTCCCGAGCCCGGGTTGAAAATGCCTGCGTCGCCAATCTTGTCCGGGTCGTTCGCGTACTTGACGACATCGGGGAACTCGGCGACCTCCGCCGTCTTCACCGTCATCGTGGTCGTGTACTTCTCGTCGAGTTGCTCAACCACGGACGAGTCGATCTGCGCGCCCTCGTACTCCATGTCGGCCAACACAACGGAGAGCGCGGGCAGGAACACCTCGGCGAGCGTCTGGAACTTCTCGTTCGACGTGTACTCGGGGTTCGCAAGCAAGCTCTCATCCACACGGAACGTCACGTCGGCGTCCATCGCCGCATACGGGAACAGGGTGTCGCCGGGGATGTTGGCGTAGCTGCCACCGCGCTTTGGATTGGCCTCGGGGTGTGAAGCCTTGTACGCCTCCATCGGCTCGTCGTAGCCGCCCATCCCGGTCTCGCTATACGCGAGCTGCTTCAAGCCGTGCGTGCCCTTGCGTTCGTCGAGAACGAGGTGCGTGAGCATCGTGTCCCGGTAGTTGACGATCGCGTAGCCGGTCGCGTGCAGAACGTGCTTGTTGTCGAACTTGCCGTTCTGGAGAACCTTCTCGATGTCGGGGTCTTCGAGCAGTCCGCCGATCAGCTCGAACAGCTCCTCGCGCTCGTGCTCCTTCGGGCCGCCGACGCGCCACGGGCTGTCCTGGTGGTCGAGCGGGATCACGTACGCCTCACCGGCGCGGTTGGTCAGCGAGAAACAGAGCAGCGAGGGGAACTCGGTTTGAAACCAGTAGAGCGAGCCCGTCTCCGTATCGACCGCGACCTTGGTGGCGTCCTCGCGGTACATGCCGATCAGCTCGCGCACGCCCTCGATCGTGTCGAGGATGAAGTAATCGCCCTCGCCCGGCAGAGCTTCGTAGTCGCCGAGCACAACGTCGCGGACCATCTCGAACGCTTCCACGAAGCGCGGCATCTCGTGGTCCATCCGACAGACGTACGCAGGGTGCACACACGCCACGACCTTGAGGTGCTCGAAGCCTTCGAGGATGCAGTCGATCACGCGCCCGTTGAACGTCGTGATGCCCGTCTGCCCCGTCAGGTACTCCAGCGCGACGCCACCGAGCGCCACCAGCACCTTCGGCTTGCGCGCCGCGATCTCGCGCGAGAGGTGTGGGATACAGCTCTGCACGATCGTCTTACCCGGCTTCTTGTTGCGCGGGGGCCGACAGCGCGCGACGTTCGTGTAGCCGAACTGCGCTTGCGTCAGGAGCGCCTCACCGTCGGGGCCTACCGCCGTCTCGCACAACGCCTCGACGGCACCGCGCAGCAACGTGCCCGACTGTCCGACGAACGGCGTCGCGGACTTGTCCTCGTTCGCGCCCGGAGCTTCACCGACGCACAGGATGTCCACCTGCGACCAGCCGTCCTCCTGCACACAGCGGTTACGAACCTTGTGGCCCTCCGGCTCCTTGGCGATGATCTTCTCGGCGTCGCGGTTGTAGTCACCGCCCGCCGGGAAGTCCGCGCTCCACGGGAACAGTGGACACCAACGACAACCAGACTTCGGCTCCGCACCCGGGAGTACGATTGGGCGCGTTGCTGAAACGACCTGCGTGCGAGCCTTTGACTTGAGACCTGCGCGCCGAACTTTCTTCTTCCGGCGGGTGACGGTCAACCGGGGAACCTCGGTCTCGGCAGCAAGTGCACGGGTTCATGTTCGGCATGACGCTCAAAGCACAGGAGTCGCAACCCGCAGTCGGCACACGCCGCGCAGCGTTCCGGTGAACGGAAGCACTCGGGGGCGATGACCGACGGATCAAGCGTGACGTTCAACGTCGGTTCTCCAACGTCTGCGGTGTCGTCTCGGAGCGTCGGATCGGGCTCGGGCATCGCTGGTACTCCGTCTCACCCGTGGCGGCGCGCGTGACGGTGAAGCCGCCCGTCGCCATCACCTTCGACTTCAACCGCACGAGCGTCCACTGAGGATCGTTCCTGGAGATCACAGCCGTCTCGGTCTCGGTGAAGCCCGTCGCGCCCTCATCGCGCTGACTCATCACCCGCACCGCGAACACCTTGCCCTTATCGAGCTTGAAGACCTGGAAGCGTCTAGGCCGTGGATTCGGAGCCTCGGGCGTGGCTTCCGGTAGGTGATCCAGGAGATCGCCAGCTTCGATGAGGTCCCATTGTTCGTCGTGCATTGGATCGTGGAGGTTAGCGATGTGTAGGTGTTTTTGCCAGTGACACGGGCAGAAACCCGCGACCACTACAGGTAGTGTTCAGTCGTGCGTGAGGCGCGCTCGGATGCGGTCGCCCAACGTCGGCGCAGCCTTGCGGGTCTCCTGTAGCTCTGCCAGCTCGCTCCGCCGCGAGCACGGATCGCCGTGGTCGAAGTACAGGACCGACAGCCGTGGCACGCGGTCGCGCATCATGTCCGAGATCTCATCGACCTTCTTGCCCGTCCCGGGGTCGAGGTTGATGACCAGCTCTTCGAGTCCGTGCTCGACCAGTAGCTCGATCAGGAAGGCTTGGAACGAACTCATCTCCTTGCCCATGAGCGCGAGCGCAACGTCGTACGCCGCGCAGTCCGTCGGACCTTCGACGAGCGACACGAGCTTCTCGCCCACCACGCCGTCGTAGTTGAGCAGGCAGTGCTCGCGGCTGAAATAGCCCTCGCGCTTCGGAGGGTTCTTGCTCTTGATGTGGTGCTTGCCGCAGTAGCGCGTCGTCCAGTACACGCGCTCTCCATTCTGCATCACGGGGAAGAGCAGGTAGCCCGAGTAGTCGAGGTCACCGTACGTCGCGCCGCTCGGGCAGTAGTGCACGTCGAAACGCAGCGCGTCGTCCATGTCGAAGCCGCGCGACTGCCAGTACGTGAACGCGCGCTTCCACGGGTGCTGCGTGACATCGACCTTGCCGAACGGCTTGGTGCCTCGGGGAAGACGATGCTTCCGCAGCGACTCAACGCCCGGCACCTCCCGGCTCAGCAACTCCTTCACGGTCTTCGACACACTCTCGACGACGAGCGGCGGTTCCTTGCGGAGTAGCACACGCTCCTGCGGAGTCACGAAGCCGCCGTTGACGTAGCGAAACAGATGCGCGAGGTCGCGGAACTTGAAGTCGCAGCGGAAGCAACGGCCACGCTGCCTCACGAGGTTCACGGCAAACTTCTTCTTGTCGCCGTCGGTGCCGATGCGGTCGATGCACGCGGGGCAGTGGAACGTGTACTCGGGTCCGTTGCCTGAGTGTCGTCCGAGCCTGTGGTCGAGGTAGGTGAGGAGCGTGTATCGCTTCACGACGCGATCACACAGTCACGCGATCTGGGAACAGGTGGGGGAACAGGTGGGGGAACAGGGCTTCCACACTCGGACGCAGTACCTCCTCAAGCGCCTTCGCCGCAACGTCATCCACGGCGTCGAAGTCAAGCCCACCATCATTCGGAAGCTCGGGCGCGAGAATCGACACGGCACTCGACGCGATCAGTCCGTCGATCTCCTCGGCCTCCACGTCTTCAAGCGTTTCGGTCAGATACGTGGCGACCTGTTCGCCGTCCGTCTCCTCCGAGATCACCACCCGCCACGCGGGGCCGATGAAAACCATCTCGCCCTTTTCGTCGAACTCTAATTTTGCTGCGTACTTCATTCGTCGTCCTCTAGTTGAACCTTGTGGGTGACGCGATCCGAACGTCGGCGCGCCGTCGTCTTCTTGCCGGTCTTCTTCGCGGACTTCTTGTAGACCTTCTTGCCCGCCTTCTTGCGCGTCAGTCCGGCCTTGTCCTTGAGACGCTTCGCGGTCTTGTTGCGCGTCGCGTCCTTGTTGACCTTCGGTGCCGCGTAGGTCTCGCGCTTATCGTCGATGCCATCCACGACCATCTTGGTTCCCGCCACGTCGTAGAGACCGAGCGACCGCAGCCGACACGCATCACGCTGGATCTCGCACTCGACCGTGCGGCCGTCCTCTTGGTTCCGCAGGGCTGCGCCGAACAAACGACAGCGACGCTCGATGCGTTCGTCATTCGTCTGACAAAACGCGATCGCGGCATCGACGATCGCCGCCTTCTCGAACGCCTCCGCGAAGTCCTCGATCGTGATGATGTCCTTCTCCAGCGCACCGCGACCCGCCTGAGATCCCGTCCACAGAGCAGCGTTGTACTCACCGGCAAGCTGGCGGAGGTCTTCGTAGATGCCCGCTTGCTCGTGCCGCATCTCACCGAGGCGACGCTCCGGCTTCATAATGTCCGCGTAGTCCACGAGGATCAGGTCCGGGTGGAAGCCGCGTGCAGCGAGCAGTGATAGGTGGCTCCTGATCTTCGACACCGACGCGCCGCGAGTCGGGTAGTCCTTGACGAACAGTTGCCCACGCACCGCGCGCCTCATGCGCTGTGCGAGCCCCCCGACGTAGCGTTCCATGTCGGTCTTCTTGTACGCGACGCGATCCCCCATAAGGCGATCGTCGTAGCGCGCCGACACCTTGTCCTGGCTCATCTCAAGGCTGTAGTGCGCGACCTTGTAGCGATGCACGGAGGTCAGCGCACCGAACCCGAAGTTGATGAGCGTCGTGGACTTGCCACGCTTCGGAGGTGCGAGGACCACGCCCATCTCGCCGCGTCCGAGTCCGCCATCCAACATCGCATCGAGGTGCGGTATGCCGGTGCGGATCACGTCGGCAGCTTGGATCGACGGATCGCGATAGCGCGCGAGTCGGTCCTCCAACTCGGCTTTGTAATCGACGCCGATGTCGAGCAGATCCTCACCCACCAACGCAGCCTCGTCGAACAGCGGACGCAGCTCGCGCTCACCACGGTCGAGCATGTCGGCCGACTTGACGACCGCGTTGATGAGCGCCTGCTGCTTGCCGAACTCGATCAGCTTGAGCAACACAGCCTGCGCGTCGCTCACGTCCTCCTTGTAGAGCCGGTCGAGTGTTCGACGAACGCTTTGGAAGTCGTCATCCGAGACTTGATCCCGAACCTCCTCGGTCAGCGTCGGCTGTTGCGGCAGACGTGCGTGCGCATCGACGTGCGCGAACAACGTCTCCGCGATCGTACGCAGACCGTCGGACCCGTAGTAGGTGTGATCGAGCGCACTCCGGTAGCGCAGCACGCCGCCCGGGATCCGCATGAGCACGGCCAGCGAGTGACGTTGAAAGGCGTCTCCGAACTCGTACTGGTTAGCCATGCCACGCCACCCCCTCAACACCGCGCAGGTCCGCGCTGGACACTGTGTCCAGGATCGGGAAGAGGCGGGCAAGGAGTCTGGCGAAGCTCTCCCACTCGAACGGTCGTGCGCCTATGCGGTGCGAGAGGTCGTGCTCGTACGACTCCGCGACAGCGGCGGCAGCCTGGAGGCGGACGAGGTTCTTCTCCGTGCGCAGTCGCAGCGCGCCGAACTGTGAGTTCAGCTCCGCGAACCCATTGGCACGTCGGCCCTGCCCTTGCGACTCGACCGCCAGCCACTCCATGCACGGCTTCGCTTCCACGATCGCTTCCTGCCAGTCGGCCGCGCCGTCGTCCACGTAGGCGCGCACGTACGCCATCCCGACCTCGAACTCGGCGAGGTAGAGCTTCTGCCGAATGTCCGCGAGCAGCGTGCCGCTCGTCTGTCCGGTGTGGCGCTGTTGGCGGAAGCGGCGGGACTGCTTGCCCAGATAGGCGAAGTAGCGGCGCTCGGCGTTCTCACCTTGCAGATGCACCGGCTGAAAGCCGATGTCTTGGTTCTTCTCCACCCAGGGCTTCATCGCCCACATGTTACCGGCGATGAACGTCGCGGCATCATGCCCTTGCGCGATCAGGTGGCTCGTCACTTGCGCGAACGCATCCTCGTTGCGCGCCGTCAGCGTGCGTCGAGATCGTGTGCCGAGAATCTCGCGGTGCAGCCGATCGTAGGTCTGTTGGATCGACTCTTCGCGGGGAGCCGCAACCGTCGTCGTGAGCTGCGCGATCTGCTCAGTGAGTGACCGACGCGCGCGCCACTGCGTCGCGATAGGAACGCATCGCGATTGAACCGCGCACGCCCTGCACCCGAGGTCTTTGGAATCGAATTCCACGCCAAAGCAGCGCGGCACTCCGTCGGGAGACGGTACAGGGGTTTTCTTCACGCGCGCTCATCGTTGCAGAAGTCGTTTCGGTCATCACGGACCAGTGTGTATCTACAAAGCAGGGGGCACGTCAAGCACGGGCAGGATTTTTCTTGCTACGCGACCTCAGCATCCCAGCGGTCAAACGGAAGGTTGAGCGGTGCCCGTGCGGACTTAGGCCAATCCGCCCAAACCAACACTTCGTAGCCCTCGCCCTCCCACGCTTCGGCGCGTTTCGCCGCGTGCTCTCGCAACGTGGCGTGACACGTCGGCACGAAGTCGATCACCCACACGTCCTCGGTGTCCTTACGCATCCCGCGTCCGATGCGCTGGCGAGAGTTCGTGTTCGCCGCCACACCTTCGGCGAGCACGATGCCATCGACTCCCGGGATGTCTTCGCCTTCGTCCCAGATTCCCGTCGCGAGTACGAGGTTCACGCGGCCGTCGCTGAGCGCATCCTTGGCGTGCGCGCGGTCGGAGTTGTCGGACGCACCCCACACGCCAATGAACTCGATGTTCGATTCGTCGAGCAGCTCGGCGAGGATGTCGAAGTGTTCCTTGTAGCGGCAGAGCAGCAACGTCTTGCGCTTCTTCTGAACCATCCACTGCGCGGCGCGCACCACGGCCGCGTTGTGCTTGTCGTTGCACATGACTCCGAGCCGGTACGCGATGCGGTACTTGTTGGGCTCAGGTGCTTTCTTGGCGCGCTTCTTCTTGCGCTGCTTCGCTACGTTGAGTTCGCGCTGTTCGTTCGCCGCGTTCTCCACGTCTTCCGTGATGTCGTCGCCGCTCACCTCGTCGCTCATCACCATGAGGATCTTCGGCTTCGCGGCGAGCCCTTGCTCGATCAGTCCCGTCGCTTCCACGTCGAACAGGATCGGACCCGTCGCGCCGATCAAACGCATGTCGTCGATCTGACTGTCCTTGATCGGCGTGCCGCTGAATCCGTAGCGACGTTGCGCGCCGGAGTTCATCGCGATGTCGTACCACATGTCCGAACTCGCACGGTGGCACTCGTCGAGGAACAGCACCTCGTAGCTCTTCACGAGTTCGCGCAGCCACGGATCGGCGGGAGTCATGCCGCGCTTCTTCGTGCGCTGCGCCTTCCACTTCTGCATCGTCTGTCCGGTCGCGACAACGATGTTGCCTTCGATGCGCTCGCCGTCTCCCGCCATCCCGACGGAGATCCAGTCGTCGAAGTACACGCACGCACGCTCGTACGTCTGACGCAGCAAGCCCTTCTTGGGCACGAGGATCAGACTGCGCCACTGGTGCTGTTCCCACAGGAAGCTCGCGGCCGTGAAGATGTCCTCGGTCTTGCCGCTGCCGGTCGGGCTCTTCACGACGCCGCGCTTGTGCACGAGCATCGCGTTGACGGCATCCCACTGGTGATCCCACAGCTCAATGCCGGGCAGCCAGTCGCGGGTGAGGCTGGAGAGGTCTCGCGGGGTCTTGTCGTCGAAGCCGCTGACGAAGCACTCGCGGTCGAGGTCGTGGAGGTGAGCGACCACGCGCTCCACCAGCCCGGCAGGGAAGCGGTTGGTGCTGCGCTCGAACAGCCGCACCATCCCGTCCCACCGCTTCTCGCGGTACGCCTGCGAGTACCACGGGTTCGGGTGCTTGAACGAGAGACACGAATCGAGCGTGTCATCCGGCGCGTTGTGTAATTCCGCCCACGCGCCCCGGACGTAGATGGCGGCTCTGCGCTTCATGTGTTTCCGATCGACCGTTGGCCGAGGTGTCGGATTAGGAACCGCCCTCGACCCCCCAGGACGGATCCCGAAAAGCCGAGGGCAGCGGGTCTCGTCCGGGCGTGATGACCTACGACGCCTGAGCGCAGTGGATCCCCGAACGAGGAAGCTATCCTAGCACCCCGATGCCCGAGTCAACCACGAGCGGTCTTGAAAACACAAGGCCGGGCGATCCCACGATGCGACGGGGCGGCGGGCGGGGGGTTTGGGGGGTCGGCCGCTCTGGACACTGTGTCCTCACCCGAGAGCTTCGCTCGGTTGGCGACGGAGACTCCCTCCAGGGAGTCGAAGTCCGGGGAGTTCCGAACGTCTCGGCCGGGATATTTCAGAAGCGTACTTCGATCTATAGTTCGTCCAGATCCTAATGTCAGACTGTCAGACAGTAGGTAACGAGAAGAAGGGGCCGCTTCGTCTAAGGGCACGCTCTGCTCGCTCTGCTCGCTCTGCTCGCTATGCTCCCTATGCTCCCTATGCTCGGAATGCGCGCGCGTGCGGGATCGACCGAGATCTGTCAACCGCTAGATGTAGTGGTTCAGCTCAACCACCACCACAAGAGCCAACCACAGCCAACTGTGATGCTCGCGGATCCGAGCATGATCCAGAGGAGCGCAGGCGACACTCTCGGAGTCGGGTAGAAGGGGTGCGCCGGAGGGTCGTTGTGGCGGCGTCCGCCGGGTATCCGAGAGGCGTCGATGAGCTTCTGCCGCGCGTCGAGTTCTTCGCGCGGTGGCTTCGGTGCTCGTACGAGTCCGAGCCTCTTGACCAGCTCATCGAACTCACCGTGCGGGGGTTCCTGTCCTGTCTCCATCCGTTTCGCTCTTCTTCATGCAGACTTTCACGTCTGCGAACGACAGTAGACGACCGTGCACGTCCCAACCCACGTCGAGCCGTGCGGGGTGCTCTTCTCGATTCCCGTGCGAGTGGCCGTGCAGTAGCAGCGTCCCACTCGATTTCCCCGGCCATGCCTCATCGGGCGCGTTGGGGAAGTGACGCATGAAGACTTGGTGTCCTTCGATGCGCTGGTCGAGCCCCACGTACTCGTCCATTGGATTCGCAACAAGCCGGACGTGCTGTGGGAGCCGTCCTTGTCTCACGAGCTTGCGAAGCATTTTGTCGTCGTGGTTGCCACCGAGCAGAATGATCTGGTAGCCCGACAGTTGGTCGAGCAGGCCGAGCACCTTGCTGACGGAGTTCGTGCGCGCGAACAGATCGCCGAGGCAGTACACGATGTCACGACGACCAACAGTGTCGCGCCATTGCTTGAGCAGTGCGGCGTTCATGTCGTCGGTCAGCCTCCACCGCGCGGCCCGTGACGAGCCGTGCTCGGGATGCAGGATCCCGCCGTGGAAGAAGTGGTGGTCGGCCGTGAACCAGATGTTCCCGGGCTCGAAGCCACCGAGCGCGTTCATCACAGGATCATCCCCCCTGTGCACATCGTCAGTGCGATCGACAGGAAAATCGCCACGGCGACGACGACGATCTTCCAGATCAGCGGGCGTCGTGGCGGACGTGTCTGATCCCGCAGCGCCTTGGCTTGCTCAGGACTCATGTAGTGCGGGTCGTTCATGTGATGGTGAGGAGCACCCGCGCCACCTACGCTCGAAACCCCATCCCTGAGATTTTAGGTACGAAGGCGGCGCGGGCTGCGCGTGCAGTCTAGCGCGTGAGCGCCCGATAGGCGGGCTCGGCATCGGTTAGTCGGTACGAAGAAAGTAGTCGCGAAGCATCTGCTTACGCTCGTCTTCCCTACGCAGCCGCGCGTAAGCGAGGAGCCGGTTGAACCGGGCAAAGTCCCGGTTGCGCTTCTCCTCGATACGCTCGACAGGCATCTCTTCGACCAGATCCGCACGCCACTTGATTATTTTGATGAGAAGTCCCGACACCGCTCGTCCGATCTCCAACACCGCGCCCCGCGTGCCCTGGAGAGCCTCCAGCGCCTTCGTCACGTAGTAGGGGCTGAGCCCGGACTGTTCCTTGAGCGCCGTCTTGTTGATCCACACGACCAGCTCGTCCGTCCCCTCCTGCGCGAACGCGGGCTCGACGCACGCCGCCAAGAACGTGCTCCAGACGTGGACAAGCTGCGGCCTCGCCTTCCCGGGGTCTTCGATGGCCTGGAGGAGTCTCCTGCGGCTCACCGTGACCGGCACGCCCTCTTTGATGGACTGACGTTCGAGCAGGCCCGCGCTGTGCAGGCGGTTCAGGATCACGCCCACCTGATCGGGGTTGAGCGCCGACACCTTCTGCGCCGTGATGTTCTGCGCGATGTCGTTGCGGTTCGAGCGCATCGACTCGCCGGGCTGTAGCTGCGTGTGCAGGTACTCCCACACGAGTTGGTAGTGCTGCCACGGCGGGTTCTCGTTCTCGATCAGCCGCATCTGCCAATCAGCCGAGCCTGAGTCGCCGACCAGGATGGTCTTCGACGGCTCCCCGTCACGACCCGCGCGACCGATCTGCTGCGTGTAGTCCTCAAGCGAACCCGGGAAGCCGAACAGCACGACGGTACGGACGTTCGGGATATCGACACCCATGCCGAACGCCGTCGTGGCGCACACGATGCGCGCACGCCCCTTGTCGTCCGAGAAGTCCTCTTGCACGGAGTTCCGTACCGTGTCGTTGAGTCCCGCGTGGTACGCGACGCCCACGCCATCGCCGTGTTGGTCCGCGCACATCTCCGCCAGCTTCTCGCTACCGTTGCGCGACGAGCAGTAGATGAGGTGCCGACCGCTCTGCACGTCCATGTTGCCGATGAGCCGGTGGACGACGCGCCACGAGTTCCCGTAGCCGCCGTCGATGCCTCCGTCCTCGAACAGATACGCGAGGTTGTGACGGATTGGATCGTCCACGAGGATCGAGACCTCTTCGCGGTCGAGCCCGAGCGAGGTCACGATGTCATCGACGACGATCGGCGTAGCGGTCGCGGTGAGGGCGAGCACCTGCGGCCGGTCGTCCCCGTCCGACACCGCGCGGATGAGACGATGGATGTGCATGTAGTCGGGGCGGAACTGGTGGCCCCACTGGCTGCAACAGTGCGCCTCATCGACGGCCACGATCGACACGTCGGCGCGTTGGATCGTCTTGAGGAACGACTTGACGCCGATGCGCTCGGGCGAAATGTAGAGCAGCTTCGTCGATCCGTTCACGAAGCCCTCGACAGCATCCCACTGATCGTCGTCGTCCATCGAGCTGTTGATGCACGCGGCAGGTACGCCGCGAGCGATCGCAGCATCGACCTGATCCTTCATAAGCGCGATCAGCGGCGAGACCACGATCGTCCCCCCTTCGCACAGGAGCGCGGGGAGCTGATAGAGGAGCGACTTGCCGGTGCCGGTCGGCAGCACCGCGAGCACGTCGTCGCCTTCACCCACGCACTCCATCGCGGCACGTTGACTCTTGCGAAACGATCGGTAGCCCCACGTCGCGTGCAGGAGGGCTTCGGCTTCTTCCAGGGTGAACGTCATTCCTCTTCCCCAGGTAGGAGCCGCGCCCATAGCTCCGCGCTGCCGTCATGGCATGACCGCATGT
>Ga0307378_10010517_pt1 | contig 12007 bp, 10 predicted proteins | sample UN1MG_FD_202238 | JGI IMG/M metagenome (GOLD analysis project Ga0307378, IMG submission 202238) | Soil microbial communities from Risofladan, Vaasa, Finland - UN-1 | ecosystem: Environmental > Terrestrial > Soil > Coastal area > Acid sulfate soil | place: Finland: Risofladan, Vaasa | collected...
CACACATTACAAAATCCCTGTCACAATATTGTTTGACTTCATAAGTAAGACGGGTGGAAATAAATACAGTCAGAGCATCATTTTTGACACTTTGCTGCAGGAAAGTCAGAATTTCGCGTGTTCCCACAGGAATTATTGCATTTGCAGGCTCGTCAAGAACCGACAACTTTGGCTTGCCGATTAGGGGAAAAAATGGTATTAGAATTGAATAAAGTAATGCCATATAGCGTATATAAGTATGAAAGAATGTGGCTTTGTCGAATGAATTTAAGCTCAAGGCCGGGAGTCGGAGAAATTGAACTGCTTTTGTGAAGAAGAATCTATAGCAATACAGCAATGTCGGAGGGGGTCTGCAAAAGCATTTGAAACTATTGTCAGAAGATATATGAAACAGGCATATTTTATTGCGCTCGGGCTTGTGGGTAATCATGAAGATGCACTGGACCTGTCCCAAGAGGCTTTTTTCAGGGCATATTCCAAGATAAATCAGCTTAATCCAAAACGAAAATTCTTTCCCTGGTTCTACCAGATTTTGAAAAACCTGTGTTTTAGTCACTTGAGAAAGAGGAGCGGGCGTCATCAACATAACCTGGAGGAAGTTGACGAGGTCCAAGTTTCGACTTGTGCCGGCAGCCGGTTTGATCCACATTCAGTTGCAGAAAGAAATGAGGTCGAGGAACGTGTTTGGAAAGCGATAGGCCAGCTCAATGAAAAACATCGTGAGATGATAGTATTGCGCCACTTTCAGAACCTGTCGTACGAAGAGATTGCTCAGATTCTTTTTTGCACGAGAGGGACGGTTATGAGCAGATTATATAATGCACGTAAAAAACTAAAAGAGCTTTTAGACTGATAAAAAGGAGGTCGGCAGGAATGACTTGCCCCAATTATGTAGATATGATGATGGCTTATCTTGACGATGAGCTTGACTCCGAGCAAAAAAAGGTTTTTGAAGAACATTTGGCATCCTGCCCAATATGCAGCGGGGAATTGGAAGAGTTTAAGCGTCTCAATCGAATCACTGACGAAGTAAAGTTGGTTGAGCCCGAAGAGCGGATATGGAAGATGTACTGGTCAGGCGTATATAACCGCATCGAGCGGGGCATTGGGTGGATTCTCTTCTCGGTTGCTGCTATTTTGCTGCTGATATATGGCGGCTTCAGGGCCATAGAAGCAATCATAAAAGACCCAGCGGTAGATATGATTTTGAAAGTTGCGCTGCTGACTCTTATTGCGGGATTGGCAATTTTGCTTGTGTCAGTATTGCGAGAAAGAATTTATTTCTGGAAAAAAGACCGTTACAAAGATGTTAGGAGATAAAAATATGCTGCTATCGACGACTGAAGATATCGAAGGGAAAAAAATTGTAAAGCATCTGGGACTTGTTCGAGGTAATACGATTCGTGCCAGGCATATCGGGAGAGACATTATGGCGAGCCTGCGAAATTTAGTTGGAGGTGAGATAACCGATTATACGAAGATGATGGCAGAATCCCGGGAACAAGCAATCGACAGAATGGTGGAAGATGCTCAAACAAAAGGTGCCAATGCGATTGTTGGAGTGAAATTTGCAACATCAATGGTTATGCAAATGGCCTCGGAGATTTTAGTTTACGGCACAGCGGTTGTAGTGGAGTGACGCGGATTTGCAGGTGGTGTTTTTTTCAGGCGTTACGATGATAAAATTCGATTTAGAAGTATAGGAAATACTCAGAAAGGAGATTGATTATGAGTGTATTATTAATTTATGGACTGTTGGCCGTTATACCAGGCCTGCTTCTGGTATTAATGGCTGTGTTTGGCGCTGATACAGATGTTGACGCAGATGTTGATATGGATATTGATGCAGATTTGGATGTTGACATAGATGCAGGTGATTTCGGAGGGCCAGGCCTATTAAGCTTAAAACTGATATTATTTTTCTTAGTTGGATTTGGCGCCGGCGGTTATTTGTCTTTTTATTTTAAGTGGCCCCTGCATCATGTTGTTTGCGGTCTGGCTGGTGGAGGAGCAGCCTGGTTTCTTGGTTATAATTTGCTAAAACTTCTGTACAAACAACAATCAACCAGCCAGGTAAGGCTTTCTTCATTTGTCGGTAAAGAGGGCAGAGTAGTTGTTCCTATACCGAAAGACGGAGGCACCGGCGAAATAGAAGCAACTAACGAAGAAACCGGGCAAAGTACTTACTTCAATGCAAGGGCGTCCGACCCTCAGAAAGAATACAAAAGAGGAGAGTTTGTCAAAATAAAGTCAGTTGCAGGAAAAACGGCAGTTGTGGAGTAGGATTAATTTTGTAAGTCAGCTCTGAAAAAAAAGCAGTAATATAATTTTAATTAAAGGAGAATTATTATGGAGAGTTTAGGTTTGATAATTGTTATTGCCGTTTTGGTAATTGCGGGAATTTCGATGGTGTTGATTTTCGCAAATAACTGGTTGAAAGCAGAACCAAACGAGGCGTTGATTTTCACAGGAAGAAAAAATAAGGTAAAAACCAAAGACGGAACTGTTATTGTCAGGGGCTGGAGAGCTATTGTCGGCGGCGCTAAATTCAAAATTCCTATTTTGGAAAAAGTCAATCGAATTTCGCTTAAGACAATGAATCTTGCTGATGTGAGAGTAGAAAAAGCATATTCAAAAGAAGGCGTTCCAGTAACTATTGATGCAGTTGCAAATGTGAAGATATCGGGTGAAGAAGGAATGCTTGACAGAGCGGTGGAAAGGTTTCTCGGAACAGACGACCGACAAATTCAACAGATTATTAAAGAAACGCTTGAAGGCCAACTTCGTGATATTATCGGTGTTTTGACTGTTGAGGAGCTTTACCAGAAGCGAGATATGTTTGTAAACAAGGTTCTTGAGCAGGCCGGTGAAGAATTAGCCAAAATTGGTGTCATAATTGACATCATCAACATTCAGGATATTCGTGACGAAAGGGGATATCTTGAAGCCCTTGGTATAAAGAGAACCGCCGAAGTCAAAAGGGATGCTGCAATTGGTCAGGCAGAAGCCGACAGAGATGCAATGCAGCAGTCAGAAACCGCCAGAAGAGAGGGCGAAGTCGTAAGGGCTGAACAAGAGAAGCAGATCGCAGAAGCGGAAAAAAATCGTGATGTTGCAAAACAGCAGTACAATGGCGAAACTCTTGCTGCTACCAAGAAAGCCGAACAACAAGGTCCTCTTGCCGAAGCAAGAGCAAGACAGGAGGTTGTTATTCAGGAACAGAAAGTTTTGGAAGAGCAACAAAGAGCGAGAGAAAAAGTTGAGGCAGCCAAAGCAAAAGCAGAAGAGCAAAAGTACCGGGCGGAGGTTGTTGTACCTGCTGATGCAGAGAAGCAATCGGCTATTCTTAAAGCCGAAGGTGAAAGTCAGGCTATTTTGAAAGTAGCCGAAGCAAGAGCCAAAGGCACTCAATTACAACTTGAAGCTGAGGCTGAAGGCTTGCGAAAGAAAGCGGAAGCCTGGAATGCCTATGGGAAGGCAGCCCAACTTAATCTCGCTTTAGAGGCTATCAAAACAGTTGCAGATGCAGGAGCCAAATCTATCGGCCAGGTCAAGTTTGACAATGTTGTTGCTATCGACAGTGGAGGCGGGGATGGTGACAGTGCGGTAAACAGACTTATGACCGCCGCCCCTGGAGCTCTTGTTAAGTTTCTGGAACAGATGAAAGCCGCTACCGGAATCGACTTAGCAAAGAGACTACAAGAAATTAGTGACATGCCGGATGAGAAAGCTGCTGTTACTGCTTCGGACCGAAGTAAAACCTCTGGTAAGCCGGTGAAATCTGAAAATGCTTCTAATAAAAAAGAATAATTTTTAGCCGGTTTGCAAATGAATAAAGTTGTAGAACGGGACGTATAATACCTTTTCATAACCGTTTGACATAGAAAATATTGATTAGGATAAAATTGCTGCGGAAATTTTAAGGGCACGCAAATATGATAAACATCGTCAATGTCTGGCACCATTACGATATTAAGGCGGTTATTAAAAGATGTTTCTTTTGAAAGATGAACCTGGTGAATTAGCGGCAGTAATGAGGCCTAACGGGATGGGAAAAGTACCCTCCTTGGTCTTGTGGCTGGTGTGTTATGGCCAATTAAGGGTTATGTTGAAATCAACAGTCATCGATTGCGGAGGAGGGGCAGAGCAGTAGAGAGTTGAACAGTAGAAAGATTGGATAAAGGAGTCGGGAAATAAATTTGGGGGAAAATAAAAGATAAGCCGGGGAGTATCGCAGGGGGGCACAACAGGGCGGTAGAGAGTTGAGCCGGATGGGCGAAGCAGAGCATTAGAAAGCAAATGCAATTAGGGTGGTTTGAGCAACAAGTTTTGTGTGCTTTTGAAGAATTGTGAATAATTCGAGAAAAAACCGATAAATTTGTTGCCAAGGCGAACATTTATTCGTATAACGAATATAAATTCATATACAAAACTGCGATTCAAATAACTAATCGATTTTAAGGACTTAGTTATGAGTAAAACTAAATTATCCAGGCGTGAAAAAGAAAAAAACAGGCACAAAGAAGAGGTATTAGAGGCTGCCCTGAGGCTTTTCTCCGAAAAAGGCTTTCATAATGTTTCGATGCAGGAAATTGCTGAGGAGTCAGAATTCGGTGTCGGTACGCTGTACAATTATTTTGAAAGCAAAGAGCAGCTTTTTGTTGAGCTAATGAAAGCCGGCATTGAACAATTTGGCCAAGCACTTATTCCAATTTTAGACTCAAACAAAGATGAGAGTGAAAAACTATCTGAGTACATTGAGGCACATGTTGACTTAATCGAAAGCAACATAGATTTCATCAGGCTATATATCTCTCAATATGGAACATCAACCTCAACAAAACCTATGCTCAAAGATATATCGATAGATTTAAAGATTATAGTCGCTAAAAAACTTGAAAACATCATAAAGACGGGCATGCAAAAGAAGATATTTAAACGTGTTCACCCAGAAATTGTGGCATTATCGCTTCGGGCCACGCTGGAAGCATTTGGTCTTGAGTCTTCTGAACATTTCGACAAGGCAAAAACAATAGAGGGGTTCTCAGAAATTGAGAAATTTTTCCTGAATTCCTTACTAATAAAAGAAACAGATAGTGAAGCCAAACCAATCTAATTTGACATGATTTGGAGAATAAAAAATGCAATGTAATGTGATTTCTCGTTATTTTCGATTAACAGCCCTTGAAGTGATATTAGGCGGAAAGTATATGCAAGCTAAAGCTGATACTTACAACCCTTATCCTGTATTCCTGTTGCTGGTGATATTCTTCCTGGTGTTGACTATGACCGGCTGCAAACAGAAAGGTGGACCGCCGCAGAGCGACCCCGAAGTGGCCGTGGTTACCATACATCCAGAGCGGGTAGTCATCACGGCCGAATTGTCCGGTCGTACATCTGCCTTTCTTGTCGCTGAAATCCGACCTCAGGTCAATGGTCTGATACAGAAGCGTCTCTTTACAGAAGGCTCTGAAGTCAAGGCCGGTCAGGTACTATATCAAATTGATCCGGCCCCATTTCAGGCGGCACTTGATAATGCAAATGCTTCTCTGGCAAGGGCCGAGGCGGGTCTGCTTTCGATTCGGTTGAGGGCCGAACGCTACCGTGATCTGCTTGCCGACAAAGCAATCAGCCAGCAGGACTACGACGATGCCTCAGCCGCCATGAAACAGGTCGAGGCGGAGATACAGTTTTGGAAAGCGTCGGTTGAGATAGCCCGTATCAATCTGGGATATACCCATGTCACTGCTCCTATCTCCGGTCGCATCGGCAAATCCAGCGTGACAGATGGTGCGCTGGTGACGGCCTATCAGCCCATGGCCCTGGCGACTATTCAACAACTGGACCCAATTTATGTGGATGTACCCCAATCCACCACCGAACTGCTGCGTTTGCAGCGTCGCTTGAATGATGGCCGTCTTAATCACGATGGTACTAACCAAGACAGGGTAAAACTCATCATGGAAGACGGCACACCATATCTTTCGGAAGGGACGCTTCAATTCCAAGATATCACGGTGGACCCGACCACCGGGTCAGTCATTCTGCGTGTAGTCTTTCCAAATCCAGAAGGCATTCTTCTGCCGGGTATGTTTGTTCGGGCGGTTATTACAGAAGGCGTCAATGAGCAGGCCATCCTTGTACCACAGCAGGGAATCTCTCGAAATCCGAAAGGAGACCCCGCCGCGCTGATTGTGGATGCCGAAGACAAAGTACAACAACGGATGCTCACGCTTGACCAGGCGATCGGTGACAAATGGCTTGTTTCGTCAGGTCTTAATCCCGGCGATAGGGTAATTGTCGAGGGTGTCCAAAAAGTAAGGCCCGGTGTTTCTGTAAAGGTTGTCGCGTTCGAAGCCGGTCAGAAAGATGGTCCCGCAGCCGAGAAGGCGGTTCAGCCGTCTTCAAATACGAAATAAACGGAGAAATCATATGTTATCGAAATTCTTTCTTGGTCACCCTGTTTTCGCATGGGTAATCGCCATTTTCATCATGCTGCTGGGCGGGTTGGCCATCTACAACCTGCCGATTTCCCAGTATCCGCCCATCGCTCCACCAGCCATCGCTATCGATTCCTTTTACCCTGGGGCCTCAGCGCAGACCGTGGAAAACAGCGTGACTCAGATCATCGAACAGAAAATGACCGGCTTTGACGACATGCTGTATCTGTCCGGCACAAGCGATTCGGCTGGGGCTTCGCGTATCGAGTTGACGTTCAAGCCTGGGACTGACCCTGACCTGGCATGGGCCAAGGTTCAGAACAAGCTCCAACTCGCCATGGCCAGTCTGCCGGAAGTGGTTCAGCGCACAGGGCTCAAGGTCAGTAAGTCCACGCGGAACTATTTGCTCCTTGTTGGTCTGGTCTCCGAAGACGGCAGTATGAACAGTAACGACTTGCGGGACTATGCCCAGTCCAATCTGGAAAAAGTGCTGGCCCGCGTGCCCGGGGTCGGCGAGGTTGAAAATTTCGGCTCGCAGTATGCCATGCGTGTCTGGCTGAACCCGGATAAGCTGACCGATTACCACCTGACCATAGAAGAAGTGATTCTGGCGCTGCGGGCCTACAACGTGGAGGTTTCCGCCGGTCAGTTCGGCGGGCTGCCAGCTGTCCAAGGCCAGCGTCTAAATTCCTCCATCATCGTCCAGAACCTGCTTCAAACCCCGGACGAATTCGCCGCCGTTCCCCTGCGCACCAATCCGGACGGCTCCATCGTGCGAGTCAAGGATGTGGGACGGACCGAGCTGGGAACCGAGTTTTATGATATCGAGGCCCATTACAACGGCAAAGCTGCCGCCATTCTTGCCATCCGTCAGACGCCCGGCGCCAATGCAATGAATACCGCCGATTCCATCAAGAATAAACTGACTGAGATGAGCCGCTATTTCCCGGCTGGGATGAAAGTCGTGTATCCCTACGATACCACTCCTTTTGTCCGAGTAGCCATTGGCGAGGCGGTCAAGGCCCTGCTCCAGGCGATTGTGCTGGTATTTCTGGTCATGTGGCTGTTCATGGGGAACATCCGCGCCACGCTGATTCCCACCATCTCGGTGCCTGTCGTTCTCCTGGGCACCTGTGCAGCGCTAGGACTCTTCGGGTACTCCATCAACATGCTGACTATGTTTGCCATGGTAATTGCAATCGGGCTGTTGGTGGACGATACTATCGTGGTGGTAGAGAACGTGGAACGGCTCATGAGTGAAGAGGGGCTTTCGCCCCGGGATGCCACCGGCAAGTCCATGGGCCAGGTTACCAGTGCCCTGATTGGTTTCTTTCTTGTTCTCGCGGCGTTGTTTGGCCCCATGGCGTTTTTCAGCGGCTCCACTGGGATTATCTACCGGCAATTCTCAGTGACCATCGTTACGTCTATGCTGTTGTCTGTAGCTGTGGCCCTGATTCTGACGCCGGTGCTGTGTGCGTCAATCCTTAAGCCGGTACCCAAGGGGCACGAGGCGGCGGAAGGCGCGATTCGTTTTCTGCGCCCGTTTTTCCTCTGGTTCGACCACGCCTTTTACAGATTCCGCGACGGTTTTGTGAAACTGGTCGGCCATGCGCTTGCCCGAAAACTACGTTACGTAGTCGTGTACATCGTAATTGTGACCGGCCTGGGATTGCTTTTCATGCGAATGCCAACCAGCTATCTCCCAGACGAAGACCAGGGAATCCTGTTTGTTCAGATACTCATGCCCACAGGCGCTACCGTGGAGCAGACCCAAGCGATAGCGGACGAGGTTCAGCGCTATTTTCTGGATAACGAGAAAGAAGCCGTGGAATCCTGCATGACGATTGCCGGCATGGCCTTTTCCGGCAGGGCGCAGAACAACGGTATGCTCTTTATCAAGCTGAAAGATTGGAAGCTTCGCGACCGGTCGGATTTGAGAGTCAAGGCTGTTGCGGGTCGTGCCATGGCAGAATTTTCAAAGATTCGTAACGCCATGGTCTTCGCCTTTCCACCCCCGTCCGTCATCGAACTGGGCCATGCTACAGGATTCGATTTCCAGTTGATAGACCGCGGCGGCGTCGGTCACGACGCCCTGATGAACGCCCGCAACCAGCTTCTCGGTATTGCGGCACAGGACAAGAGATTGGCAAAAGTCCGTCCAAACGGTATGGAGGATGTGCCCGAATACCGGATTGACGTTGACTGGGAAAAGGCAGGCGCTCAAGGTCTGCCCATCACGTCTATCCACAACACCATTTCGGCGGCTTTCGGCAGTGCTTATGTCAACGACTTCATTCAGGCCGGGCGAGTCAAGCGGGTCTATGTCCAGGCGGATGCTCCTTACCGTATGCTGCCCAAGGATATAGAAAGACTTTACGTCCGCAACACAGCCGGTGAGATGGTTCCCTTTACCTCGTTTGCATCCAGCCACTGGGCGAGTGGTTCACCCCGACTGGAGCGATTCAACGGCTTTCCATCCATGAATATCCAGGGTGAGCCGACTCCGGGCCGGAGTTCCGGCGAGGCCATGCAGGCCATGGAAGATATCGTTTCAAAGCTGCCGCAGGGAATCGGCTATGACTGGACAGGGCTTTCCTACCAGGAGCGGCAAGGTGCTTCCCAAACCGGTTTGCTCTATACCTTTTCCATACTGATAGTTTTTCTTTTTCTGGCGGCTCTGTACGGGAAATGGGACATTCCCATTGCTGTACTGCTGATATTGCCTCTCGGGGTCATCGGCGGCTTTGCCGCTACGACACTGCGAGGATTGCCCAGTGACGTCTATTTCCAGATAGGTTTGCTGAACACTCTGGGTTTGGCCACAAAGAACGCCATATTGATAGTCCAGTTCGCCATGGCCGGGGTATCGCGGGGGATGGGCTTGATTGAGGCCTCGCTCCAGGCGGTGAAGCTGCGGCTTCGCCCGATTCTCATGACCTCTACGACGACCGGTTTATCTGTGCTGCCCCTGGCCTTCAACACAGGCGCAGGCGCAGGCGCGATGAACGCCATTGGCACCGCAGTGCTTGGTGGGATGATCACCGGAACGATTCTCGTGGTATTGTTTACGCCGCTATTTTATGTTCTGATAGAGAAGACCTTTGGCAAACAGAAGAAGAGTGTAACGATGAAATATGTTGACGAAAATCCATCAGAGGGTCAATGATATGAAAAGAGAATTGTTATTTTTACAGGCTGGAATAATCCTACTTCTGGGTGGATGCACCATGACGCCGAAATACACAAGGCCGGAAACGCCGATTCCAACTGACTGGCCGGACGGTTCGGCATATCAGAACAACAAATTCTCGCAGGACGTTCCGATCGCCGCGGATATCAAGTGGCAGGAATTTTTCACCGACAAAAAGCTTCAACAGATTATCGAGACGGCACTGAATAACAACCGAGACCTGCGGCTTGCCGCTTTGAATGTAGAAACAGCGAGAGCCCTCTATGGTATTCAGCGGGCAGAACTGTTTCCGGTCATTGATGCTACAGGTTTCGGAAGCAAACAACGCAGCTCCGCCGATCTTACAACTCCCGGACAGCCGAGGACAACCAAGCAGTTTAATGTTGATCTTGGGATAACCTCATGGGAGATTGACTTTTTCGGCCGCATCAGCAACCTGAAAGAACGGGCACTGCGGGAATACCTGGCCACGGAGCAGGCTCGCCGCAGCGCGCAGATCACGCTGGTGGGCGAGGTTGCCAGGGTGTACCTGACCCTTGCCGCGGATCGGGGCAACCTCAAACTGACCCGGTCCACCCTTGAGGCCCAGCAGGCCGACTACGATTTAATCCGGCGACAATACGAAGTTGAACTCGCAAATGAAATGGACCTGCGCCGGGTGCAAACGCAGGTGGATACAGCCCGCGGAGATGTTGCACGCTATACGCAACTGGTCGCGCAAGGTCAAAACGCATTGAACCTTCTGGCCGGCTCTTCGGTGCCGGAAGATTTCCTACCCCATGATCTGGCAAGCGTTAGTCCGCCTATGGATATTTCACCAGGCCTGTCTTCCGAGGTTCTCCTTCGACGACCGGATATTATGGCAGCCGAACACCAGCTAAAAGGCGCCTATGCCTATATAGGTGCGGCTCGAGCCGCTTTTTTTCCCCGCATTTCACTAACCACCGCTGTAGGAACAGCAAGTGATGAGCTGAGTGGTCTATTCGGTTCCGGCAATGGAACCTGGAGCTTTGCGCCGCAGGTTGCTATGCCGATTTTTGACGCCCGCACCTGGGCTGCGTACAGAGTCAGCAAGTCTGTTCAGAAAATCGCACTGACACAGTATGAGAAGACCATCCAGACGGCATTCAAGGAGGTGGCCGACGCCCTTGCCGTGCGCGGCACCGTGGATCAACAGGTAGCGGCACAACAGTCTATAGTTAATTCCACGCAGAAGATATACAGCCTCTCAAATAAACGCTATACAAGTGGGATTGACAGTTACCTGGGCGTCCTTGATGCGCAGCGTTCGCTTTATGGCGCACAACAGGGGCTTATTTCCCTGCAATTATCGAAGCTCGCCAATGAGGTTAGGTTTTATGCGGTATTGGGCGGCGGCGGGGAATATTTAGAGGCATCCGAAACCTCCGTGAAGAAATAGGTGATTGAAGGATAACAAGAAGAATTATCAACCCCACAAACATAGATCAAATACTGGGTATGGATGTAAGCCGTCACGGTTTTGCGAGGAGTAGTTTCGGTCGGAGAAATTTTTGATTTCCGGCAATCTCACAATTGTCGTAATGCCGATTGTATACGCTTTGTTTACACGGAAAAATGGAAAAGACAAACATTAAATCCAGCAAAAAGGTACATAACGAAGAAATTTAAGAACAAATACTTGATGCGGCAGAAGTATTGTTTTCAGAAAAAGGGTTTTCTAATACATCGATAAGAGATATAACCGAAAAGGCAAACTGCAATCTTGCTGCGGTTAACTATCATTTTCATGGGAAAAAGAATTTATATGTAAACGTTTTCCATCGTCGGATGAATCTTCTTGCTGAGCAGAGGATCGGCCGTTTTTAAAAAAAGTTTTCTGAAAAAGATTTTCAGATGAATTTAGAATCATTGATATACTCATTTGTTGAGATATTCATAGAACCTTTTGTTAAGGATAATTCTGGGAACAACTTGATGAGACTCATGATGCACGAAAGATACGATCCGCATTTGCCAAAGGGATTGTTTCTTAATGAAGTCATACAGCCGGTACGGAACACTATGAGGCAAGCCCTTATTTTAGTATGCCCAGAGCTTAGTCGGGTTGATGCAGAATAGTGTTTGCATTCTATTGTAGCCGAACTTTTAAATCTTCTTCAGGCTCAAGATTTGTTTAAGGGGCTTAATGAAGAACATATGCCCCTATTGAATATAGAAAAGAGCGTTAATCATATAGTAAAGTTTTCGATAGGAGGTATTAACCAATATCTTAAGAAGAATATAAGATAGAATAAAATCAAAATAGTAAATTTTCGTCTTTTTGCCTTGTCACCAAAATGTCTCTATCGGCTAAGACTTTTAGTGCCAAGAGTTAAAAACAACCCTTATTTTTTTC
>Ga0307378_10010518_pt1 | contig 12005 bp, 10 predicted proteins | sample UN1MG_FD_202238 | JGI IMG/M metagenome (GOLD analysis project Ga0307378, IMG submission 202238) | Soil microbial communities from Risofladan, Vaasa, Finland - UN-1 | ecosystem: Environmental > Terrestrial > Soil > Coastal area > Acid sulfate soil | place: Finland: Risofladan, Vaasa | collected...
GTAGCTTGCTTATTTACCAGAGCCTGGCAAATGGACAACGCCAAATGAATTTTGTGGCAATAAAAAATTTTACTCTATTTTTGGAGCATAGCAAAAGTGATGCCAACCGTTATTTGCGGTTATAGGAAATATGTATCAGGGATTGCTAAATACAGAGATGAATTTAGTGAAGCAATATAAACACCTCTTTATTTTATGAAAAAAATATCAATAGATATGGAAAAGTTAGGCTTCAATAAGTGGTTTCAGGATAAAATTGATCCTGCAAAATTAATGGATTATCAAATAGCCAGAGTCATTGCTGTAAATAAGAATAGTTATACCATTACAAACGGAAAAAATGATGTATTTGCAGAACTGGTCGGGAAATTCATGTTTAATGCCGATTCCCCGCTCGATTATCCGGCAGTAGGTGACTGGGTATATGCACAATTTCTTGATGATGAATCATTTGCTGTCATTCACGAAATTATTCCAAGAAAATCATTAATAAAAAGGAAAACATCGGGTAAAAAGATAGAAATTCAGTTAATTGCCGCCAATATCGACACGGCCATGATTATTCAATCCCTCGATTATAATTATAACATCAGACGATTAGAGCGATATCTGGTCATGGTAAGCGAAACGAATATTCGCCCTGTTGTATTATTGAGCAAAAGCGATCTGTTAACCCCAGACGAAATAGAAAAAAAAGAAATTGATATTCATACACTGATGCCGAATCTTCAGATAGTGCCTTTCAGTAATACAAATTATTCGGGTTTTGACAGGGTAAAAGATCTGCTGATTTCAGGGCAAACTTTTTGCCTGCTCGGATCATCAGGGGTTGGAAAGACAACGCTATTAAATAATTTCTTGAATGAAGCGATATTTGAAACCCAATTTGTCAGAGAAAAAGATGGAAGGGGGAGACATACCACTACACGACGTCAGTTGATTATTTTGGAAAATGGTGCAATGATCATAGATACACCGGGTATGCGTGAACTTGGGATTATTGACATGGAATCAGGTCTTTCCGATACCTTTAACGAGATAGCGGAGTTATCAGGTCAATGCCGCTATAATGATTGTACTCATAGTATGGAGGAAGGCTGTGCGGTATTGGCTGCGTTAGAAGAGGGGTTGATTTCTCAAGAACGGTATCAGAGTTATGTAAAGATGAATAAAGAAGCTCATTATAATGAGATGTCATATTTAGAAAAAAAACAAAGAGATAAGCAGTTTGGTAAAATGTGTAAGTCCGTGATGAAACATAAAAAGAAAGAAAAGACTTGACTCGTCGCCAAATATGAACCCGCAGGACGCAAGTATTTGTATCTATTGGAGTATTTTTTTGGCGGTAATACATTTTTCAATCTTGAGATAATCTTTTGGCTAAAAAAATGAAAGAAATTAAAAAAAGAGAAGAAATAAAGATAGAAAAAATTAAAAAAATCTCCATCCAAAATTCCGAAAAAGACTCTCCCTATTTACAGGATGAATCTCATTTGGACCGCGGTGCGGCTGAATCTGTTTATTTCCCTGCACATGAGGGGGAGGTAGTCGCTCTTTTGACCAGGTTTCAAAAAACGGGAACTCCGGTGACGATTTCGGGATCGCGTACCGGCGTGGTTGGCGGCGCAGTGCCGAGAGGCGGTGTAGTGATAACGACGGAAAAGATGAATCGAATACTCGGAGTACGAAAGAGCTGCCGCGGCGAAGAATGGCTTATAGAGGCAGAGCCGGGTGTAATCCTGCAAAACCTGCAAAGGTGGTCTGAGTCCAAGGATTTTGAAGGGGCCTGTGACCGTATAAAGATTCAGGATTTTCTGTTAGATCCATCCACGTACTTTTATCCTCCTGACCCCACTGAAGGTACTGCCACATTGGGAGGCATCGCGGCAGCCAATTCATCCGGTGCCAGGTCCCTGGCTTATGGCTCAACCCGTGATTATGTACAGAGGCTACGGGTGGTGTTGGCGAGTGGAGAGATATTAGACATATCGAGAGGAAAATATATCGCTGATGATTCAGGGAATGTTGTGGTGCAGACAGTGGGGGGATCGAAAATCCAGATCCCTATTCAGGCCTACAAGATGCCGGATGTAAAAAACGCTGCAGGCTACTATGCAAGGCCGCATATGGACTTGATCGACCTATTTATCGGCGCTGAAGGGACACTGGGATTTATCACCTATTTAGAGCTAAGGCTTATTCCAAAGCCGGGAAATATCTTAAGCGGCATAGCTTTTTTTCCTGATCCGGCAGGGGCTTTTCAGTGTGCGCAGGAAATTCGAAGCCTGCGATTTGATCCGGGCAGCCGGATTCGACCGATTGCCCTGGAATATTTCGATAATCATTCCCTGGAGCTGTTGCGCCGAAAGCGTCAGGCAGATGGTCCTGGATCTCAGCTTCAGGACTTCCCCCTCTATGCCAAGAGTGCCATATTCTTCGAGCAGTTTTATAAAGAAGAGGAATTAGAGGAATTATATGAGCACTGGCAGATAGCACTGGAAGCAGGCGGAGTAAATATGGACGATACTTGGGGCGGATTCGATGAACGTGAATTGGAAAAGATGAAAAATTTCCGGCATGCTCTGCCGGACATTTTGAATGAAATTTTTAGAGATCGCAAGAGAATGTATCCGAAAATACATAAAATCAGTGCGGATATTTCCGTACCGGAATCAGCTCTGGATGAAATGATTTCCTTTTATCGGGCCGAAATCGAACAGCAGGGGCTGGAGTATGTCCTTTTCGGGCATATTGGTGAATGCCATCTCCACTTGAATATTTTGCCTGCGACTGATGAAGAAATGTCTAAAGCTGAGAACCTGGGCCTGGAATTCGCAAGAAAAGCAGAATCTCTTGGAGGCACCATCTCTGCGGAGCATGGTATTGGAAAGATGAAGCATCAGTTTCTGGAGGTCCTCTATGGCCCTGAAGGGATACGGGAAATGGTTCGAATTAAATTACTTCTCGATCCAAAGGGAATATTAAACAGAGGAAACATTTTTCCTGAAGGTTACCTGCCATCTGCCGATGAAAATATTTGAGATTGCTTTTTTTATAAGCCAGTTTGATATATAATAGAGTTTTGGAGGATAAGGATAAATTTATAGTGCACTATCTCTAAAGGATGAATTTATTATGGATAAGGATCTGGGAAAGGTCGCGGAATTACAAGAAAAGATGATGCCTTATGTCAATCAGAAGATTTTAATTGTGCTCCGTGGAGCTCCTGATACGGATAGCATCTCTTCTGCTCTGGCTCATAAGGCTATACTCAATTCCTGGGGCATCGATTCCACCATCTTGCACGTCGAGGAAGTGAGTCATCAGGAAAACAGGGCCTTATTAAAGCTGTTAGGCATTGAATTAGTCCAATATCGGCCAGGTTTTCCTTTTGATGAGTACCAGGCTATATCTTTGGTGGACTCTCAGAGGCCGGACATAAAGCTGGCGGATATGCTCAAAAAGATGCCGGTTGCCTCCATCGTGGATCATCATGATCAGGGGCCCTTGAAAGCAGATTTTATCGATATCCGCAAAAATGTAGGCTCTACTGCGACGATCTACGCCGAATATCTCCAAAGGCTGAATTTTTTGGAGACCCTTGGTGAAGAGAGCGGGGCAATTGCTACAGCTTTGATGCACGGAATTCGCGTGGATACGGGTGATCTTATTACAGCTCAGGAAAGTGATTATCTGGCTTTGGCTTATTTGCACAGGTACGCAGATGTAGACCTGCTGGGAAAGATTTCTCTGCAGAATCTGTCGCCGATTACTATGGACATCATTTTCCAGGCTTACCAGAAAAAGGAGATCTACGGAAGCTTTTTACTGGCTGCCGCGGGGGTGGTCCGCAAGGAAGATCGGGACGCCATTCCTCAAGCCGCGGACTTTTTTTTGAAACGGGCTGGAGTTGATACGGTGATGGTTTATGGAATTGTTGGCGAATACATAGATTGCTCTTTACGGACGAGCAGTGATGTGGTTCAGCCGGAAAAATTTCTTCAAGATACTTTTCCTGACGTGGTTATGGGAGAGTATGGAGGTAGATTTGATAGTGGCGGCTTTCGTCTTCCCCTGGGGATATTCAAGTCCCTGATCAGTGGGGACGATAAAGATGCCCTTTCTGCGGTGGTGGACCGATATATAAAGAAGCAAATCATTACGAAATTCGGATTCGAGAAGAGCTAGTTCGTCTATTTCATGATCAAGGGTTTTTCTTTTTTTCTTTAATTTTTTTTTTAGTTTTCCATGCTTATTTTTTGCTTTTTGTTTTTCTTAAGTCTATCGTAGTATGCATCAATTGGTGGCATGCCTTTCGAAGCAAGCTGGTGTTACCCTCTTTTTAAAAGTTTTTTCAAAAGGAATCGATAAAGTAGTTAAGGGGGTGACCAGCAATCAAAAAAGAAGGCGAAATGATGGCTGAATCATTGGCTGAACCAAATCAAAGGCTTTTACAGCAAATACTTTTCTATCTGCCAATAGCCGCTATGGTTATCGATACCAGTGGGAGAATTGTATATTTTAATCTCATGGCGGAGCATATGAGCGGATACTCTCAGGATGAGATAGTAAACAAGTCTTGTAGCCGACTTGGTTTCAATGATTGCCAGACACCCTGTACCTTCATGGGCGCTGACGGAGCAGCGACCTCCAACATAGCCGCTGCCGGGCACCACCATAGACTCCGCCTCAAGAAAAGTTCTATTCAGCGCAAGGATGGCAGCCGGATTTCGGTAGACCGGGGAGTCTATCCGCTCCATAATGATCATGGAAAATTGATCGGTGCCCTGGAGACTTTCCTGGATATCAGTTGGAATCAAGAGACCGATCGATATAAATCTGAGTTCGAATCCGAGTGCGTATCTAAACAAAACAACCGGCTGGACGTATTATTTAGCTCGCGGGAAGCCGCTTCCACTATAGGTATATGTGAATGTGCATCTGAGTGTTTAAGCAGCCTGAGTCTTCAAAGATCGAACGAAATCCATTTGCGCAAGCTGATTGAGCGGAGCAAGGGTAAACTCCTTGGCATCTTTGATGAAATTATCGATGGCCTCTTTATGATTGACCATGAGTATCGCATTAAAGCCATCAACAAAACTCAAGCCTTTTATGTAGATAAGACACCGAGGGACCTGGTGGAAAAGTTCTGCTACCAGGTTATCGCCGGTCGCTCATCTATCTGCCCATCTTGCAAAGCGTCTCAGGTATTTCAGGAGGGAGTAACCCGAACCGATTTAAACATTCTTTTTGACAGCGATAGCCGTTGTTCAAGAAGTTCGCGGGAGAACCGGAGTTATGTCAATATCCATTATATTCCGATTAAAACCGAATTGGGCCAGGTGCATAACATATTAGTCTATACTCAGGATATCTCAAAAATAAAAGAGCTGGAGGAGGGGGTGCGTAGGGCAGAGAATCTGGCCGGATTGGGTATTTTGGCTTCAGGCGTTGCACATGAAATCAACAATCCTCTCCAGGTGATTCTCTCCGGAGCTAATTGCTTGATGAAAAAAGCTGATGATAAAGAAATCATCCTTGATGTAGCCAGTCAGATCAAGGAATGTGCGGAAAAAATGGCTAATATTATCAAGGACCTTTCTCTCTACTCCAGGGGAATTCAAAACCGTAATGTTTCCTTGATCAGCATTAACGAGGTATTAGACTCTTCGATCTCTATGGCCACACATGTCAGGAATATGAATGCGGTAGAGATCAAAAAAGAGTATCAGGAAATCGGCCTGGTTTTGGGGAATGCCAATCAGTTTCAACAGGTTTTCGTAAACCTTATGATCAATGCCGTGGATGCCATGCAAAACAAAGGGGCAATATACATTGCCACCTATCAGGAGGAGGTTTCCGTTTTCATACGGATTCAGGATACGGGGTGCGGCATCAGGCAGGAAGATCTCCCGTATATTTTTGATCCTTTTTTTACTACCAAAGATCCGGGGAAAGGAACGGGGTTAGGATTAAATGTTGTTTACCGGATCGTGAATCAATATAATGGTGATATCCAGGTAAAGACCAGAAAAGAGGGGGGGACCACATTCCTTTTAAGGTTCCCTGCGGACATACCTTCTCATGAAGGGGAAAGCCATAATCATGGGTCATAAGATCCTTCTTATTGATGATGATGTAAATATTGCGAAAATGCTGAGCAATGTCTTCCGTTTTGAGGGTTATACCGCAATTACGGCGGAAAATGGACGCAGGGGATTGGAACTTCTGGCAGATCATAAGGATATTGAAGCCGTTATCTGCGATATCAAGATGCCGGAAATGGATGGAGAAACGGTATTAGAGCAAATCCGCTGCCATTATTCGTTGGTTCCGGTAATCATGCTGACCGGCTTTTTAGAGCTGGAAACTGCCATTAGCGTGATGCGCAAAGGGGCTTTCGACTACATAACCAAGCCGGTGAACAACGAGAAGTTGCTGGAGGTAGTGGAAAAGGCCATCCTGCAGAAGGATCGGATGGTTGAGGAATTGCGAAAAAAAGGGCAAGAGGAAAAAATGGCTGTTCTTGGACGTTTGACTGCCGGGTTTGCTCATAACCTTAATAACCCGTTAAGCTGCATCATTGCCTATACTGAATTTCTCAAGGTAAAATACCCTCAGGAGTTAAGGCTGGACAAGATGCTTTCCGCAGCCAACAAAATGTATGCTATTATTTCCAGTATGATGGACAAGACCCGCAAAGAGCATGATCGGAAAAAAGTCAGAATTAACCTTAATTGCATCCTGACCGAAGAGCTTGAATTTTTCGATGCGGATTTAGAATTCAAGCATCAGGTGGAGAAAAGCCTGTATTTCGCTGAGGGTCTGCCGGAGATTGAGGGGGTTTATAGTGATCTGAGTCAATGCTTTTCAAATTTGATCAAGAATGCCCTGGATGCCATGCAGCAGTCACGCCATAAAAAGTTAGAGGTAAGGACCGGATTGGATGATCGCTTTCTTTTTGTAGAGATTATCGATTCCGGTTGCGGAATCAGGAAAGAGGATCTGCCAAGGCTGTTTGAACCATTTTACAGCACCAAGGCCATTCATGGTGAAGATGGCATCAAAGGGACGGGACTTGGCTTATATAGCAGCTATCAACTGCTGCGGCCTTATGGCGTTACCTTTGATGTCCGAAGTGAAGTCGGGAAGGGTACTTGCTTTCGGGTTCTTTTCCCCTCTGCTCTGGCCGTACAGCCAGTGGCGGAGACTTCGTGAGTCAGGCCAAATCGCCAATGCCGCTTTAAGATCCTCATGAATAGCATTTCGCCATTATTTCACCGGGACCGGGACGTGAATAGAGAGGCAGTCGTTGCACAGAAAAATGGGGAAGTGAAAAAATTAACAGTGTTTTGCTGACAAAATGAATGTCCTTATGCTAAAATAAAAAGCCAGGAGAAATACTGATGTGGAAAAAAATAGAAGTAAATAATTACTCAGGGTACAAGGAAAATGAGAGCCCCAGTCGATTTGTTCTGGAGGGAAAACCAAAGAAAATCAAAGAGGTTCTGGATAGATGGTATGAAGGCGGGGTACGAGCAACGCAGCCTAAACTGGATTACTTCAAAGTCTTGACAGAGACCAATGAGAAATACCTATTACGCTATAACTCCTTGTTTGATGCCTGGGCCTTATGGGAAAAATAAAGCATGATATCGGACGATACAAAAAAGCATACTCTTGATTACATCAGACCAATAGAAAACTAACTAAATACAAAATTGAAAGGGAATGGTTCATGAAAGATAAAAGGATGGCAGGTATCCTTGCTACAATATTTTGTTGTTTAATGCTTTTTGGAGCGAAGCTGGAAGCAGCAAAGCCGGAGAAAGCAGCCAATCCTGAAGCATCCAATCCTGAAGTAACAAAGCCTGAAGTAGAGAAGTCAGAAGCAGTAAAGCCGGAGGAACCAGCAACCCAGGGGGAAGCAGCCAAACCTGAAACGGAAGAGGTGAAGGCAGCGGAGAAAGATGCCCCGGATGAGGATTTTTACTTCGAGAAAAAAAGCCTGACCTATATTAATGGGGAGTTGGCAGGACCTGAGAAAAAGCTGGAAGTCTGGCTTAAGGGAGATCGAATCCGGTTTGAAAGCGAAGATAAGAAGGATGTGTTTGCTATTATTATGATGGATAAGGGAAAAAGCTATGAGCTGGACAAGATCCAGAAAACCTATAAAGAAACCTCGTATGAAGTGAATAAAATGAAAGAGATGAGTGAGAAGTCCATGGTCATCTCGAAGCTAACGGGGCAGAAAAAGAAAATTAAAGATTGGAATTGTTATGAAGTGTTTATGGATACAACGATTCAGGGAACTAAGATGAAAGCTACCTGCTGGCTTACTAAAGATATTCACGTTTCAACAAAACTCATGCAGAAAATGGCCAAGTTTAGTCAAATGAAAATGATGGAAGAATTGGTCAAGTATCCTGGCTATCCGGTACAATTGACTATGGATTCAACTTTGCAGGGCAAGCAGGTCAGAGTAGTGAGTACGCTGGTCAAAATCGACAAAAGTCCAATAAAAGCAGGTTTTTTCAAGATACCTTTTGAATACTCGAAAGTTACTCAGCAGTGATTTTGACTTTAGTATCAGTACCTTATCAAGGCTGAATTGATGGATAAACATAGGCTTAGCCTTCCAATTCCTCCCCCTTTGAGGGGGGAGGCTAGTTGGGGGTGATAAAAGAGAGTCACTCTCACCCTTAGAGGAACCTTAATCAATGCAAAAAAAACAAGCGAAATATCTCATCCGGCTTTTATTTTTTGGGGTAGGGCTCGTGGCGTTGATAGCGATGGCCGTATTTTTTACTTTACCCTCTCCTTTAGTGCAGGCACAGTCTGCTGATTCTCAATTGAACTGGGGAGGATTAGGGGAAGTGAGCAGCGGTGAAGCACGGTTTTTGGATGCTTCGGTTAATCCAGATGCTGATGCTGATGCTGATGGTGATGGTATCAAAAATGGGGAGGAAGGTGATGAAATCTTGCCAGGAACTTATGGGCAGGATGCATACATGAATCCTAACCTGTGCACGCTGATAACCAACAAGGGTGACAAGATTAGTATGAAGATTAATAAGGGTTGGTTCCGCGATGTACACGTGATGCCCGATGATGACCCCAACAGACCGGAAAAAACGATTGATACCCCGGATTTTCCCTATGGTTTTATTTCATTCCGGATTGAGGGTCTTACACCAGGCGGTATTGGCGATAAGGTGCAATTGAAAATTCTTTTTCCGGATAATGTCAGTACTCACGCTAACCTTTGCCGGTACCAGGGTTACCGACCTGATCAATATGTGGCACAGCTTGGATATGGTCTCGAAGGAGGTAACTTCTGGAAATATGATTTTGAAAATTTGTCAAAATCGTACGAAACGCATAGTATCATTTTTACCATCAAGGATAATGATTTTACCTATGATGCGGATATTCACGATAGTCCGGATGGTGCAATCGAGGGTATCTGGGGTCTGGGTGTACCGAAAGGTGGTAGCAAGGGAAGGTGCTTTATCCAGACACTTTCTGGCTACTAAATTGCTTTGGACTTCCCTTTTGCCACGATGGTAAGTGACCGCCTATACTGTTTATAATAAATATAAGTCCACTCACCTAATCTGGACAGGCCAGAACCAAAGAGAAATTGACAGGATAACAGGATAAGCATGATAAAAGAGCCAGTCTATCCTGTTATCTTGTCAAAAAACCAGATTAGAAGCTCTCAAAATTTTCTGCCAAAAAAAGCGCGAAGTTCAGAACTAAGATTTTAATACCACAATTATTACCTGCCTTACTCGTTTTTTCCCATAGAAATTATGATTCCTATCATAATTTCTATTAGCTGCCAATACCTCTTCGTAATTTCTACGATTACCTCCTTAATTGTTGCCTAAAAGTCCTTTCCCGTGTCCATAAAATTTTAGAGCTTACCTGAATCAAGAGATGCCGAAAACCGAACCTTTCAAGCGAGTAGTCTAAAATAATCAATATGTTGTACAACGTGCTAAAAATTATGACATAGGGCATTAATCTTGCTCTCCCATAGGATTGAGAAATCAGGGGGAGAAATATAATTTTTGTGTATGGTGAATAGGATGGCTCATTACTATCTAAGAGAGAGGTTAATTATATGCAGGGGGTAGCCGAGAATAGCGCCATTATTGAAGAGATGCTGTCCGTGGAAAAGAACGCTGGCAGGGTCCTGGAAGAGGCCAAGGAGAAGGCAAACCAAAAGGTTCTTCAGGCCAGAAGTGAAGCGCGCAGGCTGATTGAGAAAACCAGGGAGGATCTGCAAAAAGAGCGAATGGCCCTGGAGCGAAGGCTTTGTGCAGAAGGGGACGAGGAGGTAGCCCGGATTATCACAGAGAAGGAGCAGGAAATTCAGACAAGCAAAGAACATGCCAGCAAGAAGCGTGAGCAGGCTGTGGCAGATCTTCGAAAGATAATATTCGGTGATCTGTGATGTTAAAAGAAGCCTTCCAATATTCCTATATCAATGCAAAAATCCGTACTCTGAAGAGCCGGCTGCTTGTTGCCTCCGATTATGAGAATCTGCTCGGTGTTTCCGGATACAGTGGTCTGGCCGAGTGTCTCCGGGTCACCTCCTATGGGGCAACCGTAAGTCAGTTTCCACCCTCTTTCGATGGGTTGATTAAGGCTTTTTATCAGGATCTGTTTGATTGCTACAGGAAGGTTATCCGCACACTGTCCGGAAATCGAAAGAGGTTGATCCACCACCTTTACCAAAAGTATGAGTTGGAGAATCTCAAAGCCATATTGAGGATCGTTGGTCAGGAAAAACCACGAGAGAAAATGGCGGAGATTCTTCTTCCGATAAACAGTTCCGATTACCGAAGGAGTTTTTCAGAAGAGGCACTGCTTCAGGCCAAGAGCCTGCAGGAGATCCTGCGTCAGTTAAAAAAGACCTGTTACTACAGACCATTGAAGAACGCACTTTATCGGTTTGAGGAGGAGAAGGAAACTTTTCCCCTGGAAATGGCACTGGACCTGAGTTACTACAACCATTTATGGAAAATCGCCTCTTCCTTTGGCCGCCGGGAGCGAAAGATTGTCAGAAGCATCCTTGGTATTCAAATGGATGTTTTAAACATTATCTGGATTTTTCGATTCAAGGAAGTGTATCACTTTTCGCCTGAGGAGATTCTCAACTATGGGCTGATGCAGGGGTGTCATATCTCACCTGAGCTTCGGAAAAAGTTAGCTTACTCGGTTGATGGAAAAGATGTAGTGACCAACCTGGCAGGAACTCCCTATAAGGCACTTTTGGTTGATATCAAAGATTCAGAGGCACGCTCTGTTCAGTTGTGGCGTTATCTTTTGGCTATAGCCAAAAAAAATTGGCATGGTTTTCCCTTCCACATCGGCACTGTCCTGGATTATGTGTTTTTTAAGGAGGTTGAAGTAAAGAGTTTAATCAGTATCACAGAAGCAAAACGCCTGAATTTTTCTCGGGAAATGATGACCGATTATTTGATTAATACGTATGCCCAAGAGGCTGAGTGCTAATAATCAGCCAATACGTCAGTCAGTGATCCCAAGGCTCAGAGCATTGAAGAAATTTTATCATCGCTTCAGTCAAGGCAGGGTAAAGAACCCATGCAAAAGTTCAAATGAAGCAAACCAAAAAACCCAAGTCGGGAGGAGAGCTTAAGTCATAATTTTATATATTTTGTTTGGATGAGGGGTTAGGAGAGGTTGAAATGTTTAGACTTGCCAGAATGGCTAAAATTGATTTGCAGGTCCCGCAGGATCATGTCGCCAAAACAACAAGTATCATCGCTAACTTAAAAATACTTCACTTGATGAATATTCGAAAGACGCGTGTGGGAGAAATGGATTTGGAATCACACGCTGACAGTAATTTGTTAAGTAGGTATATAGAGTTGAGGGGTCGGCTGGAGAAAATCTTCCATTGGTTAGAGATCAATCCGGAAAATTTGAGTCTTAGTTCGCAGGAGGATGTTAACCCACATAAAGATATCATC
>Ga0307378_10010521_pt1 | contig 12004 bp, 9 predicted proteins | sample UN1MG_FD_202238 | JGI IMG/M metagenome (GOLD analysis project Ga0307378, IMG submission 202238) | Soil microbial communities from Risofladan, Vaasa, Finland - UN-1 | ecosystem: Environmental > Terrestrial > Soil > Coastal area > Acid sulfate soil | place: Finland: Risofladan, Vaasa | collected...
GCCGCCGGGCGACATCGACAGCCGCCACGCGAACGGACATCAGGTCACCGATTCGGAAACGCCGGCCGCCTACCTCGCCGCGGACCTCGCCTCGTTTTGCGTCCACGTCCCACCAGTCGTCGCCCAGGTCCTCCAGCCGCACCAGCCCGTCGATAAGGAACCGCCGCAACTGAACGAAAATCCCGAAGTTAGCCACGCCGGTGATGACGCCGTCGAAGTCCTCGCCGATCTTCCCCGCCAGCAGTTGCAGCACAAGGACCTGGCGGAGCTCGTCTTCGGCGGCTTCGGCCCTATGCGCGGCGGCCGTGCAGTGCTCGCCCAGTTTGGTCAGCTCGGACAGGTCCTCCGGTGGGCGCGTCTCCAGCCGCCCGCGCAGGTGCTCGGTCAGCAGCCGGTGCACGGTCAGGTCGGGGTAGCGGCGGATGGGGCTGGTGAAGTGGCAGTAGTGGCTGCTGGCCAACGCGAAGTGCCCCACGTTCATCGGCGAATACTCCGCCTGCTGGAACGTGCGGAGGACGGCGAGGTTGACGGCGTAGCTTTCGGGCTTGCCGCGGACCGCATCCAGCAGGTCCTGAATGTCCTTGTGCGACATCGACGCGGGCAGCTTGTGTCCGCACGCGCGGATGAAGCTTGCCAGTTGCTTCGTGTCGTCGGCATCGGGCGAGGGGTGTATGCGCCGCAGGCACGGCCGATTCAGGCCGTTGAGCAGCTCGGCGACGGCCTCGTTGGCCTCGACCATGAGCATCTCGATGATCGTGTGCGAGTACGACTGGTCCTCGGGTACGGCGTCGGTGACGTTGCCCGCCTCGTCCAGCACCAGCTCCGCATCAGGCAGGTCCAGGTGGATCATGCCCGCCTTGCGCCGGCGGGCCTCGATCCTCCGCGCGAGCTTCTCCATGTCCCGGACGAGTCCGACCACCGGCTTGTCGAAGCCGCCGGTCTTGCCGTCGCAGATCGCCTGAGCCTGCTCGTAGGTCAGGCGCTTGGCGGAGGCAATGACCGTTTCGGCGAAGCGCGATTTCATACGGTTGCCGTCGGCGTCGTAGTCGAGCAAGACGCTCTTGCAGTAGCGCCGCTGGCCTTCCTGGAGCGAGCAGACGCCGTTGGACAGAAGCTCCGGCAGCATGGGCACGACGCGGCGCGGGAAGTAGGTGCTGGTTCCGCGCGCGCGGGCCTCGGCGTCCAGGTCCGCCCCTTCGGCGACGAAATGCGACACGTCGGCGATGTGGACGCCCAGGCGGAAGGCACCCTTTGGCAGCTCTTCGAGGCTGACGGCGTCGTCGTAGTCGCGGGCGGTGGCCGGGTCGATGGTGATGATGGTCCGGCCGGTGAGGTCCTCCCGGCCGTCCGCGGCGTCGGGGTCGAACTGATCGACGGCGCGCCTGGTGTCAGCCATCGCCTTCGCGCTGAACTCGTCCTCTAGCCCGTGCGCGCGGATCACCGCCAGCGTCTCGACCTCGATCTGCCCCTGCGGGCCGAGCGTCTCGACCAGCACGCCCGTGGGCAGCTTGCCGCGCTCGCCGTACTGGATGATCTCGGCGACGACCTTCGTGCCGGCGGGCGGGCCGGCATCGCTCACGTCTGGAATCAGGATCGGCGTGACCGTCTTGGTGCCGTCGGGCAGGACGAACCAGTTGCCCTCGGCCCGCTGGAGCGTGCCGACGAAACGGTTCTGCCCGCGCCGGATGATCTCGATGACCTGGCCGGCGACCACGCTCCTGCCGCCGCGGCGGCCGCGGCTGACGACTTTGGCCTTGACGAGGTCGCCCGTCATTGCTCCGCCGTCGGCCTTCGGCGGAATGAACAGGTCGGCGTGGGCGTTGGGCGTCTCGGGGACCACGAAGCCGAACCCGCGAGGGTTGGCGCGGTAAAAGCCGACCACGCGGGAGGTGATCTCCGGCAGCATCAGCGCGCTCTTGGCGCCCATCACGACGCGGCCGGAGTCGCTGAGCTGCTTGACCGCTTGGCGGAACGTGCCGTAGTTCTCCTCGGCCACCCCCATCCGCCGGGCGAGCTGGCGGACCTTCAGCGGACGATAGTCCCGGGCGGCGAGGTATTTGAGGATTGCCTCGATGTAGCGTTCCGGCATAATGCTTATCCTAACTGGCGGCGCGGTCGCCGGCAATCAAGGAGCTAATCGCCACGTGAACGAGATCATCCAGATCGCCGAGAGGCTCGGCAATGCGGTCGCCCAGTCTGCCCAGGCGGCGAGCCTGCGGGCCGCTCGAAAGGCATTCGACGAGCAGCCGGACGCCGAGAAGCTCCTGGCCGACTACCAGGCGCAGGCGGACAAGATCGCTCAACTCGATAGCCAAGCCAAGCCCGTCGAGGTCGAGGACAAGCACAAGCTCCAAGAGCTGCACGACAAGCTGGTGGCCAACGAGTTGTTCAAGAGGCTCACCGCTGCACAGGTGGAGTACGTGGACCTGATGCGCAGGGTGAACAACGCGCTCAGACGAGCACTCGCCGAAACGGAGGGCGAGCCGTAAGCGGGCGCCGAGGATGAAGTACGAGGGCGTGATCTTCGATCTGTTCGGGACGCTGGTTCCCAGCGTGACGCCGGAGTTGTACAACGCGTCGCTGCGTAAGACGGCCGAGGCCGTCGGCGCGGACTTCGAAGCGTTCCACGGCGTGTGGGCGGACAAGGAGATGGTCCGCCGCCGCATGACCGGGGCGTACGCGTCGCAGGCGGAGGCGGTGCTCGACGTCAGCCGGCGGCTTGGGCTGAGCCCCGCGCCGCAGGCCTTGCGCCGGGCGGCCGAGCTGCGGGCCGAGGGGGTCCGCATGTGGATTCGCCCCCGGCCGGATGCGGTGGGGGTGCTCGAGCGCCTGCGCTCGGCGGGGCTGAAGCTGGGAATGATGAGCGTCTGCTCGGCCGACACGCCGATCGCCTGGGTCGACACGCCGCTGGCCGGGCGGTTCGATGCGGAGCTGTTCTCCTGCGTCGAGGGGCTCACCAAGCCCGACCCGCGCTTCTACGCGCGGACGTGCGAGCGGCTGGGCGTGCAGCTGCCGGGCATCCTATACGTCGGCGACGGGTTCGACCGCGAGCTGACCGGCGCGCGGGAGTTCGGGCTCGACGCCGTGCTGATCTGCCCGCCCGACGAGGAGTCGATCATCCTGGCCCGCGAGGACGCGCGGACCTGGTCGGGGCGGCGGATCGCGTCGCTCAGCGAGGTGGCGAATATCGTCGGGTGCTAGCAGCCGCAGCGCGCCAAACGGCAAGCCGCGCGCCGGGGGCCTCCCATGCGAACCGTGGGGCGGTCAGCCTGCAATACAAAGTGCCAAGTTCGCAACGTGCAATCCGGGATCTGCAATCGTCACAGGTCGCCGCTGCGTTTGTACAGACGGGTCTCAAGCTGCCTGTTGTAGGGGGTGAAGTCGGCCGCGGCGTCCGGGTCGTTGGCGATGTGATGGGTCGTCATCCATGCCTTGGCGTCGAGATTGTCGAGGAAGTGGATGAAGAAGGCCTCGGGGATCGCCGGCAGCTTGGGCGAGCCGAACTCCATGCTCCCGTGGTGCGACAGTATGATGTGCTGAAGCAGGTTCAGTGTCTTCGGGGGGAATGGCTCGCCGAGCTCGTTGGCCAGGGCGTCGGCCTTCTGCTGGACCCAGATCGCGGCGATCGTGATGTGCCCCACGAGCATCCCGCGCTCGGTGTACTGCATTGACGTTTCACCGGTCAGCTCGGCAGCCTTGCCCATGTCGTGCAGCAGCACGCCGGCCAGCACGAGGTCGGCGTTGATGCTTGGATACAGCGGCAGCAGGGCCTTCGCCGCCCGCGCGACGTTCAGCGTGTGCTCCAGCAGCCCGCCGATGAACGGATGGTGAAGCTGCATCGATGCCGGCGCCCTCTTGAAGGCCGCTACCAGCTCGCGGTCCTCCACGAACTTCTTTATCAGCCCGCGCAGTGGCTTGTCCTTGACCGCCCGAAGGATCTCCAGCAGCTCGTTCCACGTCGCCTCAACATCAAGCTCGGTCACCGGGACGAAGTCGGGCAGGTTGACCTTGTCCGGCGCCATCGGCCGGCACGCCTCGATGACGAACTGCAGGTTGCCTCGGTACTCCTCGGTGCGGCCCTTGGCGTGCAGGAAGCCGTCGGCGGGGATCGCGTTGAATATGCTCTCGCTGGCCTTCCACATCCGCGCGGGTATGCGCCCGGTTCGGTCGGCTAGCACGCAGTTGACGTAAAGGTCGCCCGACTTGGTCGTCCGCAGGTCCTTCTCGCGCACCAGGAAGACCTGATCGAGGGTTTCCCCGGGGCGGAGCTGGTTGATGTATTTGTGCTGCGCCTGCATGGCCACAGTGTACTGCCGCCGCCCGGCGGGTTGCAAACGGCGGGTTTTGCCGATATGCGTGTAGGCCAGAGGTGTTGGAACATGCGATATAGCCGGCTGCTGATCCCGACGGTCAAGGAAGTTCCCGCCGAGGCGGAGATCATCTCTCATAGGTTGATGATCCGCGCAGCGTACGTCCGCAAGCTCGCCAGCGGCACGTACACGTACCTGCCGCTGGGCTGGCGCAGCCTGATGAAGATCATTCAGATCGTGCGCCAGGAGATGGACGCCGCCGGGGCGCAGGAGATACTGATGCCCACCCTCCAGCCGATGGAGCTGTGGCAGCGGACGGGGCGCGACGTGGACTACGGCCCGACGATGTGCCGCTTCGAGGACCGCCACGGCCGTATGAACGCACTGGCGCCCACGGCCGAGGAGGTGGTCACCTCGCTGGTGGCCGGCGAGATCAGCAGCTACAAGCAGCTCCCCATTAACCTGTACCAGATCAGCACCAAGTTCCGTGATGAGTTCCGCCCGCGGTTCGGCGCGCTACGCAGCCGCGAGTTCATAATGAAGGACGCCTACAGCTTCGACGCCACGCCCGAGGCCCTCGACGAATCCTATCGCAGGATGTACGAGGCCTACTGCCGCATCTTTACCCGCTGTGGGTTGAACTGCGTCGTCGTTGAGGCGGAAAGCGGCGAGATGGGCGGCTCCGGCTCCCAGCAGTTCACCGTGCCGTGCGAGTCGGGCGAGGATGTCATCGTCCAGACGGACGACCGCAGCTATGCCGCGAACCTTGAGCGTGCGCCCGTGGATCCGCCGCCGAAGTCCGAGCCGGCACAGGCTGGAAAGCCTCTGCCGCCGATGGAGGAGGTCCGCACGCCGGACGCCGGAACCATCGACGCGGTCTGCGCCTTCTTGGGCACGCGGCCCGAGGACATGATCAAGACGCTGATCTACTCCGCCGGCGACGACGTGGTGGTGGCCGTGCTGCGCGGTGATCACGAGGTCAACGACGAGAAGCTCGCCCAGGCCGTTGGCGGCGGGCACATCGTGCTGGCGGAAGAGGCGGCCGTCCAAAGGATATCCGGGGCGGCCGTCGGGTTCGCGGGGCCCATGGGCAAGGCCGACAAGGTCGCCCGCATGGTCATCGACCCGTGGGCGGCGGCGATGACGTCGGGGGTGGCCGGAGCGAACAAGACGGACTACCACGTCAAGAACGTCGTCCCCGGGCGCGACTTCCCGCTGGAAGGCGAGAACGTCGTCGTCGCCGACATCCGCAAGGCCGTCGAAGGCGATGCCTATCAAGGCAGGAAGCTTACGTTTCAGCACGGCATCGAGGTGGGACAGGTCTTCAAGCTCGGCACCAAGTACAGCGAGGCCCTGGGGGCGAAGTTTCTGGACGAGAGCGGCAAGGAGAAGCCCTGCATCATGGGCTGCTACGGCATCGGCATCAACCGCATCCTGGCCGCCACCATCGAGTGCGACGAGGGCCACGACAAGGACGGCTGCATCCTACCTGTGTCGATCTCGCCGTTCGAGGTTGAAGTCGTGCCGCTGAACAACGACAAGCCCGAGGTGGTGGCCGAGGCCGGGCGCATCCACGACGAGCTTCAGGCGGCGGGTGCGGACGTGCTGCTGGACGACCGCGACGCCCGCCCCGGCGTGAAGTTCAAGGACGCCGACCTGATCGGCATTCCCTTGCGGGTGGTCGTCGGAGAGCGCGGGCTGAAAGCCGGCAACGTCGAGATAAAGCGACGCACCGACGCAAGGATCGCCTCCGTGCCCAAGGAGCAGGCCGTCGCCGAGACGATGCGGATACTCCAGGAGCTGAAGGACGCGCTGGCATGAGCGAAAGCCCTGGGCGATTGAGCACACCAAGAGGGTCGTCAAATCCGAAACTCGAACCCCGAAACCCGAAACAAATCGCAAGCACGAATGACTGAAACGACGGCGCCGCGCGCGGGGGCCGGCGTTTCGGACATTCGGTCATTTGAGTATTCGAACTGGTTTCGGATTTCGGATCTCGACATTCGGGTTTCCGCCGGACAGGTCGGCTGAATGGCCAAGCCGCGCAACAAGTTGATGGATTGGCTCCAATACGTCGGCCTGCGGGTCTTCGCGATGTTCGTGCACATGTTCGGCCTGCGGGGGAACTACCGCACCGGGCGGATCGTCGGCAACCTGCTGTACAAGTTCGACCGCCGCCACCGCAACCGGGCCATCGAGCACCTGCGGCGGAGCTTCCCCGACTGGCCCGAGAGCAAGTATCGCACCGTAGCCCGCGCGTCGATGCGGAACATGATCTACCTGGGGCTGGAGTTCCTGCTGACGACGAGGCTGATCACGCACGGCACGTGGCGGCGGTACGTGAGGCTGACGAATCTGGGCGAGACCTTGCGGCTGCTCGTTCAGCGCAAGACCGGGCTGATCATGGTGACGGGGCACTTCGGCAACTGGGAGGCCGTGGGGTACACGATGGCGGCGCTGGGCTTTCCGACTGTATCGGTCGCGCGGCGGATCGACAACCCCTACGTGGACCGCTACGTCATCGGCATGCGGGAGAGGGCCGGCCAGCGGATCATCGACAAGCGCGGCGCCATGGCCGTGGTGCCGCAGGTGCTTGCCGACCGCGAGGTTGCCTGCTTCATCGTCGACCAGGACGCCGGGCGAACCGGCGCGTTTGTCGATTTCTTTCACCGCAAGGCCAGCACCTACAAGGCCATCGCGCTGATGGCGATGGAGCATCAGGCGCCGGTCGTGGTGGGCTACGGGCGCAGGATCAAGGAGCAGTACGGCTTTGAGATCGCCACCACGAGGGTCATCTATCCGCATGAGTGGGCGGACAAGGACGATCCGATGATGTGGATCACGCAGGAGTACACCACCGCCCTGGAGGAGATCATTCGCCTGGCGCCGCAGCAGTACCTGTGGGTCCACCGCCGATGGAAGCACAGACCACGAGGCGAGCAAGCAGGTCCGGACGGGATCGCATGAGCATTTCGGATTTCAGATTTCGGACCTGCCTGCCGGCAGGCAGGTTTCGGATTTGACCGGCGCATCGTGGTGCAATCCGGAATCCGAAATGGAGTCACCAACTCTTGGTGAACACGATCCCGACGGTGTCCCTGGCGGGATCGACGTACGGCACCACGTCGAAGCCCATCACCCGCGGCTGGTGGTTCTGGGCGACGGCGTGGCCGATCGCAATGCCCAGCAGCGCGCCGGAGACCACGTCCGAGAAGTCGTGGTTGCGCGCGTCGATCCGCTCGTAGCCGACGTAGCTGGCGAACGCCATCAGCGGCACGCCCACCCACGGCCCGTACTCCTCCAGCATCACGGTCGCGAAGCAGAAGCTGCTTGACGTGTGGCCGCTCGGCCAGCCCCACGGGTCCCTGTTCGGGGAATCAGTCCGGGCCGCGCCCTTCAGCACCAGCGTCGTCAGGCCGTTTATCGCCAGGGCGTTCATCAGGGTGCAGGCCTTCTCGTAGTTTACCTTGTCCATGCGGGCCAGCGACGCGAAGTACATGGCGCCGGCCACCGCGAAGTGCGTGCCGGGGTTGCCGCCCACGTCGCCGACGGTGTCCCAGAAGCTGTTGAGCTGGTGGCCGTGCTTGTCGAAGTGGTCCTGCACGCGATTGTCGCTGCCGGAGGCGTTGATCACGATGCCGCTGACGCCCGCCGCCACGATCCCCGCCAGAGCGACAGGGTTCTTCGCCGTCGCCACCGTGTCGTCCCACAGCGTCGCCGGCAGTTCCTTTGCCCATCGCCCGAAGCTGGGCCAGAAGTCTCCCGGATAGGCCGGCCCGTGGCGCCGGCGCCAGTGAACGTATGCCTTGGCGTCGGCCGGCCGCGTCGCGGGCTCCGTGGTGGGCTCGTCGGCCGCCTCGCGCGCGTCCTGCGCCAGGGCAAGGCCCAGCGCGAACCATGAAGAATCCGCCCGCGCTACGTCGCTGCGGACCGGCTGGCCTTCTTGCGCCGAGGGGCCCGCAGCCGCCAGGTCGACGGGGCGGAAGACCTCGTCCGGGCGGGCGTTCTCGTAGATGCGCGCAGCCGCCCGCATCAGCTCATCGGGCGCCTGGGAGCACCCGCACACCATCGCCGCCAGCGCCAACAGCCCGCATGGCATCAACGTTCGCCGCGAGATCGCCTTCATGGCAGCACAGCATACGCTGCGGGCCGCGCGCGCTCAAGCGCCGACTCGTACACCAGAAACTTCCCGGACGCCGGGACGGAAGGCCCCCTGCGCAGTCCTACTTCTCGGCCGGCTGGCTCTTGAGTTCCTTGCTGATCCGCACGGCGCACCAGTCCCGGCCGCACATCGAGCAGTAGTCAGAATCGGCCGGCATGTCGCGTTGGCGGATCCGCCGTGCCGTCTCGCCGTCGAAGGCAAGCTCGAACTGCCTGTTCCAGTCCATCTCGGCGCGGGCCTCGGCCATCTGATCGTCCCACCGCCGCGCGCCCGGCAGCCCGCGCGCCACGTCCGCGGCATGCGCCGCGATCCTGAACGCCACGCAGCCGGCCTTCACGTCCTCTGGGTTCGGCAGGCCGAGGTGCTCCGGCGGGGTCACGTAGCACAGGAAGCTCGCCCCGTGATACGCGGCCGCCGCCGCGCCGATCGCGCAGACGATGTGATCGTATCCGGGGAACACGTCGGTCACCACCGGCCCCAGCACGTAGAACGGCGCGCCGTCGCATACCCGCTGCTGGCGCTTCATGTTCATCTCGATCTGGTCGAGCGGAACGTGCCCGGGGCCCTCGATGATCACCTGCACGCCCAGCTCCCGCGCGCGCCGACCCAGCTCGCCCACGGCGTCCAGCTCGGCGAACTGCGCCTCGTCGGACGCATCCGCCAGGCAGCCCGGCCGCAGGCCGTCGCCCAGCGATATCGTCACGTCGTACTGGCGGAGGACGTCGCAGATGTCGTCGAACGCCTCGTACATTGGGTTCTGGCGGCCGTGGTGGGCCATCCATTTGGCCAGGAGGCTCCCGCCGCGAGAGACGATCCCCAGCTTTCGCCTCATCGCCAGGGGGACGTGCTCTCGCAGGATGCCGGCGTGGATAGTAACGAAGTCCACCCCCTGCCGGGCATGAGCGGCGATGCCGTCGAGGATGTCATCGTGCGTGAGCTCCTCGACGGGCTTGCCCGTAATCATCGAGTAGATCGGCACGGTCCCGATCGGTACGGTGGCGTGAGCGATCAGGTGCCGGCGGATCTCGTCCAGGTCGCCGCCGGTGGATAGGTCCATCACCGTGTCCGCGCCGCTGTCCACTGCGCAGCGGAGCTTGAGAAGCTCCGTCTCCTCGCAGGAGCTGACGGGGGAAGCCCCGATGTTGGCGTTGATCTTGGTGGTGACAGCCCGGCCGATGCCGCAGGGGTCCAGCGTCGCCACGCCGCCGGCAGCCTGGAGATGCAGGCGGTTGGCCGGAATAACCAGCTTCCCGGCCGCCACCTCGTCGCGGACCCGCTCCGGGGCGATGGCCTCGCGCTCGGCCACCCGGGCCATCGCGGCCGTCACGATCCCGGCCCTGGCCTGCTCAAGTTGTGTCGTTCCCGTTGTGCTCATCGGACCAGAAACGGTGATTCTACCATGTTTCGGGGGTGACTACAAATCGCCTGGACCGCCCACCGCGCCTGGCCGATCGATTGCCAGGCGGGTTTCTTCGCCCGCGGCATGCAGCGCGCGGCCCGGACTCGGCACGGCGACGCCGAGTGCCTAGAACGCCCCCCAAGGCTGATCGCCGGGGATGTAGTAGCTGGGGCAGATGAAGCGGAACAGCCGCGCGAACTTGCGGGCCCTGGCGGCCTCGGCCTCGCTCTGCTTGGCCATCTTGGCAAGCTCGGCGCCGACGGTCTTGCTGAAGTACGCCTCGGTTGCCTTGTCGCGCTCTTCGGTGGAGGCGAACTGCGTGCGGATGGCCGCCAGCTCTCCGGCGTCCAGCCAGACGCCCGCGCAGCCCGGACACTCGTCCACCTCCACCTGCTGCTTGACGCCGGCGAAGTGCCTCATCATCACCAGGTCGTCGCACTTGGGGCACTTGCGGCGCTGGGAGGGGTCCGGGCGGACGCCGGGGTTGCGCTCGATGTCCAGCAGGCCTTCGCCTGCGTGCTCGTGCGACTCGTCCACCTTCTGAAGCTCGAAGCTGTCGAACCAGATTCCGCCGCAGCCTCCCTTGCAGGCGTCAACCTTGATATCGCCGGCCTGGAGTTCCGTAAGCGCGTTGCCGCACGCAGGACACTTCATCGCACACCTCCCTGCATTTGTGTTGTCGTGTCGATCACCGCGGGATGCTTGGGGTGATTCTACCTGCCGTGGCGTGCGGGGCACAAGCAGCCTCCCGCCGTTCCCCGCGGGGCGGATTGGCTGGCGGCCGAGTTCAAGACAGCCCCCGCGCAAGCCGATGACCTCACCAGGAGGCCCCAGGAGGCTCGGAGATGAGACACACTCGTATCGGCAGGGGACTTGCGTGCGGTCTAGCCCTGTGGTTGGCCCTCTTGCTGCCCGCCACCGCCTGGGCGGCGAGCTTCGAGGTCATCTACGCCGACTCGGCCGGCGAGGGCTTCTTCGACCCGTCGCTGGGCGAGGCCAGGCGCGAGGGCTTTGAGAGGGCGCTGGATACCTGGTCGGCTCATCTGCTCGACGACGTAACGCTCCGCGTGCAGGCGTCGTTCGACAAGATGGGGGGCTCGTCGCGCGGCGCAACGCTTGGCTACGCCGGCCCGACCTACTTAATGGCCAACTTCGCCGGCGCCCCCCAGGCTGACACCTGGTACGTATCCTCGCTGGCCGATGCGCTGACCGGCGCGGACCTCAAGCCCGCCCAGCCGGATTTCGTCGTCGCTTTCAACTCGGACATCGACGGGTCGGTCCTTGGCGGAATCGACTGGTACTACGGCGAGCAGGACGCCGCCGGCGATGACGTGGACTTCCAGACGGTCGCGATGCACGAGCTGTGCCACGGGCTGGGCTTCATGTCCAGCTTTCGCTCCGACGGCTCGTGGGGCTACTACGGAATGCCCACTATCTTCGACACGTTCCTGGTCAATGCCGACGGCCAGAGGCTTGTCGATCTGCCCGAATCCATGTCAAACGTGACGGCGGACACCTACTTTGCCGGCGACAGCGCCCTCGCGGCCTACGAAGCCGCCGGGGGCAGCGGCGGCGTGAGGATCTACGCCCCCTCGACCTGGCAGAGCGGCAGCAGCCTCTCGCATCTGGACGAGGCCACCTTCCGTCACCAGGCCGGCCTGATGAGTCCGTATTACGATGAAGCAGTTAGAGAGATCGACGGGGTTGTGCTGGGTATGCTGGAGGACCTTGGCTGGCAAGTCTATGACCCGTCGGCGATTCCGGAGCCTTCGGCCGGCGTCCTGCTGATGGGGGGGATGGCCGTGCTGGCCATCCGCCGCCGGCGGTCAGGGCGCCTGTTCGTCGCCGGATGAGCGATCGGTGACGTGCCGGAGCTGGTCGCGGATGCTGGCGGCGTCCTCGTACCTCTCCTCCTCCACGGCCTTGGCCAGGTCTCGCTTCAGCCTGCGGACGGGGTCTTCGGGGATTCTCGATTCAACCTCCTTGGCCATCGCCCGCAGGATCGCCACCTCGCTGGACTCCTCAGTTGCCTGGTCCTGCCCGAAGCGCCGATGGAAGTCGGTGATGCCCTCGATGCCCCGGCGCAGGGCCGACAGCGCCGCCTTCGGGCGGTTCTGCCCGAAGGCCTTCAGC
>Ga0307378_10010522_pt1 | contig 12003 bp, 7 predicted proteins | sample UN1MG_FD_202238 | JGI IMG/M metagenome (GOLD analysis project Ga0307378, IMG submission 202238) | Soil microbial communities from Risofladan, Vaasa, Finland - UN-1 | ecosystem: Environmental > Terrestrial > Soil > Coastal area > Acid sulfate soil | place: Finland: Risofladan, Vaasa | collected...
CATATACGGGCAAAATGTCATAAATCCTTGAATTATAAACAACAAATAAAGTTGCGGCGGCAATATCGGATCCGACCGTTAGCGCGGCAATCTTGACTTTGTCGCGCAGCGGCGTCTCGAGCACCGCGCTCGTAAAGAATTCCTCGCGGCCGACATCGTCGAATAGATCCGGCACGCCGGTTTCGCGGTGTCTGCGGCTCTTGCGAGCAAACAGTTCTGCGGCAATCGGTCGGATCTCATCTGCAACGTCCAGCACGCGATAGTTCAGCTCGCCGTGCTTGCTTAATCCATGCTCGTAGTTGCGAAGCCGCTTCCGTGTTTTTCGGCTGCGCTTCGATTGATAATACGTCTCCCAGCTACCCTCCAATCGCGTGAGATGGGCATCGTCGAGATAGGGGATACACTCAAGCGCCATGAACGGATTTTTCTGGTCGCCGATAGTGGCTGGTTGGCGCTCGAGGAACACGACATCAACGGGCGGCAGCAACCGTAGGACTTCCGCCCAGATTTCCGGAAAGGCTTCTCCATCGAACTGGGCCGCATATTCCTTGGCCAGGAGCGGGCCGTGATAATCGCTTTCCTTGCCGCCCAACCATACGAGACGCTTGATCCCGCTCTTCTTCTCGATGGCGAGCGGCAATAGGATGCTTGGATCATGATCACGGCGGGCTATTAGAACAACATAAGGACGAACACGTTCGTGAACGCCGATATGTTTGTGCCAGAGACTTAGCCAGTCGTAGGTCTGGAAAACGTAGTGATTGGGGGCGGTCTCAAAATCACGCCAAACTATTTCTGCGCTTACGAGCGAATCGATTACAGTAATTGTGAAGTCATTAATTTCAGCGGAGCTGGATTTACCTCTATTCATAAACCTGCAGCTCCGGGATCGGTGTAATTCGACGTAAAGTGAGCGCGCGGGAAAAGATGGCAGATCAGTCGGCTTCGGGTGGGGGCGCAAAGTCGCGGTCAGCGTCTCGTGATTAATTAATGGTCCCAAACGTTGCCAGATCGTTGACCGGGGGCAGCCGCGCGAAAATTAGTCATGTCCGGTTCGCTTTGGGTGCCCACGAACCAACTTATCTAACAGAAGATCCTTAATCGGATCGGAACAGCCGAAAACGGAGTATTTTGATGGCCCTTTCGCGACCTTGGGAAAACATAGCACGCAGCGGTCATCTCGATACCGCGCTGTCGTCTGTGGGGCCGTGATCGATCTTTTCTTCGTCGTCACCTGCGGGCCCGAAGATGCTGAAAAAGGCGATCCAACAATCGATTGGATCAGACGGGAAAGGGGGTGGATATCAATTGGACAAAATGACCCCGATACGGAAATCGATATGCCTTTGTGCACGTAAGATGCAGGATGGCCGTCGCATTGGGATGTCTTCGATCGCGCCTTGAAAATTCGGATAGGGGCTCTTGATCTAGCGTATTGATCGGAGAAGCCGCGCGCGCCATGAGGCCGCGTACCGTATCGTCGGGCATTTCGGCGATGCATGTTTGGCGTGGATTCTCGTCGTTGCACGCCATTCGCCGGGCCTCGCCAACGCGGATGTGGTGAAGTCTTAGGAATTGCCGTGATAGATCGTTTCTGTAACTCGTCGCTTTGGCTCAGCACCTGGTTCGCGGCAAGACCCGTGCCGCGCAGGGCGGAGGAAAGTGTCAAACGAACCCTCGCGTGACCGTGGTCTACAACGGCCTGGTCGTTGGGTGATTTGGCAGAAAAATGAAAGAATCGACCAAAAGGGCGATCTGCTCCTCGCTCCACTATTCGGGGCTTTCGGCGCTCGCCGGCATGTTCTCGACCGGCCGGGGTGCGATCTTCTATCTGCACCGGGTCCTGCCCGTAGAGCAGCCCACAGATTTTGCGCCCAATCGGCCGTATTCTGTCTCACCCGAGACGCTCCGCGCGTTGATCGAGTATGTCCTCGCTGCGGGATTCGAGGTGATTTCTCTGAGCGAGATGCGCGAACGCCTGATCGCGAAGGACGCACGAAAGAAGTTCGTGTGTCTCACCTTCGACGACGGCTACATTGACACCATGGAGTATGCTCAGCCTGTTTGCGCCGAGTTCGACGTGCCTATGACGGTGTACATCCCGACCGGACTGATCGATGGCTCGGTCGAGGCATGGTGGTACGGATTGGAGGAGTTGGTCGCCGCGAACGATGAGGTGCGCTTTGTTCATCGTGGGCATGAGGTGTGCTACGAGACGGCCTCGGTGGCGCAAAAGCAGGCAGCCTATGGCGAGATCGAGCTCATGTTCCGGGCTCTGTCGGTCAAGGAGTGTACCGAGCTGATCGCGGCACTCGAAAGCCGCCATAAGGTCTCCTTCGGCGCGCTCTCCCGCGCCCAGTTCATGGACTGGGACCAGCTCTGCGCGCTTGCCGGGCGTGACAAGGTCGAGATCGGCGCCCATACCAAGTCGCACACGGCCCTGAACACCCTCTCGGACGCGGCGGCGCGCGACGAGATCGAGGGCGGCTGGCGCATTCTCCAGGAGCGACTGGGCCGCCCTGTCACGCATTTCGCCTATCCCTACGGCGACGCGGACACTACCGGTGAACGCGACTTCGGTCTGTGCAAGGAATTGGGATTTGCGACCGCCACAACCACCCTCGCCGGCGTTCTCCGCCCGGAACACAAGGCGGCCTTGCACAGTCTGCCGCGACTGCCGATCTGGACCGACGAGGCCCCAGCGACGATCGCACCGAAGTTGAGCGGCGCTTTCGAGCTGATGCTGAAACTCCGGGCCTCGAATGCGGCTTAGCGCTGATGGTCCCGCCCGCACCAATTCCTGGTTGCTGGGGCGCCTGAGCGGTAGAACCGAGTATGCAGGTATGCATTGCTTAAAGAATCATTCACCGTCTTCCGATAGAACAGCTCTTACGAAAAAACCCGCGCTGCGGTTAGCCAAATGACGTTGATCGGCTGCGTTAGGGGCTTGGAGGTCACAGCGTGAGCGCAAACCGCGGTCGGGTCTTGGTCACCGGCGGGGCCGGCTATATCGGCAGCCACGTCGTCCTACAGCTTCGCGACGAAGGCTACGACGTCCTGGTTTACGACAATCTATCCACCGGACACGCCTGGACCGTGGGCGACTGCGAGCTCGTGGTTGCCGACCTGGCGGATGCCGACGCGCTTGACGCGGTCTTTCGCGAAAATCGCTTTGAGGCCGTACTTCACTTCGCGGCCTGGATCGACGTCGAAGAATCCGTGCGCGATCCGCTCAAATACTACGCCAACAATACCGCCAACACGGTCAAGCTGCTGCAAGCTTGCGACCGCGCTGGCGTCGAGCGGTTCGTGTTTTCCTCCACGGCGGCGGTCTACGGCATGGCGGACACCAGCCCGATCCCCGAGGATGCACGCCTGGCGCCTGCCTCGCCCTATGGCGGCTCCAAGCGCATGAGCGAGCAGGTCCTGATGGATTTGGGCCAGGCGAGCACGCTGCGATACGTGATATTCCGCTATTTCAACGTCGCCGGAGCCGACCCTGCTGGAAACCTCGGCGAGTGGCGCAAGAACCCGACCCACCTCATCCCATCCGCTTTGGAGGCCGCCGCTGGCGGGCGTCCCAAGTTCACGGTGCATGGCGACGATTACCCAACGATCGATGGGACCTGCGTGCGCGACTACATTCATGTCGACGACCTCGCACGGGCCCATATCGACGCGCTCAAATACCTTCAGGACGGTGGCGAGAGCGACGTCTTCAATTGCGGTTACGGGCACGGCCGCTCGGTGCTCGAAGTGATCGAGGCGGTCAAGACCGTCACCGGGGTCGATTTCTCGGTGACCATCGGGCCGCGCCGTCCCGGCGATCCGCCCGAGCTGGCGGCGATGAGCGACAAGGCCCAGAAGAAGCTTGGTTGGCGGCCGCGTCACGACGACATCGAGTTCATCGTGCGGACCGCCTGGGACTGGTATGGTCGGCGAGACCAGGTGCGAGCGGCGAAGATTGAAGCGATGGAAAACGGCAAACCGAAGGCGGGCGCAAAGCGGAAATCGGCCTAGAACTGGTCCGGTACCGCATTAGCCTCGGTTCGGTATGATGCCCCGTTCCGCACGGTCTGACCGGGGCGATGGGTCGATCCGCATACGCAGGACTTCATGAGAAAAAGTATCCTACTTGTCATGGAGGCGACCAATGGCGGCGTGGCACGGCATGTCATCGATTTGGGCATAGGCCTGGCGGACCGAGGCCACCGGGTCCACCTGATCTACTCACCTCTACGCGCCGACTACGAGATGCTTGAGCCAATCCTGAACGACGAGCGGATCGTGACAACCGAGATTGCGATACGGCGAAGCCCGGGGATACGGGATTTCTCGGCTCTTCTCGCGATCCGGCGAATCATCTCCAGGCATGGCCCCTTCGATATCGTTCATGGTCACAGTACCAAGGGTGCACTGGGATGCCTGGCGGCGCTGGGCCGGCGTATTGGCAGGATCTACACAGCGCATGGAATGCGGAGCATCGATCCGCGTTTGAAAAAATTTCCACGGCTTGTGATCGGCACCATCGAGCGCCTAATCATGCGCCTGGCCCACCTTGCGATAGCTGTATCCGACTTCGAGGAATCCCACGCGATACGGATCGGGGTCGCGTCCAAGCGGCTTAAGACGGTGAACAACGGGGTTGGATCGGCGCCAGAGGTCAACCGCGACGAAGTGCGGGCACGGCTTGGCCTGTCAGAGCGGCACGTCGCGGTCGGTTATGCCGGACGCCTGTCCTCCGAAAAAGGCCCTGATCGCATCCTCGATGCCTTCCACTCTGCCGCCGCCGACAACGCTGACGCACGTCTTCTGATGATCGGTTATGGTCCGCTCGAGGCCGAGCTCCACCAGCAGGCCGATGCACTCGGCCTTGGCGATCAGGTCATCTGGGTGAAAGAGGGCAACGGTCGCGGCCTCATGCCGGCGTTCGACATATTTGTCCTGCCAAGCGCTTATGAGGGATTTCCTTATGTTCTGCTCGAAGCGGTGTCGGCCGGCCTGCCGATCGTGGCGACCGATGTCGGCGGTGCGCGCACGGTCGTCGAGGACGGCGAGAACGGCTATGTGGTAACCAACTGGGACAGGGAGGCTTTTGCCCGTCGGATCGCCAAGCTTCTGGCCAACCATGCGCTGCGCCGCCGCATGGCGGCGAACTCACGCGGTCGCGCCAGGAATTTCAGCCTCGACCGCATGGTCGATGAAACACTTGCGGTCTATGCCGCAGCGGGCAACATAGTCAATCGTGGCGAACCCGTATCGGTATCGGGCGCGTCGCTGCCCAAGGGCTCTGCGACCAGGGATTGAGGCGGTCAAGAATGCGGATGGCAGGACCAGGAACACCGGCAAACGTGACGCAGCCGCCATGGATACGGTTGTCCATGCTGTGGCTACTGATGGCGTCGAGTTCGATCGTGCTTTGGGAGCCCGCGCCTTACGAGTTCCTTGCCTTGCTGTTGATCGGCGGCACGGTCGTTTCCGGCGTACGGATCCCCGCGCAACTTGGTCCCGCGGCCATTTGCCTCGCGTTGTTCATCCTGGCGAACTTGCTCTCGATGGTGAACATTCAGAACGAAGAAAAAGCACTGATGTTTTTCGGGACCACATTCTATCTGATCCTGACCTTCTTTTTGTTCGCGGTGATCGTCCATGAGGACCCCGAACACGCCCTGGCCACCATCTGGCACGGTTACATCGTCGGTGCAGTGATTGCGGTGACCTTGGGGCTTATGGGGTATTTCGCGTTCAACGCGTTTTCGGAGCTTTTCACCTCGGCCGGCCGGGCCAGAGCCGCATTCAAGGACCCGAATGTCTACGGGCCTTATCTGGTTCCCGTGATCTTGTATGTCCTGGCCGGAATGAAGGGATTGAAGGCCGGTCTGTCGTTGCCCCGGGTCTCGCTGTTGCTGTTCTTGAGCATCGGGATTTTGATCGGCTTCTCGCGCGGGGCCTGGGCAAATTTGATCGCGGCGGCGATTGCTTTTGTCGGGCTGAAACTGTTGACCGCGCGCTCGATCGGCGAATTCCGCACCATGCTGGTGTCCTCGGCGATGGCCAGCATTGCCGTTGCGGCCGTCGTGCTGGTGCTCATCAATACGACGCAAGTCGGGGCCGACTTCACCGAGCGGGCGCAGCTCAACCAGTATTATGACCAGGGTACGGGCGGCCGCTGGCAAAACATGTACCACGCGATCTTGCTGGGGCTGAGCATGCCTCTTGGCATTGGACCGGGGCAGTCGAACTACCATCTGCTGCAGGAAGCGCACAATCTCATTGTCCAGGTGTTCGTCGAAAAAGGTTGGTTGGGACTGATTTCGTTCACGGCCTTTCTCGCGATCAGCTTCATCCGGTTCTTCCGCCTTGCGATGATACCGAACCCGGTCCAGCAGACCGCCCAGATCCTGTGTGCCTGCCTGGTGGGCCTGATCGTGAATACAGTGGTCATCGATCCGCTCCACTGGCGGCACTTCTACCTGATCCTCGGCATGGGATGGGGCTTGGTCGCGGCTTACCCGCTGCCGACCTTCAAGGAACGCCAGCACCTGATGCTAGTGGCTCGGCGCCGGGCGATTGCAGCCGGCGGGCCAGGGGACGGTTCCGGTCAGCAACCTGGGACCGCGCGCCGACATGATCCCTAGGCGGAGCAACGGGCCCGCGGCGATGGCGCACCGGGCCTGCCCGTTTGTCAAATCTTCACCACCGATGATGTTTCATGGTTCGGCCAAGCACTAGGCCGCTTACTCCCCAATGCTCCACGGCCGCTCTTCGAGAAATCTTGAGGAAGTACCATGCGTGACAAGGTCGTAATCATCGGTGGCGGCGTAACCGGCCTGGCGGCAGCGGGGTTTCTGGCCGAGACCCATGACTGCGTCTTGCTCGAGCGCGAGGCCGAAGTTGGGGGCTACTGCCGTACATTCTATCAAGACGGTTTCACGTGGGACTACTCGGGGCACTTTTTTCACTTCCGCAACAAATGGGTGGCGGACTACGTTCACGAGCGGCTGGATGTTGAGAACCTGTTATCGGTAAAGAAAATCTCGCGGATCTTTTTCCGCGGCAGGTACGTCGACTTTCCCTTCCAGCACAACATCCACCAGCTTCCTATCGACGATTTCTTGCGCTGCCTGTCGGAGATGTATGAGGCACAGGCGGACAAGAGTGATAAAAAATACAGCAGCTTCAAGGAGATGCTGTATGGCCGCTATGGCAAGTCGCTATCCGATCTATTTTTGATCCCCTACAACGAGAAGCTCTACGCCATCGACGCCGACGAGCTCGACGCCGACGCGATGGGCCGGTTCTTTCCGCATGTCGAATTTGGTGAGCTCCTGCAGAGCCTGGCGCGAAACGCGGGCTATCAGAGTTACAACGACGAGTTCGCCTATCACCGGCGCGGCGCCCAGGCCTACGTCGAGGCCCTTGCATCCTATGTGCCCGACGGGGTCATCCGCACCGAAACGCCGTGCGAGCGCATCGACCTCGAACGCCAGGTGGTTCACGCCGGCGGACAGGAGTTTCCCTACGATCACCTGATCGCGACCAGCCCGCTGCCGCGGACGCTGCGCATGGCGGGGCTGGAGGACGAGGCGAAGGTGTTCTCGGCCAACAAAGTGCTGGTCTTCAATCTCGGTTTCGACAAGCCGTCGACCAGGCCCGAGCACTGGACCTATTACCCCGAGCAGGATTGGGTGTTTTTCCGCCTCGGCCGCTACGACAACATCTTCGGCGAAAAGCGGATGAGCCTTTACGTTGAGATAGGCCTGCCGGCGGACGCGCCGGTCGACAGCGAGGCTTATCTTAAGCGGACCTTGGAAGACCTGCACCGCGCTGGAGTGGTGGACGATCACCAGCTGATCAGCCATGTCTCGGTGGTCCTCGATCCGGCCTATGTTCATATATCCGGGGCCGCCAACGAGGCCGCCGAGAAAATGTTCAAGCATTTGGCCGGTCACGGGGTGCATCCGTTGGGTCGCTATGGCCAATGGGTCTACTGCTCGATCGAGGACAATATTCTGCAAGCTCACGAGCTGGCCAAATCCTGGGGCGGCGCCGAAAATATTAAAGCCGGTTAGCTTGGCAAGGCCGCGCGCGGCCGACCTTGATCGGCCTGTTACGAGCGAACTGAAACGCGCGGTTAAGTATTATTTTGCCAATTTGCCCAAGGATGTAGGCGTCGCGAACGCTGAACGCGCGATGGTCGGCAATATGGTCTCGAAAATTGCCGCATCGCCTCGACGAATGTTCGGATGGCCAGCAATGCCGCCGGGAACCAAGGAAAGCAGCGAATGGGCCAGCCGCTCGTAAGCATCATCGTCACCAACTACAACTATGCGCCCTTTCTCGCCGAATCGGTCGATAGCGCGCTTGGGCAGACCTATGACAAGGTCGAGGTCGTGGTCGTCGATGATGGATCGGCCGACAATTCCAAGGAAATCATCGAGGGCTATGGCGACCGCATCGTTCCGGTTCTGAAGGAAAATGGCGGGCACGGCTCGGCGGCCAATGCTGGCTTCGTCGCCTGCAAGGGCGATATCATCATCTATCTCGATGCCGACGATCTGCTGCACCTCGACGCGGCGGCCAAGGTGGTCGCGGCCTGGAAACCGGGCACCGCGACGGTGCAGTACTACATGGAACTCATCGACCATGAGGGCAAACCGCTCGGCCAGAGGTTTCCGCGCGAGCCGCTTCTCAAGGGCGACCTCAAGCAGCTTGTCATTTCATACGGATTCTATCCTTTCGCCGGCACATGTGCGTCGGCTTATGGACGCCATGTGCTCGAGCAGGTCATGCCGATGCCCGAGGACCAATGGCGCGCCGCGATCGACTACTACCACTCTATGACGGCCGTCTTTTTCGGCGACGTCGTGTCGCTTGATGACGCCTTGGCCTATTACCGCCTGCACGATACCAATGTGACCTTCCACGCCCGCGGCCTCACCGCCGCGGAGCTGAGGAAGCGGATGGCGCGCGACTACGCGGTCGCCGAAGCGGTCCACAAGATCGGCGACAAGCAGGGTTTTGCCGTTCGAGAGGATCTGCCGCTGCAGGCGCCCCCACATATCAAGAAACGCCTGCTCTCGCTGCGCATAGACCGTGCCGGGCACCCCTGGCCGGAGGATGGCCGGTTTGCCCTTGCATTGCAGGGGATCAAGGCGGGCTTCAATTGGCCATACGCGGGCGTGATGAAGAAGTTTACGACGGCGTTTGCCTTTCTTGCCCTGTCGATCCTGCCCGGGCGCATGTTGTTGCGGACCGCCGACGCCATGATTGGTGCCGATTCCGGGTCGGGCCCGCTCGCGGCACTGCTTCGCTTCATGAAATAGGCTCACCGACATAGACGTGGGGCGGCCGCGGCAAAGTCTTGGCGCGGCGCAGACATCGCCAATAACACGAACTGATATTCCAATGGGCGCGGCCGCTGGTGCGTTTGTCCGACGGTGTTTCGATGGAATACGTGAGCAGCTTGCGGTAAGCTCGCCCTGCATCACATTCGTGTTCTGCAGCGGGGCCTGGGTGTCCCATTCCAGTGATACCAATTTTCGTTTGTGCTCCGCTTGATCGTGCTGCACGCGCATTCCACTTGTGAGTTGGAACGCCTGTTTCCGCAGTTCACCACAAGGAGATCCCCATGACGGGTTCAAAGCCCAATCTCGACCGCCGCAGATGGCTCACGGGGGCCGGGTCAGCGGCCGCTGCAATCGCCACAGCCGGTTGCGCGGAGCTTGCGGGAGATGTCGGGGGGGGGCCGTACGCTCAATACGCTGAGATCAGCCCAAAGGGAGGCGGTGCCGGAGGCTTGGCAGGGGGGCAGAGCACGCTGAACGTTCGCGTGCTAGGTGCCTCAGGAAATGGACGCAGCGACGATACAGCGGTGTTCAGGCGCGCCATCCGCGCGGCCCGATCGGATGGCGGCATCATATTTGTGCCGCCGGGCACCTACCGGGTCGGAGAGCTTGAATCGCCTGGCAACGTGACTTGGGTCGGTGTACCGGGCGCCAGCGTGCTATTGCACAACGGCGGCGCTTATCTGATGGCAGTGACTGGGGTGTCCAACGTCAGCTTTCAGGACCTCACCTTCGACGGGAATCGCGGCGCCCGCACGGACGCTGCCTTGATGCTCGTACGCGACGGCGCCAAGCGCGTCCGTCTTGAGGGCTGCACCATCCAGCGTGGCAGCAATAGCGGGATCTCGATCGCCGATGCCGCCTGCACCGTCACCGACTGCCTCATTCGGAACGTCGGTCTCTATGGTATCGTCTGCAACAGCCGGGAGAAGATCCGGATCGTCGGCAACGAGATTGTCGATATCGGCAACAAGGGTATCTACGCGTTCCGGCCGCGACGGCAGGCTGTGCAACTCATCATTGCCGACAACTTCATTTCCCGGATCAGATCCGACGCTGGCGGCGACGGACCAAATGGGAATGCCATCAATCTCTTCCGGGCCGACGACGTCCTGGTCCAGGGCAATCACGTGACCGAGTGCAAGTTCTCCGGCGTACGGGTCGCCGAGGGCGACGGATGCCGGGTGATCGGCAACCATTTCAAGCGCTGCTTCGACACGGTGATCTATATCGAGTTCGGCGCTTCGCGCGCGATCATCTCATCCAACCATATCGTCGACTGCCCGCACCGGGCGATCGGCATCACCAATTTCAACAACGGCGGGCACATGACGATTTGCTCGTCGAACGTGATCAAGAATGCCGGTTACGAGGCGATCTATGCCGAGGCGGACACCATCGTCCAAGGCAACATTATCGATGGCGCCGATCACGGTATCGTCGTCGGCAACGGCAAGTACCTGCGCAACGTCACGATCGAGGGGAACATCATTCAGGATACCCGCGGCGGCTCAAAGCGGCGCCTGCGCTACGGCATCCTGGTCAGCAATCACGGCGAGGCCAAGCCCGCCTTCGTAGCCAACAACCGGATCTTCAATTTCCGGAGCAAGGCGATTCATGGCCACGACCACCGGACCCCGGCGCGCCTGGGATCGAACGTCTACCTCGCGCACAATTTTCCCGGCGTGAACAGTAAGGACCTGCCCCGCCGAGCCGTCGGCGGCTCGGTCAACTACGAGCCGGATACCGGTCGGCAAAGCACCTTTGGTCGCGGTCGCTGGAACTCCAGCTGAGGACGATAACCAGCGAAATCGGGCCGCGCCGGGCCTAGCCGAGCAGACTGCCAAGCGTCGTGCGGACCTTCGCTGGAACCCCGCTCAGATCAACCCGCAATCTTTGCGGCGTGGTTTCGCAGGATACGCTGATCCGCGGCAGATCGTGGGGCGTGTTCTTGTGCTCAGCCTCCAACGTGCCGGCACGCGTAGTCGTTGCCGTGGCGAAGCCAAGCTCACGGCAAAGCGCGCGCTCACGCTCGCTGACATCGGACGGGCGTCCAAAGGGATAGGCGAAATGCCTGATCTTCTGCTTCGTGTGGCCCTCGACAATTCGGCAACCCTCGGAGATTTCGCGCCGCGCCTCGTCCGCGCTCAGCGTGTTGAGGGCCGGATGGCTGACGGTGTGGCCGCCGATCTCGGCTAGCTCGCTTTTTGCCAGCTCATGGACCATCTCCCAGCTCATCGCGGCGGCGTTTGATTCCGCCTTGAAGTCAACGCCGTACTCCGCTTCGAGCGCGGCGATCATCCCCGCGCGCCGCTCCGCGCTGGCATGCCGGAGATTTATGTCAAGTGCGCGGTAGGTGCGCGCCTTTTCGTCCAGCGTTTTGGCCGGGAAGTGTTGCGTATCGCCATTCTCCCGCCACGCCACGCCGTCGGTGCGCGCAACCGTGGCCTCGAGCCCGTACCACCAGAGCAGCATCCGGCCCTCGATCAAGTCGGTGGTGACGTAGACCGTGAAGGGCACCTCGAGGTCCTTGCAGATCGGATAAAGAAGCTCGTAATTGTCCCGGTAGCCGTCATCGAAGGTCAGGCAGGTGAACCGGCGGCCGGTCACGCCGCTCTGCAGCCTACGCAGCACCTCGTCGAGCGATACGATCTCG
>Ga0307378_10010523_pt1 | contig 12001 bp, 11 predicted proteins | sample UN1MG_FD_202238 | JGI IMG/M metagenome (GOLD analysis project Ga0307378, IMG submission 202238) | Soil microbial communities from Risofladan, Vaasa, Finland - UN-1 | ecosystem: Environmental > Terrestrial > Soil > Coastal area > Acid sulfate soil | place: Finland: Risofladan, Vaasa | collected...
ACTTTCTCTATAGGCTTTGCCAATAATCGCATCGATCACATCTTTTTCATAGATGTCCGCTTCTACGCCAAGTCCGCGTGCCTCTCTTACAGCCCGGGTAATAATTGCCTCGGCTGTTTCGTGGGTTAATATTGTTGCATTGACCGAGAGGTTGAACGCCTGCTGTGCCGCAAGGGTGATCTGGGCATAGATTGCCTTTTCATCGATAGATAGCACGGACGGTTCATAGATACTGCCTTCAAAGTAAGCAATCTGAAGGATAAGACCTATATCCATGGGCTTGATGTCAAGCTTAGACAGGACATCGGCCAGCTTCGGATTGATTACCTGCCCTTTCTTCACGACCGTCTTCGTCTCGCGGATCTTCACCTTGCCGGCTTCGATCGCGGCAGGGATACCTGCCTGCTGAAGTTCACCCACAATTGGCCCCGGCTTGAAACTTGTCGGCCCTTTCTCCACGATAATATCTTCGGGCGCAATTTCACCAGGCTTTGCTGCCATTTTTGTTTTGGTCTTCTCCAGCGTCTTGAAGAGTTTGAACGGGTTGTCATTGGTGAAGATCAATGCGGACTGTCCGGACATATGCTCAAGAAGCCCCGATATATCGCCCCCCATTTCCTGGAAGGCATGCGTAATCAGGGTATTCCGGGTCATTTTGAGTATAGCCATACCCCTAAGGTTACGGCGTATCTGCTGGAGTTGGGCAGCCGGAATGCCGTACATATCCACCAACCCGACCAGCGTATACTTGCCTGAATCCTCTTTGATCTCCTCGACTTCTTTTCTTTTCCATGCCGGGAGATGCTGAGTATACAGAACCATCTACATCACCCTCTCTGCAGGTCCCATCGTGGTCTTTACATAGACCGAATGGATGTTCATTGAACCCTGTTCGAGGACTGATTCCACCCTCTTCAATATCGCATCGATATTATCGGCAATCTGATCAGGAGTCATCTCGGCGGATCCCACCTTGACGTGGAACGTTTTTTTGTCCTTGGTCCTGATCTTTACCGAATTCCGCAGGCGCTCCACCATCGGCCGGATATCAGTCCCACTGGGAACAGGTATTGGCATGCGTCCACGCGGACCAAGCCTTGGCCCAAGCCACCTGCCCACCAGGGGCATTACACCGGTCTCTGCCAGGAAGAAACGGTACGTTCTTGCAACAGCACGTGCTTCACGCGGTTCTCCGCCCAGTCGCTCGATCTCTTCGGGACTGATAATAAGATCCACACCCGCTTCCTTGGCCTGTGTGGTGATATCGCCTTTTCCAAGAACCGCGATACCAACCTTTTTCCCTGTTCCATGGGGAAGAAGAATTGTCTCGTCAATACGATTTTTGGGCTGCGCCATATCGATATTCTTGAGATTGACGGTAATATCTACGCTCTCAGAGAATTTGCGTTCAGGCGCTTTTTCAATTGCCGTAGATACGGCTTGTAAAATCTTGGCCCTTTCAACCATCTGGTTCCTCCATAGTACTCGACCTTTTCGATCTTCTATGGTTTCCTACATTCTATTCTGCGAGAAGCTTGTCATATTCGCCAGCATCGACGGATACGAAGACCTCTTTCGGCCGTTTTCCATCAATGTTGACACCCATACTTACACAGGTGCCGATAACCTCTTTGACCGCGTTTTTCAGGTCATAAGAAAGCATATCGTTCTGTTTCATACGAGCTATCCTGACAGCGGCCTCCATAGGCAAGTCTCCCACTATCTGCATATTGGGCTCCGGAGACCCTTTCTCGATATTTACCTCTTTTTTGATGAGTGCCGTCGTAGGCGGAACGCCCACTGTGACAGTGAAGTTCTTTTTTCCATCGACTTCGATCCTTACCGGCACCTGCATGCCGTTGAAGGACTCGGTCTGTTTGTTGATCTCGTCAACAACTGCCTTCACGTTAATACCGAGGGGTCCTAGTGCCGGTCCAATAGGCGGACCAGCGGTCGCCTTGCCTCCAGGTACCAAAACCTCGACCACTTCTGCCATAGTATCACCATGCCGTCCCGTAAAAGGGTACTTAGCGTGGGTTAAGTTAGGTAGACGTGCCCAGACTTAAATGTATACCCGCAGGCTGTCGAAAAAAAATTAATAGGTATCGTCGCCCTTGTCCACAACTCTGACGTTGTCGCCACGGACCGTGATGGGGATGGGGAGTACACTCTCGTAGAGCTCCACCGTAATCTCTTCCTTCCCCGCATCTATCCTCTTCACCACTGCTTTTTCGCCTTTAAACGGTCCGGCGATAAGCTCGACTATTGTCCCCTCGGATATTCCGCTGACCACAGGCTTGGGCACGAGAAAATGACCCACCTCGCCAAGCGTGGTATCACCTTTGACTACTGTGCGCGCATGTGCTACTTTCTCGACCAGCTGCTCAATGCGGGCAAGGTTCTCCGGCGTCTCCACCAGTACATACCCCTTCAGCTCATTCGGGACAATTATTGCCGTTACTTTCACATCCGTGGCCCGCGTATCGATGGCCTTCTTGATGTTATCGGCTACGGTGCGTTCCTGTTTCGAAGTTGTTTTAATAGCAAAAATACGATTAGAATATTCTTGTTCCATATTCATCATGGCAGTACGAGCATGCCCTCGTATATCAGAAATCCGATAACGCCGACTATGATGACGCCCACCGCAGCCACCAGCGCAATTTTTGTGAACTCTTCTCTTTTGGGAGTTCTTGCAAGCTTCAATATGCGCCAGTATTTGCGGAAAAGCTCTTCATTAATATTGAATTTTAGATTTGGTTTTGATATTTCCATCAGACATCACTTCAGAAAATCTATTTCAAACTGTCTCTGAACTTTGGGGGTTATTTTTTCGTTCCTACCATATATTTGTGGCGACCGTACACCTGTCACAACCAGCATGGTCCGCATCTTGTTCTGCATGTCCTGGTCGACCTGCGCACCCCAGATAATCCGGGCATTGGGGTCTATACGGTCATAGACCTCCTGGATGACCCCGGCAGCCTCCTCCATTGTCATATCAGGCCCGCCTATAACATTGACCAGTGCCGCCGATGCGCCTGATATATCCACATCGAGTAGTGGTGAACGTATTGCTTTCTTCACGGAATCGGCAGCCTTGTCCTCGCTGTCACTCTCTCCCATCCCGATCATGGCCACGCCCCCACGCTCCATGACAGTGCGAACATCAGCAAAATCAAGGTTGACCAGGGCCGGCATGGTGATCAGTTCGGTGATTCCCTTGACCGCTCTCATGAGAACCTCGTCAGCAACCTTGAATGCGGCGTAAAGGGGCAGTTTGGGAACCACTTCCAGGAGACGGTCATTGGGAACGACTATGACCGTATCCGCTACATCACGGAGTCTTTCCAGGCCGGCTTCCGCATTCTCCATCCGGATGGCTCCTTCCGCGGTAAAGGGGAGCGTGACAATGGCAATAGTAAGTGCTCCTTCGTCCCTGGCGGCTTTGGCAACTATGGGCGCAGCTCCTGTCCCTGTGCCTCCTCCGAGCCCAACAGTGATGAAGACCATATCACACCCTGCGATCATATTCCTGATATCCTGTTCATTTTCCAGGGCCGCTTCCTCCCCGATCTGGGGGATGGACCCGGCTCCAAGACCACGGGTGCGCTGTCGCCCTATCAGGATCCGTTTATCGGCCTGGGTATGGATCAGGTGCTGGGCATCGGTATTGAGTGCGATGAGCCTTGCCCCATGGATACCTTCCTCCATCATGCGGGTAATAGTGTTTGACCCGCTCCCCCCGCAGCCGATCACTGCGATCTCGGTCTTCAGTTCCTTCAGAACCTGGTCTAAATCCTCATTATTATGCGAGACATCCAATGATTCGTCTTTTACCCTTGTCAATGCCTCTTCCACAATTGATCTCATGTATACCTCTCCAATCCCGGGATGTGGATCTTTTTTACACTGCTGACCTGGACCATTTCAGGAGTGATCACCCGCTCACCAACCGTAATCGTGCGGCCATTCATCAGTTCCCCATAAAGTGGCCCCTTCGGTACCCCCAGTTCACGCGCGTTCCCTGGGTCGAACCTGATTTTCCGAATGATGAGGTGATCGCCTTCAATTGCAATGTCCTCTTCTCTACGTATGAGTGTAACGCATAATCTTATTAAAGCATTGAGTATTACCGGACGATTTTCCTCCATGATGATGAAAACGGGCAGGATTGATTTCTTTGGCATCGAGAGACGGACGAGAGACATGCCGGAAAGGCTATCAAAGAATTCTCTCTCATCCGCCTTTACTGCCATTTCAATGAGTTGGGGGGAAATGTGGAGCAGGGCGGGGGTGCCTTCTCCCGGATTATGAAGATGGAGCCTGCACTCGGGATTTACCGCTGCCGCCAGTCCTCTTATGGCCAGATACGTTTTCCAGGAGAGATCGCCGAAACTCATCAGATCACTCTCCGTGAGCCTGATCAACCCACAAGATGAGAGGAAATCCTCCATTGTCCGGATATCCCCGCTTCGTATTGCCTTCCTGTCAATAAATGCCGCCACAGCACCGCTTTTTTCGGTCATCAGCCGTACCATGGTCCGGTCCAGGGAAGATATATCTCGCGAATGTGCAATATGCCCGAATGCCCCCCTGGAATTGAGGGCGATCTCGGTCTGGCGGCGTGCATAATGTGTTCCCCCGAACCCTACCAGTGGAATGACATCCACAGGCGAGGCTTCAAGGACGCTTTTTGCCACCGCCCTCCCTGCAACGGGATCATTCCATTCTTTTTCGGTACTGCCCACTTCCACAAAAAGAGAGGGGACAGACACCTCTGACGGGCCATGGTGTGTAATCTCATACGACACGCGGTAACCGGCAGGGGCGTTTCCGGACATTTTGCGAAGAATGGCATGCATCCAGGCCGGGGATGCAACTGCAAGCGAGCGTGGTAATCCCCCGAAATCCGCAGTTGTGATGTTTCCCGTGACATGAACGGTGAGGACCGGCACGGGATTTTCGCTGGTATGCCGGGAGAGGAAAATGAGAAGATCGGCATCAAGATTCTCATCGATATGATCCTGCCAGATAAGCCGATCCTTCACTTCAAGGAGGTCAAGTTCGTGATTCTCCAGGGGATAGGTAAAATTCCGCGGTTCGTTGAGAAGCTCTTTGAGCTGGCAGCTTATGGTCGTCCCTCCGGGGTCCTGAAGGGAGCTGATGAGCGATATCTTCATTCGGTCTGTCTCCTGTTATCTGTCCGGTTTCTTGTATGTAGAATAAACTCTATCTTTTTGTACACCAATTATAGTTACTATGGATGAAGAAAAGATTCGAAGCGCTTTTGAAAAAGAAGGGATTGTAAACGAGATTAAATGCCCGCAGGCGTTTATCATCTCTGAAAAATACGAAATTCCGAAAATGGACATCTCCACATACTGCAATATGCACGGAGTAAAGATCAGGGGCTGCCAGTTGGGCTGCTTTAAATGAGCCTTTTCTTAAAAGCCATACCTGTCGATTCTGCGGTGCGCATCGTTCGAGAAATATCATCTCCAATGCCGGAAGAAATGGTCCCGATCGAGAGGTCCTACGACCGGGTGCTGGCCAGGGATATCCCTGCCGACATCGATATACCGGGGTTCAATCGTTCTGTTGTTGACGGATACGCAGTGAAATCTTCCGACACTGCAGGCGCAGGCGAATCTGTTCCTGCCATGCTCCATCTCACAGGAATGATCACAATGGGTACCGAAGCCGGCCTGGAAATCCGGAGAGGCGAATGTGCATATATTCCCACGGGGGCAGAACTTCCGGGAGGCGCGGATGCAGCGGCAATGGTTGAATATTGTGACTCGCTTGGAGACCAGGTACTCATCAAGAAAGCCATGGCCCCGGGTGAAAATGTAGTGTGCCGGGGAGAAGATTTTGCTTCCGGGGAAAATGTCCTCCCAAAGGGAAGGCGCCTTTCCGTCCAGGACGTGGGAGTTCTTGCTGCAGTGGGTATTAATGAGGTTCCGGTCCGAAAGAAACCCAGAATCGGCGTCATTTCGACAGGTAATGAACTGGTAGAGGTATCGACCATACCCACAGGGGGGCAGGTGCGGGATGTGAACAGTTACCTGTGCAGCTCGTTTCTTCTCTCCCTTGGATGTGAACATACGCTGTACGGAATCGTGAAAGATGATCGCGACTTGCTCAGGGCCGCTCTTCGGACAGCAACGGAAGAGTGTGACGGAGTCATAATTTCAGGCGGCAGCTCCAAGGACGATCGCGATATGAGTGCCGACCTGATCGGTGAAATAGGAGAAGTGATGGCCCACGGGATAGCCATCTCACCCGGTAAGCCTACAATTATCGGCCGTTCAGGCGAGGTCCCAATCCTCGGTCTTCCGGGGCATCCCGCATCGGCATTTGTTGTCCTTTTGATCATAGGGAGAGCACTCATTTCCGGCATGACCGGGGAGGAAAACGGGAGAATTGTAACAAATTGTGCTGTATTGGCCCAGAACATCCCTTCTTCAAAAGGAAGAGAGGATTATGTCCGTGTTCGCTGCAAAGAGGGAATGGCATATCCACTTTTTGGCAAATCAGGTCTTCTTAATACTCTTGTCAGGAGTGATGGCATGATTCGTGTCCCTGCCGGGAGTGAGGGCATCGAAACAGGGGAGGATGTAGAGGTGATCCTGTGGTGAAACGCTACCTCACTCTTGTCTCACTGGACCAGGCCCTTGAGATTATTGAGAACGAATTTTCCCCTGTCCGGGTAACAGAGACCATTCCCGTGGAAGATGCAGTCGGAAGGGTGACCGCTGCACCGATCTTTACCCGGTACTCGGTTCCCGAGGTTCATCTCTCTGCCATGGATGGGATCGCAGTACGGAGCGAAGAGACTGCTGGGGCCAGCGAACTCAACCCGGTCACCCTGGCATCTACGCAAAGGGTGAATACCGGAAATGTTGTGCCTGCCGAATATGATGCGGTTATCATGATTGAGGACGTCTGGGAGGAGAACGGCAGATATACAATACGGAAGGCCGCCCCTCCATGGCAACATGTCCGCCCTGCAGGGGAGGATATCGCCGAATCAGAAATGGTTATCCCGTCCATGCACTGCATCCGACCTCACGAAGTGGGCGCCCTTGCCACCTATGGGGTGACAGAACTGTCTGTACTCACGCTGCGTGTGGGATTGATACCCACCGGCAGCGAGCTGATTGCTCACGGGAACCGTCCGGCGCCTGGCCAGGTGGTGGAAAGCAATACCGTCATGGCTGCTTCCTGGCTCCGGTCATATGGTGCCACCTGCAAGCGGTACCCTATAACTGCGGACCAGCCGGAACTTATCCGGCAGGCACTGGAACTTGCGGTTGCCGAAAATGACCTGGTAATTGTATCTGCCGGATCATCAGCAGGAACCCGCGATTTCACCGCAGGGGTGATAGCCCAACTCGGGGAGGTACTGGTCCATGGGGTTGCAATAAAACCCGGAAAACCGGTAATAATCGGAAAGATTGATGGAAAACCTGTGATAGGCATGCCGGGGTACCCCCTCTCCGCCCTGACTATCATACGAGAGATCCTGACAGCGTTCGTTGCCCGTCACGGGCTTTTGGTACCAATCCCTGATATGGCACTGGCCCGCCTCACAGCCACCATTCACTCGGACCTTGGCACTGACGAATTCGTACTCCTCTCCATTGGAAAGATCGGGAATAAGTATGTGGTAACCCCGCAGTCGCGCGGTTCGGGAGTGCAGATGAGTGCGATCAGGGCCAATGCGTATCTTAAAATTCAATCTGCGCTTGAAGGATACGAGATCGGGGAAGATGTCGCCGTCACCCTGATGGTACCGCCTGCCCAGGCAGACTCTTCAGTCCTTGTCACGGGAAGCCATGATCCTGTACTTGATTACCTGGCCGAACTTGCCCAGAAAGGAGGGGTGGAGGTGCATTCCACCCACGTCGGTAGCATGGGTGGGCTGATCGCCCTGAAGCGCAGGGACTGCCATGCAGCCCCGATGCATCTCCTCTCGCCAGATGGAGATTATAACACTCATTATCTGGAGAAATACCTCCCAGGAGAAAGGTTGGCATTGCTCTGCATCGCCAAAAGAGAGCAGGGTATTGTCTCCCGGAAAGGATTCGGATTTGAGGATCTGCCCAATATCCGGTTTATCAACCGGCAAAAAGGATCAGGTACAAGGATCCTGTTTGACCACGAACTCGGGATTCACGGGGTTTCCCCTGATAAGATAGCAGGATACGACCGCGAGGTCACCACTCACCTCGGTGTGGCCCTTGCAGTGAAGAGCGGGGAGGCCGATGCCGGGATGTGTGTGTACAGCGCCGCACGAGCGCTTGGCCTGGAATTCGTGCCGGTTGCCAGCGAAAGATACGAACTGGCACTGCCGGAAGAGAACCTGGCCGATCCCCGCATTGAGGTGCTGGTAAAAGCCATTCGTTCAGACGGGTTCCGTGCTATCCTTGAAAAACTCGGCGGTTACGATTCGACCGAAACCGGCGTGCTGCGTCAATTGCCCTGACCGCTGCATCGGCAGGGGTCTGGCAGGCCACCACGCCTGGAATCTCCCAGCTCAAATAGCCAAAAACCGACCTCCCTGTTTTTCGGGCGATAGCAAGTTCGCTCAGTGTCCCGTATGCCCCGCCCACGGCGACGAGGGCATCGGCTGTCTGGGCCACCACCACGTTCCGGGCATGCCCGAGATTGGTTCGAATCACCACGTCAAGGTAGTCGTTGCCGTCTCCTGTATCAGGGACAATTCCCACCGTGAGTCCCCCCGCTGACCTGGCACCCCTGCATGCGGCCTCCATAACTCCGCCAAGCCCTCCGCAGCATATAATGCCTTTCTGCCCTGCAATTATCCTCCCGATCGTCTCCGCAGCATTATATTCATCTGAAGTGCAGTCAGCGGGACCGATTACCCCAACCTGCACAGCAGGTGCGTGCAAAACAGGATCCATACTCTTCATCACTCCAACCCGCCTGCCCTGTTCACCGACAACAGTTTCAATTCGGTCATCTCTTCAATGGCATATTTCGGACCTTCCTTTCCAATACCCGACCATTTCACACCCCCGTATGGCATATGGTCCATCCTGAATGTCGGGATATCATTCACCTGAATTCCACCGGCCTCCGCATGCTCAAATGCATACATTGCCCTTCCGATATTCTGTGTGAATATTCCTATCTGGAGACCGAAACGGCTTTCATTGGCCATTTTTATCGCTTCCCTGAACTCCTCGTACGGTGTGACGGTGATAACCGGCGCAAAGATTTCCTCCCGGCACACCCGCATCCCAGGGGTTGTATTCGCGAGGACCGTGGGCTTAAACAGCGCTCCCTCTGGTTTCTCTCCCCCGGCCAGTGCAACGGCTCCGGAATCCAGTGCTTCCTGCACTTTCCGAAAAGCCCGCTCTGCTGCGCCGGGATCAATCATGGGACCGACATCAGTCTCACCATACCGCGGATCCCCCACGGAAAGCCGCTTTACCCCCTCCAGGATCATGTCCAGCGCCCGGTCATAGATATCGCGGTGGAGAAAGACCCGCTGGACAGATATACACACCTGCCCGGCATTGGCAAATCCCCCGGTTACGATACGTCCTGCGGCATAAGGGAGATGTGCATCATCGTGGACGACCGTGGCGGCATTGCCACCCAGTTCGAGGCAGACTCTTTTTCTGCCTGCCAGTTGTTTCAGGCGCCATCCCACTTCGGGGCTCCCGGTAAATGATAGGAGGGCAATACGGTCATCAGACACCAGCGGCTCAATCCTGGGCCCGGGACACGGCACAACGCTTAGCGCTTCCCCGGGAAAACCCGCAGCGAGCGCCATCTCGCCGAGCATCAGTGTAGTGAGCGGCGTTGAAGATGCAGGTTTGATTATGATGGAATTCCCTGCCGCTATTGCCGGACCCAGTTTATGGCAGGCCAGGTTGAGGGGAAAATTAAAAGGGATAATTCCCAGGACTGGTCCCAGGGGGAAGCGCCTGGTAACAGCTATCCTGCCCTCGCTTTCAGCAGACCAGTCCAGGGGGATGACTTCTCCTCCGATCCGTTTCGCCTCCTCCGCCGATACGCGGAGCGTTGAGATGGCCCGCAGGACCTCGCTCGATGCAAATGAACAGGTCTTGCCTCCTTCCAGCACCATGGTCTCCGCAAGCTCGTCGGATCTCTCCTTAACCTCATCGGCCAGACGGGTCAGGATATCGGCCTTCCGGTATCCGGAGAGTTCCCGCGTGATTTCAAACCCACGGACGGCACAAACGAGCGCCTCTTCCAGGTCTTCCCGGCCGGCCTGGTATATCCTGCCTGCGACTTCCCCGGTATGGGGAAATATTATATCGACACGCTCATTACTCCGTCGCCAGTTCCCGCCAACTAAGAATTCATGATCCTTCATCGACTCCTCCTTTTTTCTCTTCCCTTCCGTTCCTATTATACCCTTTCGGCTTCAGCGCTGATATTTTCACTGGGCAGGAACTGACGAGCCTCTTCCGTCAAAAACTACTTTGTCACGGCGGGACAATAATATTGAAATACGTACATGCCCGCGTTCGGGTGTACCATCAACGGGGGATTTGGGTGAAAGAAGTCACCAGCAGTTACAGTTCCAAAGAGATTGAGGAATCTATCCAGCGTTTCTGGAATAAAGAGCGGATCTATGAAAAAACAAAAGAACTCCATAAAGAGGGCGAAGATTACTTTTTCGTAGATGGCCCTCCCTATACGACCGGGCATATCCACCTGGGGACTGCATGGAACAAGATCATCAAGGATTCCGTGCTCCGCTATACCCGTATGTGCGGGAGAAATGTCATCGCCCGGGCAGGATATGACATGCATGGCCTCCCCATTGAGGTACAGGTAGAGCAGCAGCTTGGGTTTGCCTCAAAAAAAGATATCGAGAGTTACGGCATAGATAAATTCATCGAAAACTGCCGCGATTTCGCAGGTAAAAACATCATGAGCAGGCAGTTTATGAGCCTGGGCGTATGGCTGGACTTTGATGATCCCTACCAGACCATAAATCCTGAATATATCGAGGCTGCCTGGTGGACCCTGAAAAGGGCACACGAGGAGGGAATGCTCGAGAAAGGGTTCCGGGTCGTGAACTGGTGCCCCCGGTGCGCCACCGCAATCGCCGATGCCGAGGTCGAATACTGGGATGAAACCGACCCATCCATCTTTGTGAAGTTGCCTGTTGAAGGAGTCGAGAACGAGTTCCTGGTCATATGGACAACAACCCCCTGGACTCTTCCCGCAAACGTGGCCGTAGCAGTTCATCCGGATATTATTTATGCACGGGTGGAAGCGAAAAAAGACGAAGCCCGGGAGATCCTCTGGATAGCGGAGGAGCTTGTCGAAGCAGTCCTGCGCAAGGGCCGCTACCAGGATTATTCAGTCCTTGAGAAGAGGCAGGGTACAGATATGGTAGAATTAACCTACCGTTCCCCCCTGGAAGAGCAGGTACCCCTGCAGCGGGATATATCTCATCGCGTTGTGACTGCCGACTTCGTCACCCTTGAAAATACCGGGATTGTGCACATCGCCCCCGGGCATGGATGGGACGATTACATTCTGGGATGCAGGGAGGGCCTGGCAATTCTCTGCCCCGTGGACCCCAGCGGTAATTTCACTGACGAGGCAGGTATGCTCTCGTGCATGTTTATAAAGGATGCAGATCCCGTGGTGCTTGAAGAACTGGCAGACCACCTTCTGGCGCATGATTCAGTGGTCCACCGCTATGGCCATTGCTGGCGGTGCAAGACCCCTATTATTTTCCGGGCAACAGAGCAGTGGTTCCTGAAGGTTTCCGACCTCAAGGATCGGATGCTCGAAGAAGTGGAGGAAGTCACCTGGTATCCGGAATGGGCGGGTAGTGCCCGTTTTCATGATTGGATCAAGGATGCCCGTGACTGGTGCATCTCCCGCCAGCGATACTGGGGCATCCCCATCCCCATCTGGCAGTGCAGTTCCTGCACGAATTACCGTGTTTTCGGTACGATCCGGGAGGTCGAGGAAGCCA
>Ga0307378_10010525_pt1 | contig 11999 bp, 12 predicted proteins | sample UN1MG_FD_202238 | JGI IMG/M metagenome (GOLD analysis project Ga0307378, IMG submission 202238) | Soil microbial communities from Risofladan, Vaasa, Finland - UN-1 | ecosystem: Environmental > Terrestrial > Soil > Coastal area > Acid sulfate soil | place: Finland: Risofladan, Vaasa | collected...
CATTTGTATTTAACATCTAAATAGGTTGGAAACTTATCAGTTTTCCTGACCATATATCTAGGTATATTAATACCAATATATTATATAGTGAGATTCAATAATTAATTATCCTAATCCTGGTGAAAAACTTCTTCCATTTCAGCCCACCATTCTCCTTTTTTTCGAGTATCTAAAGGTTCTTGCATAGGCATACAAACATCCCACCATTCCTGTGTTGTTGAATCAGCTGCCATTTTTGCCATATCGGATTCATAATTTTTACCTATATACTCAAAATAGCTAAAAAGATACCCATCCTTATGGAAAATGGAATAATTTATTATATTACATTCAGTTATAGTTTTAGCTACTTCTGGCCATATATTAGCATGCAATTTTTTATATTCTTCTAATTTATCTAGCTTTATTTTAATCACTGAACCATATCTTTTCATAAACAGTCCTCCATATGATCATACGATTTTAATATCTAGAAACAATATTACGTACTAGTATTAACCCCAAAAACTGAACACTTTAACTACTTAAGTTACAACAAGTTCACAGGATTTATTTTTAATAAATATATCCTCAAATTCCTCAGGTGGCAAATAGCCAAGTGAAGAATGTAACCTTTTTGTTTTGTAAACATATAAACTGTTTATAAGAAAATGCTTATTAATTCATGTTACAATAGTATTGTTCACTCTTACCCCTTTAAGACTTCCATATAAAACCTTTATATTCCATTTTATCTCTCCAGTTTTAATACCCTTTTCCTGACGGTATATGCCCCACGCCTTACCTGTGCTCCAAAAAGTACTAAATTTATCTTTATTTATTACAGGATTAAAACTAATTTCCCCTTTACGCATATCATACTTAAATCCACTAAGTGCAATTAGTAACCCCCAGCTAGCCATAGATCTAACATAATGATTACCACATTCAACTTCATTCCAAGGATTTCTTCGGTAACCATCAAAACGTTCTCTAATTGCTTTTACTATAGTTAAACCTTCATTAACAAATCCTTCATAGATTAAATGAGTAGCAACTTGATATTCTACTCCATTAAAATTTTCCTCTGAATAGGGAAAAGGAAATTTTGATTTGCCTCCTTTAGGCCATGAGCAAACCACTAATGCTTTTTCATCATTGATTGCAAAAGCTCTATAAATATTATTGTAGTTTTTTAGATTATTTTTAAAATTATTTTTAAAGACTGAATAAACTGCCTTTTTAACGTGATCTCTTGGTAATATATATCCTAGCCCTACTAAATGAGCTAAAGTTTGGCCAAACAATTGATCTGAAAGACAACCTTCACCATACTGATATCTATAATTTTCTATATTAGGGAGATATTGAATGTAGTACTCTCCATTCCAACATAATTTATCCATATTTTCACTCCCCTTTTCAAGAGCTTCTTTGTACTTCCTTATATGTTCCTTGTCATTCATGAATTCCGCCATCTCAATCTCAGCTTTTAATGCTGCAAAAAATAAAGAGTTACTTAAAGAATTGGGCCCATAAAATTCAATATCATATGTAGTATGTTGTTTTCCATCCAATACGAAATCTTTATCTGTATCCCAGTAATCAAATGCAAAATCCAGAGATTTACATACTTTATCCCATAGCTGTGTTATTAATTCATTATTACCACTAATTTTCCAATCTCGGTAAAGTCTAACAATTGTGCCCATTTGCCCATCAACAGATGGTTCAAAATCCCATCTTTCTTTTCCAAAGACTTTACAAGATCTAAAAGACATTTTACCTTTGTTATCAGTTTCTAAATTGAATTCAACTTTACGCATTGTCTGTTCTAGTTCTGGAAACAAAAAAGCCAGTGTTTGAGCATAATTCAACACATGGGTACAGTTACCTGGGCAACACCCTTTATTATTTGTACATCCTTCCCACGCTAAAAATGTACCGTCTTCGATTCGAAAACATGTATTGCTTCTGATAACTGTAATATTATTAGCAACTGCTTCAACAACATAACTAGGTAACGTGGTACTAAATAGAGCTCTATGAAAATCTCTTGATAATTTTTCCAGTCTTTTCATATTAGTCTTAAGATATACAACTACATGCCAAGAATCCTTAAATTTTTTAGCATAATAATTTTTAACAGTTTCAATTTCATTACAACTATTACAATTTTGAGGCCATTTATCCCACCCTATCCAACCATACCATCCTTTAATTCTATTCGGAAACCACCAAGTGATAATAAATTCAAACACTTTTTCTTCATGTGGAAAGATATCTTTACAAATGCTGATTGAGCCAATCTTATATTTTGTTTTTGTTACAATACCCAGTTCACTAAATTTTCCTTCAACACTTGGTTTATCCCTTAATTTTCCATCGTCACAGAAGTCACTCCAAAAATCCTGGATTCCATCAAACCAGCCAGTATTATCCCATTGGCGCTTATAAGTAATATCTTTATCTGAAGTAACGAAAGACATATTACCAAAGTACAAATGTTCTTTTGGTGTACTTGGTGACGAATAATATAATCCTCTTAATCCATTTTCTGAACGGTATTCGTTCTTATTTTCATACATTTTGTCAAAATTATGGCCATCAGAACCAACTACATTTGCCAATGACCCAGCTATTGCAACGCTAACCACTTTACCTGTAGTATTTTTAACCTTATATCTTATAATAGCTCCAGGAATTCCAGAATCATCAGCATTTAAAGGTATTAATGGTGTAAAAGCTTCCATGCTTACTTTCAAGGGAATTTCCTCATCCGAAAAGTTTATTTTTACAAAGGGGTATTCTCCTTTTAAGGTTGAGGAAGAAAATCTTGGTAATCCTGACACGTCAAAAAATCGAGAACCTTGAAATCTTAAATTGTATGGTGGATTAATTTTAGACTTCAAAACTCTTACTATTGTTTTTTTAGCTTGCTGTATCCTTATTGAAAAAAAAGTATAAGGCAAAGAATTATTTTTATCTGGGCGATTGAAAATCTCCCAATCCCTCAATTCACCTCGAGAACCTACAGAAACATTGCCAGTTCCAATTCCTCCTAAAAGAAAGGCTACCTCCCTTGCATCTCCCTTAAAACTTTTCTGAGAACTTTTCGAATAAAGTTCTTTTTTGGTAAAAATATTTTTTGACATTAAAAACTCCTTATGGACATTAAATTTAATTTTTTTTTACATAAACTTTCTTAATTTATAAAATTTTTTAATTGAAAAAATAAAGTTTGATTTCTAAAAATTTCCATCTTTTATTAATATCATATATTAATTCACCCATTATATTTTCTATATTTTTACAACTATGAAATAAAAAAAGCAGATTTTTACTTATTATGCGGAGTTTATTTATATCAAAATACAAAAACTTTTTCATTTCATTGCTTCATCTAACATAGTTAAGTAATTTTCAACTGGAATATAGCTAGGAATTGAATTCCCAGAACCTATAGCAAATCTACCTCCAGGGTTGCAATAATCAATAGTTTTTCTTACATATTTTCTAAGATCATCAGGTTCTAATCTTGCAAGTTTACCAATATCCACTCCACCCAACAAACAAATTCTATCTCCCCAAAGTTTTTTAGCTTCAATAATCGGCGAAACTCCGTCTTGAAATGAGTGCTTTCCATCAATTTTAACATCATCTATTAAATCTTCCATAATAGCATCTATTTTCCCACAACTATGTAGATAATATGGTCTATTATTCTCATGACATAACTGGGCATATTTTTTATACCAAGGTAGGAAATATTTCCTTAAATCGTTTGGGGAAATTAAAGTTTGGGTATTAAAACCAAAATCATCACCTTGGAAAATTGCACTTATTTTATCTAATTCTAAAAGACGTTTATAATATTCATAAATAAGTTCTCCTATCTTATCAACCACAGCTTTAACTAAAGGTAGGTTATCAATTAAATTAAAGCAAAGACCTTCATAGCCCATTAATCTTGAAGTGTGCTCATAAACACCATATGCATGGTAAGTCATAAAACCCATTCCGTCTGGCAAATGCCCGCATATATATTTAGTAATATAGAAATTTTCTTCTATCGCCTTAGGCCAGGGATATTTCTCAAAATCCTCCCAGTTTTTGATATTGCAATCCCTCATAGCTTGCCAGCGCCTTTTTTTATTTGAATTTTTTTGTGAAGTATCTGTAGTTAATAAAGAAGTTGCTGGTAACCACACCCCATCACCTGCGAGTATGTAGTCGTATCCCATGTGATACCAGAATAGTATTTGGTTGTCTAGCCATGCATTTAGTATTTTAATATCTTTTTTAGAAAAATTTAGTAAACCACCCATATACTCTGTCTCGTATGGTGTATCTATCCATTTTCTTCCTATCATATTTTCAAATACCGTTTTCATTATCGTATTATCTATAATAAATTCGCATATAGGAGGTTTATTGAGAATTTTTTTACCGGCCATTGCATCAAGAAATCTATTAATATCAGGTTTTGGTTTTTTAATTGGAACTATTAATTTTGACATTTTCCCCCTATTTTATAGATTTAACATCTTTGAATGAAGCTAAACTTTTAGTTAACATTTTTGCCACAGCTTTTAAGCTATCGTATGCAGCCTGGCATTGAAGGGTACTAAACAACTCCAGACATTGCGTATTTATAATTGAACCTTTATTTTGTTTAATCATCTTTATTGCTCCTATAAAAATTTTTTAGAATTCTTTTATATTTCTTAATAAATTTAATTAATAATTAAATTATCAAACCAACTTTTTATAATCTTCAATTTGAAATTTTCATTAGACATTAAGACATACCTTATAATTTAGGCACTAAAATTTTCTTTATTCCATAGTAGCCACTCTTCAACCATGGCCAAGTAATTATTTAATGGAATATAATCACAAATGGAATTACCTGTACCAAAACAATAACTGCCATCATAACCACAAGTATTTAAAATTTTTCTGGTTCTAACCTTAATCATCTCGGGGGATTGTTTAACAATAAAATCTATATCTAATCCTCCAAGAAGAGTTATTTTATTTTTGTATAAATTATAAGCATCTTCAATTGGCATTATTATGTCTTGGAATGCATGACGAGCATCTATTTTAATATCATATATCAATTCATCCATTATATTTTCTATATTTCCACAACTATGAAATAAAAAAGGCAGATTTTTACTTTTAATCATTTGACTAATCTTTTCATAAAATGGGAAAAAATATTCCCTTAGATTTTTTGGGGAAATCACAGTTGAAGCATTGTAAGCTATATCATCAAATAACCAAATAGCTCCGACCTGGTCATATGATAGCACTGCTTCTATAGCCCAAATATTGTATTCCATACACTTATTTATTAATGTTTTGACAAACTCTGGATTTTCAACACAAGCAATAAAAAAAAGATCCAAATCCATAATACATCTGACTATTTCCATTGGACCGGCGACACAAACTATGATTTTCATTCCTTCATGTATATTTTCAGCTATATATTCTAATGGAAAGAGATTTAAATCTTCTTTTTTAGGCCATGGATATAATTCTAAATCATCCATATTTTTTATTTCTCTATTAACTATGGATGTGGTCCAAGATCTAGTACTTTCTCCGATAGTTGATTTATTCCCTACATCTTTAGGTAATTGATATGGTGCATAAAAAGAGTACCCTATGTAGTCATAACCCATGTTTAACCAAAAATTCATATAAATATTTAAATTATATTTTATCTTCTCAAGCTCTTCTCTTTTTTTGACCTTTGGAAAGTAAATCCAGGCATATTTAGTTTCTCTAATAAATTTTTTGCCTACTATCGTTTCATATACTATTGCATCATTAACAGCTTCTATCATTGGTATTTTACAATTAATTTTCTTTCTTAAGATAACACCTTTCAAATGCTCAAAATTTGGTTTTATATCAAAACCAAACATGCTTTTTATATCCATAATTATAATAGTCTTTCTATACTATTTTTTTAAAATAAAACTATTTTATTTTTTTAAATGCATTAAAAATAATTTTAATTTGATTTGAATAATATTTTGGTGGCCTAAAATCGGGTGGGGTTGGTATAGCAACACCAAAAATATCACATCCCAGTGAATACCATTTTTCCCATGAATTAGGGTCACATAAACCCTCAGTATCAATGCGTCCTAAAACAGTTGTCATGACACGCTGATTTGGTTTTCTAACCTTAAGTAACCAATTAACAACATTTTCATCACTAGACTCTGCAAATAACATATCACTTTCGTTCATGACAGGATGATCAATCCATAAAGGATCGTAAGAATTCCAGTAAGGCATGTTAAATACTATTTTTGTTTTAGGACTAGTTTTATTAATAGTATTTTTAAGTTTATAAAATTGCCTTGATAGTATTTCTCTTTTATATTTTAAGTTTTCTTCATAAGTTATATTAGAAGCATCTTCTGGCATCTCACGGCCAATTATTTCTTTAAAAGGTTTTTTAACAAACCATGCTGGTTGGACTGGGTAATCAGTTTTTATACTTCCATAACCAAACCAATCTAAAAATATCCAATCAGAAGGATAAGCCTTTAAAAATTCTTCTATCCTCTCACAAAGAAGATCAGTCCATGGGCTTTCTGGAGCTAAAAACCCTTGGGGAAAGTACCAGGACTTATGAGAACGACTACCTGGCAATACCCAATCATCCCTCATATTAGTCATAATTAGATCACTTCCAACACAAAAGTATGCATGGAAGGGGATTTTCTCTTTTTTACACATTTCATAAATAGCAGGTAATAATTCTTGTCCTGGACCCGGAGCTACTGCACCTAATTTAGTGGGGTAAAAAGCATACCCGCAGAATGTGTAAGCTTGCAGCCATATTGCATTAGCTCCTCTATCTATAGTCCAATCAAAGTATTCTTTTGGATTAATAAATGCCCAATCATGAGGTGCACTTGGAATTTGGTTGGGTATGAATGGATTGCAAGTTTTTTCTTCAACATAAATCCAGTTTAAGTCACATATGAAAATTTTAATTGTATCTCTTTTATTCATTTCCCTCCTGATTCAGGATATATTTCTTCTAATCTTCTCAAATCATCTTTTGATAGCTCTACATCTAAACAGCTAAAAAATATTTCTAAAATCAGACTATTTATTATAAAAGCCATACTCATATGCAGCTTCAAAACATAGCTATTACATTTTCAGGAGGCACATCTGCCAGGATATTGTGTATTTGGTTGAATACAAAACCTCCACCTTCAGCAAATATGTTAATTCTCTTTTTAACATCTTCTTTTACTTCTTTCGGGGAACCATAAGGTAGTATTTTTATAGTATCGCAGCCAGCACCCCAGAAAGTAATATGTTTCCCAAACTCCTTTTTTAATTTTTCAGGTTCCATACCATATGAAGAGGTTTGCACAGGATTCAATATATCCATTCCTATTTCAATAAGATCTGGTATAAATTCAGATATTGCACCGCAAGAATGCAAGAATATTTTGCAATCACTCATAGCATGGACGTAATCATACATTTTTTTATACCTTGGTTTTAATATTTCTCTAAATTTTTCCTTTGAAAAAAAAGGAACTGTATTAGTTCCAAGGTCATCACCAAAAACAAGTATCTCAACATATTTTCCAACACCTTTAAGAACTCTCTTTAATAGTTCAAGATAACCCTCTAAAAAGGTATCAAGAAGCCGCTCTACGCCCTTTTTATCGGTATAAAGATCACACAGGAAATTTTCCATACCTCTTAAATAATTCCCTCTTTCAAATAAACTACATCCAACACTAAGTAATATTGCATAACCAGTATTCAAATATAAATCTTTTATGTTATTTATAAATAATTTATACTGATTATCATCAAATATATCTATATTCCATTCTGGATTAGGTATAGCCCACATTTGTTTTGTTAGGACTTCTTCATCCAAGTCTTGAGGTATGCTGGGAAGATTTCCGTAAACCCAGTATGCTTGATCTATATATAACGAACTTTTGGGCTTTTTACCTAAAATTAAACCGTCTTCATTTTTTAAAAATACTGTTAAATCTTTATCTATCTCTATATTCAAATATTTTGGTATTAAGCATCTTGAACCATCATTTAATGTCCATTCCCTCCATTCGTTATTTGATTTTAAAAACCCTCTGCTTGTATCTATTGCGTCTATATGAAATAAATCTAATATTTCTTGTTCAGGATATGCTAACTGTTGAATAAAATCATACATCCTGGCTAGACCGTCATTTATTCCCAACTTTTTTCTTAATTTATTATAGGTAATGATAGAAATTCCAGTTGAACGCATTCCACCAAAATCTATGGGGATTCTATCAGATTCCTTATGATTTATAGATAATTTTACTCTTTCTCTTGGGGTCATATCTGGATTCTTATGATTTATAGATAATTGATTATTCTAATATTTCCAAGATTTCCATTTATAAAAAATCATATTTAGCCTTTAACTGAACCTAACATAATTCCTTTTATAAAATATTTTTGAAAACTCAAAAAAATTATTAATGTTGGGATAGTCAAAATCAAGGCACCTGCTGCTTGAATATTCCAATATATTGAAAAACTTGAATCAGCAGTCATTAAACCAACAGCCACAGATGCAGTCATTGAAGCTTTGGTTGATGTTAATACTAGAGCATAGAAAAATTCATTAAAAATCCAAGTAAAATACAAAATAGCTAATACTGCAATCGCTGGTTTACACAATGGAAATATTATCCTAAAAACTATCCTATAATGACTGCATCCATCAACCATAGCTGCATCGATTAATTCTTTTGGTATCTGTAACATATAATTTCTAAGAAGAAATGTAGCGAATGGTATTCCATAACCTATATGTACCAAAATTAATCCCAAAATGTTATTATATAAATGGACCACATTTAACATCTTAAATACTGGTATAATTAATACTTGGTGAGGTATTGTTATTCCAAATATTATTATGGCTAATAAAATATTTTCACTCTTTATTTTAAATTTAGAAAGAGGATATGCAGCTAATAAAGAGAAAAAAATAATAAATATTACTGCAGGGATAGTTAATATAAAAGAGTTGATAAAATATGGTCTCAGGCTTACCACAGCACCGCTCCACACATGAGAGAAGTTTTGCCACATCAGATCTTTTGGAATACCCCAATAGTTGTAAATTAACTCTTTAATTGATTTAAGCGATAAGGTAAAAATACCATATATGGGTGTTAAAAAAACAAAAGCAAGTATAATTAATAATAGATATATTAAGATTTTTTTATAAAGTGCCATAGTTTTTCCTTAAATTTTTTAATATTCTTCCTCAGTTTTAAGCATATTTCTTACATAAATTATGGATGGTATTGTTACTAATAAAAATATAAAAATCCCATAAGCAGCACCTTCTCCATACACATGCTGACGAAATGCCTTTTCATACATCAAAAAACCAATTGTTTCTGTGGCTTGCAATGGTCCTCCCTTGGTCATAATATATATTAGATCAAAAACTCTGATGGAGTTAATTAAAGTTATCATAATAACAACTATACTAACAGGTTTTAATAAAGGGATCATAATATGAACAACCTTCTGGTAAAAATTAGCGCCATCAATCTCTGAAGCTTCAAAAACTTCTAAGGGTAGGCTTTGCATACCAGCTAAAAATAATATCATACAAAAACCAATATATTGCCATGAAGAAGCTATTATTAAGCTTAGAAGTCCAACAAATCTGGAACCAAGCCATGGTCTTGCTAGAAAGACCAGATGTAAAAATTTCAAAATCTCATTTACTAGTCCATGGCTAGGATCATAAATTAACCTGAAAATTACTCCAACAACAACAAATGATATAACTCCTGGTAAATAAAAAATTGTTTTAAAAACTGTGAGACCTTTTAGATTAGAATTCAGTAATAATGCTAAAATAAATCCCCCAATTACTGGTATTATTAAATATAAAATAACCCAAAAAATATTATTTACTAGCGCATTTAAAAATCTGGCATCTCTAAACATATCAATATAATTTTGAAAACCTGTAAAGTTCATTTTAAAGCCTTCTCCACTCCAACGGAAAAAACTTATATAAAAAGTAAAAGCGATAGGGAAAAATATTATCAGGGCCATCATAAAAAATGCTGGAAATAATAAAATATATAAAGAAGAATTTTTAAATTTTTTCATTTTATAATTATAAATTATTTCATAAAATATTAACATTAATACAAATTTTATGTATTGGGGGGAATTTTTTAACTCCCCCCAATTGAAAAGATTATTGTAATGTAATAATTTATTATTACTTTTAAGACTTTTTAGCTTTCCAATCGTCAATAACTTTTGTTATATTTATAATCTCTTCATCTTGTGTAATATTGCCCAAAGATCTACTTTCAACCTCTTTGTCTATAAGACCATGAACTTCAGTGTCCATTAACCACTGAAAATATAGAGGTCTATTCTTTGATTCTTCTAATAATTTATTTAGTATTGGATGTGATGAGCTTGCAGAACTTATTGGAGATACAGTCTTTATATAGTCATTAAATAGTTTGGATATCTCTGGTCTACACCAAAATGCAATCCATGCTTGAGCTGCAATATTATCTTTTTTAGCATTTGACAATAATATACAGTTGCTAGATACAGTCTCTGCCATTGGTATACTAGGATCTATTTCTGGGAATAAAAATGCATTATAATCATCAATAGGCTTCATACCCATTTCCACCTCGTATGGTCCACAAATCCACGAACCAATGCATTGCATAGCAATATCACCTCTAGCAAACATCGCATAAGCATCTCCATACTGTGCTGTTGCAGAATCTGGGTTCCAATAAGGCATAATATCATCCCAATAATTATCTGCATTTCTAAATTCAGGGGTATCCCAGCTTCCTTCTCCTACCATTAATTGTTTTCTATAGCTATCATCAGCAAGAGTTCTGTTCATGAATTTATCCATCCAAGACCAATGAGGAAGCCCAGCGTCTCCAGTATTTTTTCCAATAGGATATATGCCCTTATCCATTAACATTTTACAATCGGCTAAAAATTCATCCCAGGTTTCAGGTTCTTTATCTATACCTGCTTCCTTGAATTTTGCTACATTATAAAAAACTGCAAACATATGGCTATTTATAGGTACGTTGTAAGGTGTGTCACCTTTGCCAATATACCTAGCTACATCATAGGAACCTTTCGCTATTTCATCAAATTTTGTAGCTTTAAAAATATCTGTTAGTGGTGCAACAAGTCCTTGGTCAACTAATGGCTGAGAGAACCCTTTAGGCCAATAAATAATTACATCCCACGGATTATTAGAAGCCAAGTTCGTTAAAACTGATGTCCATGCTTCTTCTCCTGATTTTGGAATCATAGTTAACTCAATATTGGGATACGCTTCCCTGAATTTTGCTGCTACTAATTCAATACCCTCTGCAGAGGCTCCACCAGTAAATGGAGTCATACATTCTACTTTACCAGAAATAGTCGATGGATATGGTTCTTCAGCTGGAGCAGCCTCTTCTTCCACGACTTCTTCAGCTGCAGCTTCTTCAACTACCTCCTCTTCCACTGGTGCTGCTTCTTTCTTGCATCCTGCAAGTGAAAAAGTTGCTATCATAGATACACTAAGTAACATTATAAGTAACCACAATAATGGTTTTTTCATTTCTTTTTTCCTCCTTATATTATAGGATTATTAATAATTCTCTAATAAATTTCCAATTATCACCTCCCTTATTTTTAATGTTTTTCTATCGACATTTAAATCTTTTTATCTCCTACCCCCTCTCTGTTGATTAGAATACTTTTTTGTTATTTTTAACGATATAACGGGCCGTAATTTTTACATGCCCTAAAGTCAGCTCCCTCTAAATCTTTGGTTCCAAAAGCATTCCAAGCACTAGGTCTGAATATTTTATCTTCAGATACATTATGCATATAAACAGGAATCCTTAGCATTGAGGCTAAAGTTATTAGTTTTGCTCCTATATGAC
>Ga0307378_10010526_pt1 | contig 11999 bp, 9 predicted proteins | sample UN1MG_FD_202238 | JGI IMG/M metagenome (GOLD analysis project Ga0307378, IMG submission 202238) | Soil microbial communities from Risofladan, Vaasa, Finland - UN-1 | ecosystem: Environmental > Terrestrial > Soil > Coastal area > Acid sulfate soil | place: Finland: Risofladan, Vaasa | collected...
TATCGGAACATTTCCGTAACTTTTGATAATTCTGGATATTTAAGAGCCATTTTATGTTTGATTCAGGAATGTATTTTTTAGAAAAACCATCTTTATTATTCTTGCCGGGAAGCACGTAAGTGCTTGTCAGAAATATCATTACAGTTGTATTGTTGTTGTTCGAGCGGAATAGTTTTTGTCTTGAGATTCTGCTTTGTATCTATTTCGCATAAGCATATTACTATTTGTGCGATGTAGGCTTGACAAAAAGCCGATTAGCAACATAAAATGAATATGGTTGGATTGGTACCTTCACGGAGGAGGTACTCTCATATTAACTGCACAGGTGGAAATCTGCTGTGGATCAGGGATGGATTATAGATTTTAGCTACTACTTTGGAGCTATATCCTTTGATGTATCCGATTAGACGTAAGCATTTAACTAAACAGGCGGAAGAATTCTATTCCATAGCTGCCGGGTCTGGGAAAATGCCGTTTTATTTGGTTTGGATTCTGGCAGTTTTCCTCCTGATATCCTCCGGCATAACTTATCGTGTGCTTGCATCTCGTTTGAAACTCATTGTCGATACTCCTGTTGAATTGCCTGTGCCGCTGAGCGTTTTTCCTACGAAGATAGGCAATTGGATTGGCAAAGATGTACCGATTCCGATGAACATTCAAAGCGTAGCCGGAAACGATGCATTTCTAAACCGTTTGTATATTAATGACTTAAGCAACGAGTGGGCCAATGTTTACATAGCTTATACCGCTCGCCCGCGAACAATGCTGGGCCACCGGCCTCAGATATGTTATGTCGCCAGCGGGTGGGTGCATGATAACACTGAAGTGACCAAAATGACTTTCAGTACCGGTAGAGAATTCCCTTGCATACTGCATCGCTTCCACAGGCCTGCTCCGGAAACAGAGGAGACGGTGGTTTTGAATTTCTATATCGTCAATGGCCAGCTTACATCTGATGAAAGAGTCTTTTCAGGCGTTGGGTTTCGAACCCCAAATATTGAGGGTAATCCGGCTCGTTATGTGACACAGGTTCAGATAAGTTCGGTGTTTGAGAATTCGGTTCGTTCAGCGGCGAAGGATATGGCCGAGTTGGTGCTCGATTTTTTCCCTGATGAAAATGGGAAAGTCAGAGCTGTTGAGTACGTTGAAACTTCAAACGCTGTGCAAAAATAGATTGAGACGTTGCCGGTAAGGACCGGTTTTAATAAAAGCTACATAAGAGCATGTATTGAATAGGGATATGTCGATTTGTCGATGCGCCCCACGGGGACGAAGTGCGTTCGGAGTCAAATAATATCGGCTTTTTGATAATACGAATCAGAGCTTCATAAGTTCCATCGGCAAAACGTCCTCGTGTTCCAATAACTTCTTACGAACGGCCTATAATAAAAGTGGTTCTTCCGAGTAATGGGTAGGTACATTTGGCGTTCCTGACGACCAAGAAAAATCGTTCGGTGCCCCAGAGGCTCAAATTTCCCCCCGCCTGCCCAAACGATTTTTCTCTCGACATAATCCCAAGGCCCTGATGTCTTTGCACCACCTACGAATTAACCGGATGAAGCCAAATAAGGATATCTTAAAGCTGAAGCCCCGCTTTAGTACACTGTTTTGTTTTTTCATTGTGCGGCCCCGGCTTCTGTTTGAGAAGATTATGGAAACGATCACTCGTGTGACTTCCAGCAGTGTAAACTATTCTGATAGTAGTAGCCTTAACAGTCTTGCGAACAAAAGTATATGGTTTCATGCCATTGCTGTGATGCCGAATATGCGAGGCAAAGGAATAGGTACCAGTATGATGCGATTCTGCGAGCAGAGGGCGGTTGAGTTGGGATTCGATTCGGCGAAATGCTTTATTAAGACGAACAACAATGGTTCTATAAGACTTCATGAACGATTGGGATTTATCCGGACGGGAAAAATGAAAGATCACTACTCGTTTATTAAATTACTTTCGAAGAATCATAAGGTGGATTAGCTCTAAAAATCAGAGGAGAAATGTGACAAGGTCGTCAAACCATATTTTATCAACCGGCGCGATACGCAAGGCAATCTCGGATAATGTTGGCCGACTGAAAGGTACGAATATTAAGGCAAAGTGTGCCCGTGCCGTGGTGAAGTTAAGTGTCGGAACGGTTGCCGGACGGAGTATGAGATTTGTAAGAAGCATGATTCTTACTCGAATCCTGGCTCCCGAGCAACTCGGTATGATGGCTATTGTTTTGAGCTTATCAGTGGCATTTGAAGCTCTTACTGAGGTGGGTGTAAAGCAATCAATAATCCAGAACAAGCAAGGCTCGCATGCTGATTACCTGAATGTAGCCTGGTGGATGCAGGTGGTTCGTGGGTTGTGCCTTTTCGGGATCGCGACTCTTTTGGCGCCATGGATCAGTTCGTTCTACCATAATCCCCAATTGTTACAATTGCTGCGAGTTGCTTTTATTGCTGTAGCGTTAAGGGGTTTTGTCAGCCCCCGTGCTCACGTTCTTGAAAAAGAATATAAATTTGGCAAGGCGGTATTCCTCATCCAGGGCAGCGGCATATTGGGCGCGATTATATCAATCGGCCTGGCTTTGGTAATGCGGAATGTCTGGGCGCTGGTTATTGGCTTTGTGATAGAGATGGCAATATTATGTATTTTGTCTTTCATATTGGTGCCGTTCATGCCGAGATTTGAAATTGACAGGAAGAGCCTGAGTGAGCTGTTGAAGTTTTCGCGTGGAATTTTCGGTTTGCCGATCCTAAATGCGATTAGCTTTCAGGCACCCATCCTGATACTTGGCAAGGTAATATCCTCGCATCAGTTAGGCTTGTACCATTATGCTTCATTCTTTGCTTACATTCCAACGGACCTGTACATAAGAATAATTGGCCCTATTTTGCTTCCTGCTTTCTCTGAAAAACAGGATGACAAGCGTGCTCTTTGCCGCGGATTGCTCCGGACCACCCGGCACACTGCTTTCCTTATTGTGCCCTTGATTGCATTCATGGTCTGCTTTTCGAAGGAACTGCTTGGGATTGTTTACGGATCCCAATATGTGGCAATGGCGGTTCCGTTTACCATATTATGTTTAGAGATTCTGGCTCGAAGTGAAACTTCAATATTAGCCGGGATGTATCTGGCAGTTGGGAAACCTCACCTGCTACGTCGTTTTTCCATTGTTCGTGCTGCGATGATAATCGTGTTTATCTACCCGGCTGCTGTTCACTTCGGACCTATAGGTGCTGTTATTGTTATTGTTTTGAGTAATTATTTAGTTTTACTGCTGCAGATTTTTAAGGCCCGAAAAGAGTTCGATCTTCAACTCAGCCGATATATACGCTCCTATATTCTCGGCTTGCTGGCGGCATTGCCGATCATAGTTACTGCCGGTTTACTTTGGGTCTTTAGGGTGGACTCTCCTCTGTTTGTCCTTGCTATTATCGCTTTGGTATACATTGCGATATTTGCAGCAGGTGTTTTCATTTTGAATCGTGCTAAATGACCATCTGCGATGACGAAGATATCCGAGGATAAGCCGGATTATTTATTTTTCTGAGATTTAGAGTGTCTGAAAAAAGCAAGACAGAAAAGAAATACATGCAGATATGCCTGCTTGGTGCTTCGTTTGATACCGGCAACATGGGAGTAAGCGCCCTGGCCGAGTCGAGTATCAAGGTTATCTTTAATCGCTGGCCCGATGCGGAAGTCATACTATTAGGAATGGGATTGATCGAAAGCGAGCATCACCTAATACTGTCGAGCAAGGATGTCCGGATAAGAGCATTGCGTATGAGGTTCGGCAAGAATGTGTTTCTGCGTTCTCATTTCTGTGTGTTGTTGCTGAACGCTATGTTGTTGAAACTGCTGCCCTTCAGAAGGTTCCGGGAACTACTGTGTGCGGTCAATCCTCATGTCAAGGTGCTGGTTGAGACGGATAAGGCGTTTGACATTACAGGAGGTGACAGCTTCAGCGATATATATGGGTTACGAAGGTTTCTGATATTCGGTTTTCTTCAAAAATGGCTTATTACACAGTTCGGCAAAGAGCTGATTTTTTTACCGCAAACTTACGGCCCCTTCAAGAGGTCAATCACTCGATTAATGGCAAAGTGCATTTTGAAGCGGGCCAGCGTCGTTTACGCAAGAGACCACAGCGGTGTCGATTACGTCAGTGTTCTTCTTGGTAATCACATCAACAATGGGAAGATACGTTTTATGCCGGACGTTGCTTTTACTCTGGATTCAAAGAAACCTGAGCATATTGATCTCGGAGCACTGAACGACAATCGTAAAAAAGATTCGATTGTAGTTGGTTTGAACGTTAGCGGTCTTCTTATTAACGGGGGATACACGCAGGAAAATATGTTCGGCCTGAAAACCAACTATTCTGAGCTGGTTTACGACATTGTCGACTTGCTTATGAAGGATAAGAGGTCGCTCGTTCTCCTGGTTCCCCATGTATTTGCACCAGGTGGAAACGTGGAAAGCGATCCTGATGCATGCCTTAAAGTTTACGATGAGCTAAACAAAAAATATCCCGGCAGGATATTCCTGACCCAAGGCCAATACAATCAGAACGAGATAAAATACATCATAGGATTGTGCGATTTCTTTGTCGGTTCGCGGATGCACGCATGCATAGCGGCATTATCGCAATCTATACCGGCAGTTGGAGTTGCATACAGCAAAAAATTCCGGGGCGTATTTGAGAGTATCGAGCTTGAGAATTGTGTTGCTGATACGTCCCGGTTCAGTAAAGATAAAATACTGTCTATCGTCGGGGCTGCTTTCGAAATGCGCGACCAGATCAGGATACATTTGAACAAAATCATTCCGGAAGTGAAGGGAAATATTATGAACATGCTCGAGCCCCGAAGTGTTCCATAGAGAGGTGTTTGTGAGTGCAAGTGTCGGTTAAGTCCAGAAGTAGAGCAAAACATGACATTACGGCCATATTCATTAGCAGTAGTTGCGGCAGTTAACGATGACAAGGTCCTTCGCGATAATCTTGCGATGTCACCTATGATTAATGAAGATCGTGTTCCTTTGATAGCAGAGCGTGGATATCAATCGGCAGCCAGGGCCTACAACGCCGGGCTTGACAAGGTAACTGCTGATATTGTGATATTTGCACACCAGGATGTCTATCTGCCGCGAGGATGGGACAAAAAATTGCTTATGACTATACGGACACTTGAGCTAAATGCAAAGAACTGGGGCGTTCTGGGTGTTATCGGGGCGGATGAGAACAGTAATTTGGTGGGAAGAATGTGGTCAACAGGCCAGGGCCATGAGATAAAGGTCGAAATTTCAAGCCCGACGGCCATCAAAGCAATCGATGAAATAGTAATTGTGTTGCGTCGGGAAACCGGGTTGAGATTCGATGAAGATCTGCCGGGATTTCATATGTACGGTGTGGATATTGTCCAAATTGCTCTACAGAGAAACTTTGGAGCATATGTTTTCGATGGCCCGGTGATACATAATAGTGATCCTAATACTATTCACTTACTATTATTAGGTCGTTCCTATATTAGGGCCTACAGATATGTTCAGCGTAAATGGAAGAAAAAATTGCCAATTGGGACAACAATCGTACCCATCACCAAAAGCAACTGGCCGTTGCTGAGGAAATTGGCTTCCCAAAGAAGAAGGTATTATTTCAAACGGGCAACAATAAGAAAACGATATACCGAACGTATCGATCCCAAACGTGTAGCAAAAGATATTGGCTACGAGTAGAAAGATGGAACAAAGTGAATTCTTCTATAATCCTGGGTATTCTCAACATTTTGAAGAGAAAACCATTCTTTGAGTTTAATAGGAACGAATTATGGATGATGTACCTTTATCACAAAGCAATAAACCACTGAAGGTTGTTTTGTTGCCACCGATAAATCGTAAATATAATTTTGCTATAATGGCTATGATGGCTCCTATGGATATTGGTTTGGGCCATACTGAAGCGGCCTGCACGAGAGAAGGAGCCGATGTTACACTATTGTCTTGGAAAGATAACCTCCAGATCAGAGAATTTCAGCGGAAACTCCTTGAAATAGAACCTGATATTGTGGGCGTCAAGGTTTTCACGACACTATTTAAAGAATCATATGAGACTCTACGCTCCATCCGCGAGGTGCTTCCCAACTCCGTAACAGTTATCGGGGGACCCCACCCTTCAACAAGTCGCCCGGAAGATATTTTCGCCGAGTTTGGCAGCCTCCTGGACTTTGCCATTGCTGGTGACGGTGAATCCGGGATTGTGGAATTGATAAAGCAAGTCCGCATTGTCGGCGGGAAACCGGATGCGGATGCACTGTTGCATGTACCTGGTCTTATATATCGAAAGAACGATAAGGTATTTTGTAATGCTCCATATATGGATGCGGAACTCGATACTTTAGCTCCTATGGATTACTCGATACAACAGCCTGCCTGGTTCGATTCGTTTCATGGTGTGGATGATGTCAGCATAGGTGCTTCCATTGAGGACTCTCGGGGTTGCAAAAATCGATGTGGTTTCTGCCTGTGTCACAAGATTAATGGTTCTGCGGCACGACATCGGAGCATGGAATTACTGTGGTCTATAATCGATGAATTAGTACATAAATATGATGTTCGAGTTTTGGATTTCATGGGAAATTCGTTTATGTCTGATGTAGATTACGTTAGGGAATTATGCCGGCGGCTCATTGAGTATCCTATTCCTCTGAAATGGTCATGTACAGGTGCGGCTTATGTACGCAATCTCCAAATTCCCGGACTGCTTGAACTCATGCAGCGTGCCGGTTGTTTCAGGATTCCGTTCGGTATTGAAAGCGGGAATCCTGATGTACGTAAGCGGCAGTGCCAACCTGTTTCTCTTGATGACTACACTGAGATAGTAAACCTCACCGCGAAAGCGGGTATTCGTGCTGCGTGCTATTTTATGTTCGGATTCCCGGACGAGACCATCGAGGAAATGAATGACACAATAAAATATGCTTTTTCGCTATCTTGTTATTCTGTAGGTTTTCGGATATGCCTGCCCCTGCCCGGAACTTCAAGTTACAAAGCCGTTCTGGAACAACAAGGGATCGACCGGATTGATTGGAGTACGTACAATTTCTCGAATCCTAATTTGCTGCCGTCTAAGGCACCCCCGACACAGGTACGTCGTAAGTATCTTGAGGCAAAGATACTGTCAAGAAGCAGACTCGCTCGAGGAGTTTATAGACTAATCCATTAAACCGATAAATTTTGTCGAACTTTTAATTACGATGCAAGGTGTAACTTTAACAATAGCCCTTTTCCTTTCTGTGTTAGTTATAGCACTGCGCCCAAAGTATGCCTTCGTGGCGTATATTGTCGGTTTGATATGGTATCCCTCTTATCTGGCGATTAGTATCGGTACTATAGACATATTAGTAGGTCGTTTTGTAGTTGCAGTGCTGCTTCTGCGGTGCTTATTCGACGACAAGATTCGAATTAAATTTAAATGGTGTCGATTAGATACGTTGGTTACGTTAAGCATGGTTGTTTACATCGGGGCATATTTGATTACGCAAGTCGAATCATTATCAGTCACCATAGAAGGCCGGGGCGGTTTTTTCATGGATACATGGTGTGCTTATATGGCTGCCCGATTTATCGTGACTGACAGGACGAAACTGATATCTATTATCAAGTGTATTAGCATTGCCTTAGTTCCTCTTGCTATATTAGGTGTAATCGAATCTGTTACCGGCTGGCAGCCGTTTGCTCCTTTGCGTCGTTATTCTCCGTGGTTTGCGGGGGGGGGATTTGTTGCAGAAGGACGTTTTGGATTTGCCAGGGCTGTTGGGCCGTTTGGCCATGCCATTTTGTTCGGTGGTGTTTTTGCTATGTTTTTGCCCCTGATTTATTATTTGCGTCACGAAAAAAAAGACTGGCGAACTTTTGCTTATATTATTTCAGGTATTGCGCTGCTTGGCGCATTGAGCAGCATGTCCAGTGGCCCATGGGTGATGGCCATGGCGGTGATTTTCTGCCTGATAATGGAAAGGCATAAGCATTTGGTCAAGCCACTTTTCATATTTATGATTATCTCATGTATATTAATTGGACTTGCAAGTAACAGGCCTTTCTATCATGTCATAGTTTCCTGGGCAAATCCATTAGGTGGCGCCGGTTATCACCGGGCGAAACTTATTGATGTTGCCATCGATAAATTCGATGAATGGTGGGTCATTGGTTATGGCGCTAAAGATCCCGGTTGGGGTCACTACTTTGGCATGGGAATCACGGATGTTACAAACGAGTATATTCTGAAAGGCGTAAGATATGGAATTCTTGGCGTAATAGCTCTTTGTGCAGTACTCGCAAAAGCATTTAAGGATCTAATATCTACATACAGGAAACAGCAGCATCCTGTCGCGAAATCTCTGTGCTGGGCTTTCGGAAGTCTGTTGTTCTCCGTTGCGTTTGCATGGATGTCTGTTAGTTTCTTTGGGCAATTATCAACACTGGTCTACTGTTCTCTTGGAATAATCGGTTCCTTATGTAGTCCCAATTTCAATTGGCAGATTCCCAATAGAATATCTCTGATGCAGAATCGGCCCGCTCGAGTGGTTTCTTGAATTAGTGCCGACCGGTCGGCGACTAATGGCGGAAACGCAACTGGTTTACTCATTATATATTTTTAGACAAAGTGGTGAGCGAAATAAACTCTAAACAAAACCAGGATGTTCAATTACAGATTATAGAAGGCTCAGAAGGCATTTCTGAGTTCGATGAGCATTGGGACGATCTGTTTGCTCGTGCGGTAAATGCGCCGCCATTTCTCTCACGCCCCTGGATAAGCACATATATCGAGGAAGGGAGAATAAAGGGGACTCCGCTGTTTATACTTGCATGGTGCGGAACCAAGCTTGTGGCGTTGTTTCCTCTGGAAGTTCGCAAATGTCTCAACGCGAAAATAGCTATGCCGATAAGCACCCTCAAAGGTTATTACCTGGGACTATTGCTAGATCCGAACTATCAATCAGTTATTGAGTATATGGCGGATATCATTGCATCCAGAAAGGTTTTTGAAGTATATTATAGTGCGGATCTCTCCTCAGAGGACCTGGCAACTAATGAATTGCTGGATAAATTGGTGAAAAAAGGATATTCCCGCCGACAGGTATTTCGAAATCCCTGCTTTTATTTTCAACTCGGCTGCTCTTTTGATGAGTACTTTCAGAAAAAGGCATCTTCAAAATCGCGGCAGAATTTACGCCGGAGAGAAAGGCGTCTTTTTGAAAACGGGAATGTGAAAATTGGGCACTATGCCGCCGGGGAAGTGACCCCGGAAGTTCTTCTTCGTATTGCGGCGATAGAGGAACAAAGCTGGTTAAAAAGACGCGGCGCGGCCGTATTGCAGAAGCCTTTTTATCAAAAGCTTTTGTTGAAAATAGCTCAAGCCGGTATTGGTCATGTATGGTTAATGACTATCGATGGTGTCGATGCAGCCTTCGAGTATGTCTTTATTAGCCATAAAAGACTTCAGTTCGGATGGAGAGCTTTCAGCTTGAAATATACATCATCGACTTCAATCGGACAAATTCTCATGATGCATACAATACGCGATGCGTGCAGCGATGGAATCTTGTCAATGGACATTGGGCATGGAGAGGCTGATTACAAAAGGTTCTGGGCCGAGGACTGCTACAAAGTTAACAGGGTAGTGGTGGATTGTGGTCTAATGGGACATTTAATAGGCACATATTATTATCTGACCTGGCGGTTGGCTGAAATTGAGTGGTTTCGCTCGTTTTACCGTCGAATAAGAGTGGTTTTTTGCGGTTTCAAGAGAAAAACAGCAAAAGTTTAGAACAGATATACCCAATTAGCTATGAAAAAAGAATCCGATGCGAAGACTTGCGATGAGTGGGAAATAAAGGTTGCGAAAAGCCTCGAAGAGATTGAAGCTGTTCGCGAGATATGGGAGCAAATGCAGCGAAGTGAATCTATGCCGGCGCTCAATGCTCATATAGATCGCTATCTCTGCGTCGTGGAGTCGATGAAAGAAGAAGTTCAACCATATGTAATTGTTCTCTATTATGACGGTAATCCTAAAGCAATGGTGATAGGACGTATTGAAAGGCAACCAATCACATGCCAGGTTGGATACGCGACAATACTCAAGCCATCGTTGTGTTGCTTGACCGTCATATACGGAGGAATCCTCGGACAGCCTTCGGACCAGACAAGTGCCAAATTACTTCAGGAGTTAACCAATACTCTAAAGCAAGGGGATGTAGATGCTGTCTTCTTCAATCAATTGCGCCTCGATTCTCCCATATACCATTTAGCCAGAAAAACGCCCAACTTTTTGTGTAGGTGCTATTCACCCGTGGTGAAACCCCATTGGCAGACGCGCCTGCCTGACAGCATGGAAGAGTTCTACAAAGAAAAGACCGGCAGCCGTAAACGCTATCTGCGGCGTTATACTACGGCTTTAGAAAAGACAGGTTCGGGTCCGGTTGAAATGGTATGTTATCGTTCTGAAGATAAACTCGACCAAGTGATAAGCATCGCCTCCGAGATATCCGCTAAAACTTACAAACATGCTTTGAATGTTGGATTTCGTGATGACTCTCTGACGCGGTCATTGTTGACCAGGGCTGCAAAGCAAGGGAGGTTGAGGGCCTACGTTTTATATGCCGGCGGCAAACCGTGTGCCTTTGAATATGGCATTGAATATGGAGATGTATTCTATCCCGAACATATAGGTTATGATCCGCTCTTACGATCCTGCAGCCCGGGCACTGTGCTCTTTATTAAAGTTGTGGAAGATTTGATAGAGAACTCCAACGTGAGAGTGTTTGATTATGGTTTCGGTGCTGCTGCCTACAAAGAAAGATTTGGCATGGAATCATGGCCGGAAGCCTCGGTTTACGTTTTTGCGCCAAGATTGTACCCGGTAATTATTAACATATTGCGAAGCTTTGTGGGGAGTTTAAATGCTGGTCTGCAGTATGTAGTGCAAAAGATAGGTTCTGTAGGCTGGATCAAGCGACAATGGCGCAATTCGTTGCAGGAGAAGAATCCGGGCAGCAAGTGTGGGGTGGGGATGTGATACGGAATTGTATTTGCATAGGTCGGTCCGGTTATCCTCATTGTTCGTCTTTCTTTATGTGGGCGTGCTTTTAATCCTCGGAAGGCTCGCGAGATTGATGCTTGAAATGTAAAGCAATTCGATCAGGCAAATAGCATAGTATGGAAAAGAGCTTGGGATATAATCAGAGATTCTAACATGCAGTTTAGCGGTGATTGCGAAATAGTGACTTCGACAAACTTCGATGAAATCGAGGCTATTCGTCCGATATGGGAGCAAATGCAACGTGACGAGCCCCACCCTGTTCCCAATGCCGACATTGACAGATACCTTTCCGTTGTCAAAACAAGTGGCGATGATATGCGGCCTCATATTATGGTTATGAAATGCGACGGCCATCCGGTAGCGATAGCGATTGGTCGGATCGAAAAACGTCGATTAGACTTCAAATTAGGATACAAGACACTATTTCGTCCGGCATTAAGATGCTTATCGATTGTATATGGTGGTATCATCGGCCAGCCTTCGGCTGAGCTTTGCGAGGTGCTGATTGGTGAGATAATGAATGTGCTGCGCCGCGGCCAGGCCGATTTGGTATTTTTTAACCATCTCGGAATCGATTCTCCAATTTATGAGCTCTGTAAAACCGTGCCGGGATTTTTTAGCAGAAGCCATTTTACATCGACAGAGTCACATTGGCAGACATATATACCGGATACGGTGGAAGAATTTTACAGACAGATTCCCAGTTCACGCAAACGTAGATGGCGTCGTAATATTCGACAGTTGGAAAAAATAAGCTCTTCTGAGATTAAGATCGTCTGCTATCGCCAGCTTAGTGACGTTAATTACTTGATAGATGTAGCTTGTCAGATAAAAGAATCAACATATAAAAGTGGTCTTGCTGTGGGATTTACTAACTCCGATGTAAATCGCGCATTGTTAGAAAAGGCTGCCGAG